>OGYI01002973.1_pt1 | contig 11425 bp, 10 predicted proteins | sample 1576521 | NCBI WGS metagenome assembly OGYI01 (sample SAMEA3541484, study PRJEB24748) | human gut metagenome | biome: human gut; feature: human-associated habitat; material: faeces | place: China | collected 2012
CTTGCATATTCTTTCATAATTGCCTGTTTTTTCTCTTTTGAAATCATTGTGATTTCCTCCTTAAAATATTATTTTTCAGATTGTCCTCAGGACATCTTTTTCTGACCGCCTCGTATTAAGAAATGGTTGGAGATTCCTGTCTCTGAATACGGGCTGATTCACACCTAAACCAGTATAGCACAAAAGATATTGGCTGTAAATGATTATTTATTTTTTTACAGAATCTGTACTGTCTTCCTCTGTAAGAGAGAAAGCAATGTTGGTTGCATGGTCTGCCACACGCTCCAGTCCGGAAAGAAGATCTGAGAACATCATGCCTGCTTCTGCCGTACATTCATTTCTTGTAAGACGCTGAATATGAGATTCCTGAAGCTCTCTTTCCATACGGTCCACCTTGTTTTCCAGATCAAGAATCTCCTGCATATGTTCCTGATTATTATGAGAGAACATATCCAGAGCATAGGTTGTGATGGTGACGACCGCATCCAGCATTTCACTGAGTTCCCGCTTTGCCTGGGGACTGAATTCCACCTGATCTTCCATGCGTTTTCTGGCAGCGTCTGCCACGTTTTCCGCATGATCGCCGATTCGTTCAATATCATTGACTACATGGAACAGACCGCCGATGCTCTTTTTATCTTCAGTAGGAATGGTAGTCTGGTTTACCTTTACAAGATAATCTGTAATCGCATGGTTCAGGAAGTTGATCTGATCTTCTGTCTCATAGACCTCCTGGATTTCCCTGTCATTCATGGTAAATAAAGCGTCCATGGAATGTCTCAGGTTCTCAATAGCGATTTTTCCCATGCGTTCCATTTCTCTGGTTGCCTCAAACACTGCAGTTGCAGGTGAAAATACGGATTTTGCTCCAATGTACTGAAGCTGGAATTCCTGGGGTGATACCTTTTCTTCATCCCGTACAAAGAATCCTGTAAGTTTGACGATCTGTTTGATAAACGGAAACAGAAGAAGTACTTCCACCAGCTTGATCAGAGTATGGGCATTTGCCACCTCTCTTGCAATATTGCCGTGAGAGATCATGCTGATAAAGCCTGTGATCGGTTCCAGCGCAAAGCTGAATACCACATACATGATTCCGGTACCGATAATGTTGAAGAAAAGATGAATCAGTGCTGCACGTTTTGCAATCTTCTTTCCATTGATCGCTGCAAGCAGCGCAGATACACAGGAACCAATGTTGCATCCGAAAATAATAAAGTAGCAGATGCGGATATCCAGAAGTCCCTGCTGTGCCAGCAGAAGAACAATACCTACTGTAGCAGAAGAGCTCTGAAGCACAGTTGTTACAACAAGTCCTACCATAACTGCCAGGAAATGACTGGTCAGAGAGCTCATGATCTCCACTACCTGTGGCGATTCACGAAGAACTGACATGGAATCGGACATTCCTGAAAGTCCCATAAACAAAATACCGAAGCCCAGAAGAACCTCTCCCGCTCTCTGTATCTTTGTTTTTTTGCAGAACATTACCATAACCACACCGACCATAACGATTGCCGGCGCAAGCGCAGACAGATTCAAAGAAATCAGCTGCGAAGTTACTGTAGTGCCAATATTGGCACCCATGATCACTCCCGCCGCCTGATAAAGATTCATCAGACCGGAGTTTACAAAGCTGACTACCATAACAGTAGACGCGCTTGAGGACTGGATTACCGCCGTAAAAAATGTTCCGACGAGAATACCCCTCAAAGGAGTTTTGGTGAAAAACTCCAGAATACTTCTCATTTTGGCCCCTGCCGCTTTTTCCAGCGCGTCACTCATAAGCTTCATGCCGTACAAAAACATGCCAAGGCCGCCCATCAAACCTAGAATAATCCCTGCCATTCTCTGTTCTCCCTTGTATATTCTCCTTTTATCAATATTCCTCCTCTTACAGAAAATACCGGTAGCTGTTCAGAACCGATCAGTCCCTGCGAAAATATTCCTCGCCCATCCGGATATCCTTCTGTATCTGCTCTTTCAGAGCTTCATAGGAAGAAAACCGCTGTTCTTTTCTGAGAAATTTCCTGAATTCTACAGTACAGTTTTTTCCATAAAGGTTTTTTTCACAGTCAAAAAGATAGGATTCCACTCCGATAAAGTTTTCCCCTACCGTTGGTTTATATCCCACATTGGTAATGCCCGGATAAATCTCCTGTCCGAAGCTGGACAGAGTAATATAGACACCATTTGGAGGCAGAAGCTTTTCCGGCAAGGGGATCAGGTTTGCAGTAGGAAAAAATTCCCGGCGTCCCATTCCTCTTCCATGCTCTACGATCCCGGAAACAAAATAATCAAATCCCAGCAGGGAAGATACTTTTTCCATATTTCCTTTTGCAAGTTCCTCTCTGATGTAGGTACTGCTGATCTTCCTGGAACCATCCATCTCCTTTGGAAGGATTTCCACCTCAAATCCGTATTTCACACCGGATTTTTTCAGAAATTCCGGAGTCCCCTTTCGCTCAAAGCCAAAGCGAAAATCTTCTCCGATCGCCACGTAGGATGCTTTCAGAGAGCCTGCCAGCACCTGACGGACAAACGTATCCGCCTTCATATGCCTGATGTCACTGGTCAGCGGACATTCCAGCAGGATATCTGCTCCCATGTGTTCCAGAAAATCTCTGCGCTCTGAATTTGTAAGAACTGTTTTTCTGTCAGAAACAAAGGCCAGCACAACTGCATGGACTCCGGTTTCTTTTTTCCGCTCCAGAATTTTGTCCATCAGTTTCCTGTGTCCCCGGTGGATGCCGTCAAACTTCCCCAGAGTTACTGCACAGTTGTTCAGTCTGGGAAACTGATCTTCGATTCTCATGTATTCCATGTCTTACTCCTGATGTCTGTATTATAAAAACATCTTGACAGGACGGTAGTTTTCACTTGCCTGATGCCACTGGTAAATTCCGATAAACTCACCTTCGCTTGTATACATCCGCACCCATCCGTCTCTGTAGCTGCCTTCTGTCAGCGCCTCTGTTACAGGATTTCCGTTTTTCAGAAGCCTGTCTGCCATTTTCCGGCCAAAAAGGACAGGATGCTCTCCCAGGATTTCCTCAATCCCGATCAGATGCTTTTCTATTTCTCCCTGATCCGTAAGCGTCTGGATCTGATCAAGAGTCAGGCTGTCTGCCAGAGCAAACTGACCGGATCTTGTGCGGAGCAGTTCTTCCATACACCCTCCGCAGCCCAGCTTCTGCCCGATATCGTGACAAAGCGTACGGATATAAGTACCCTTACTGCAGGTAACAGAAATCCTTACAAGAGGAAGCTTCATTTCCAGTATGCTGATTTCCCGAAAGTATACGGTTCTTGGCTTACGTTCTACAGTTTTCCCTTCTCTGGCCAGTTCATACAGTTTTTTTCCGTCCACTTTCAGTGCAGAATACATGGGCGGGATCTGCTGCTGTTCTCCCAGAAAGCTTTCTAGTTCTTTTTTTACATCCTCTTCCGTAACTGTGACAGGAAGCTCTTTTAATACCGTTCCCGTCATATCCTGGGTATCTGTTTCAATTCCCAGATGCAGAAGCGCCTCATAAGTTTTTTCTTTTTCTGTCAGCATATCCACAAGTCGGGTGGCTTTTCCAAGAACAACAGGAAGAACCCCCTCTGCTTCCGGATCCAGAGTTCCTGTGTGACCGATTTTCTTCATGTGCAGGATTCCGCGGAGCTTTGCCACCACATCGTGGGAAGTAAATCCCTTTTCTTTCCTGACGTTCAAAACTCCATCCATCATCTGACTTTCTCCATACAGATCTGACGTTCGATCTCTCTTGTCACATTGTTGATCACATCATACATGGAGCCCTGAAGATCGCAGCCGGCAGCTCTTGTGTGGCCGCCTCCTCCAAAATAAACTGCAATTCTGCTGACATCCACATGACCGTTGGATCTTAAGGAAACCTTAAAGGTCTGAGTTTCTGTCTCATAAAGGAACATGGCAACTTCCACGCCTTTAGTAAGACGCAGCTGACTGACAATGCCGTCCAGATCCTTGCCGTCCACACCATAAAACTCCATGTCTTTTTTGCGCAGATAACCGATAATGCACGCGCCGTTCATAAGCAGGATGCTTTCTGCCAGCACCCTTCCCATAACCTGATTCTGAATATAGGTTTTCTCATAAAATGACTGATCAATGATCCGGTTAAACTCAAATCCTGTTTTCATCAGTTCTCCGGCAATTCTCATGGTTTCCGGAGAGGTGGAAGAATACTGGAATACTCCGGTATCGTGGATCATGCCTGTATAAATGGCAGCCGCAACCGGACGGTCTACTTTGTCTGCATCCAGAAGTCCGTAAAGGACCTCGCAGCAGGAGCTGACATCCCCTCTTACATGATTGATGTCCGCAAATCCCGGATTGCTGACATGATGATCAATGCACACCGTCTTTTTTGCCCTGTCAAAATATTCGTCCGCCACAGCCAGACGGTCCCGCGCGCTTACGTCGCAGGTTACAAAGAGATCAAACTCTCTGTCTCCGTCTGTCTCTGTACGGATATCGCCGATTCTGTCAATATGAGAAAAGACAGGCTTGGGATGATCCAGATATATCCTGACATCAATTTCCGGGAAATGCTCTGTCACATAAAGATATAGCGCCATACAGGAGCCTACACAGTCCCCGTCCGGTCTGATGTGTCCGGCGATTCCCATTGTTTTTACACCAGTCAGTACCTCTGAAATATTCTTCATATCCATCCCTCTTATTCTTCCTCAGGCTTCTCAGAAGAAGCATCTTTTCTGGTCACTTCATCGATCATTTTCGACATGTTTACTCCATACTCAATGGATTCGTCCAGGATAAAACGGATTTCCGGCGTGTTTCTGAGATTCAGGTTCTTTGCAAGCTGGCGTCTGATATAGCCCTCTGCGCTTTTCAGACCTGTGATCGTGGCTTTTTTTGCCTCGTCATTTCCCAGAACACTGATATATGCCTTACATGTTTTTAAATCAGGAGCCACTTCTACAGCCATGACAGATGTCATGGGATGAATACGGGGGTCTTTGATCTCACCCCGGATAATGGAGCTTAATTCTTTCAGAACTTCTCCGTTGATCCTTGTATTCTTAATGCTGTTTTTTCTCATTTATGCTCACTCCTATCTTGGTACCTCTACCATGATATAGGCCTCTACGCGGTCTTCTTCTTTAATATCATTAAAGCCGTCAAATACAAGACCACACTCGTAGCCTGCCTTTACTTCTTTTACATCATCTTTAAATCTCTTCAGAGATGCAAGCTCGCCCTCAAAGATCTGCTCGCCTTCTCTTGTGATACGAACCTTGCAGTTTCTCTGGAAAATACCGTCAAGCACATAGCTTCCCGCAATAGTTCCCACTCCGGAAGCCTTGAACAGCTGACGAACCTCCGCATGGCCGATCACCTTTTCCTCGAATACCGGATCCAGCATACCCTTCATGGCAGCTTCCACATCTTCGATCGCCTGGTAGATGACTCTGTACAGACGAAGATCTACGCCTTCCTGATCTGCAAGCTGTTTTGCCATAGCATCCGGACGTACGTTAAATCCGATGATGATGGCATTGGAAGTAGCTGCAAGAGAAACGTCAGATTCGTTTACTGCGCCGACGCCTCCGTGGATCACACGGACAACAACCTCTTCGTTGGACAGCTTGGTAAGACTCTGTTTCACAGCCTCCACAGATCCCTGTACGTCAGCCTTGACAATAAGCGGAAGCTCTTTGAGATCGCTTGCCTGAATCTGATCAAAGAGATTATCCAGAGAAAGCTTGCCTTTTGTTTCTTCAAGAAGACGGTTCTTGTTCTCAGATACAAAGGCTCCTGCAAAGTTTTTGGCCTCCTTGTCACTTGGGAAGGACATCAGGATCTCTCCTGCATTTGGAACGTCTCCCAGACCCAAGATCTCAACCGGAGTGGAAGGACCTGCCTCTTTTACTCTGCGTCCCTTATCATCCATCATTGCACGTACCTTACCGCTGCATGCGCCTGCCGCAATAAAGTCGCCTACATGAAGGGTTCCCTTCTGTACCAGAATTGTTGCAACCGGGCCCTTGCCCTTGTCAAGCTGAGCCTCGATCACAAGACCTCTTGCCGCACGGTTGGGGTTTGCTTTCAGCTCGCATACTTCCGCAGAAAGAAGGATCATTTCCAGAAGAGTATCAATACCCTCTCCTGTGTGTGCGGAAACCGGAACAAAGATGGTGCTTCCGCCCCAGTCCTCAGGAATCAGCTCATACTCGGAAAGCTCCTGTTTTACTCTTTCTACGTTAGCGCTTGGCTTGTCGATCTTGTTAATGGCAACAATGATCTCTACGCCCGCCGCTTTTGCATGGCTGATGGCCTCTACTGTCTGAGGCATTACACCGTCGTCTGCCGCTACAACAAGAACTGCGATATCTGTTGCATTGGCGCCACGCATACGCATTGCTGTAAACGCCTCATGTCCCGGTGTATCCAGGAAAGTGATCTTCTGACCGCTGTTTTCTACCACGTAAGCACCAATGTGCTGTGTGATTCCCCCGGCCTCTCCTCTTGTTACATTTGTGTTACGGATAGCATCAAGAAGAGAAGTTTTACCATGGTCAACGTGACCCATAACGCAGACTACCGGAGGTCTGGAAACCATATCAGCCTCATCCTCTTCCTCTTCTTTCAGAAGCTCTCCGATCACGTCTACCTTTTCTTCAGGCTCTGCGATAATATCATAGCCCAGAGCAATTTCCTGTGCCTTTTCAAAGTCGATCTCATGGTTTACTGTTACCATGGTTCCTTCCATAAAGAGCTTTTTCACAATTACAGACGGCTGCATTTTCATAGCCTCTGCAAGCTCGCGGATGGTCATTTTCTCCGGAAGAGGAATCTCCTTGATCTCCGGCTTCTTCTCTTCCTGCTTCGGCTGCGGAGCCGGCTTCTGAAGAGCTTTCGGAAGTCTGGACATGTTTCTTCTTCCACCCTGATTCGGTCTGTGTCCGCCGCCCTGGGATTTATCAAAATCTTTCTTTTTGTTTTTGTTCTCTCTGTCGCGCTCTCTCTTACTGTCCTTGGAAGTCTTTGTCAACTCCGGAGTAAATACTGCATCACCGTCGTTTCTTCTTCCTCCCGGACGCTGACCGGAACGGTTTCCGCCTCCGAAACGGTTGTTTCCATCAGGTCTTCCCTGACCGCCGCCCTGAGGACGTCCCTGACCTCTGTTGTCAGAAGGTCTTCCGCCCTGACCGCCTCTTACCGGACGATTTCCGCCCTCTCCGTTTCTTACCGGTCTTCCGTCGTTATTTCTTGCAGGTCTTCCCTGACCGCCGCCCTGAGGACGTCCCTGGCCTCTGTTGTCAGAAGGTCTTCTGTCTCCACCGCGGAAATCACGGCTTCTGTCACGTCCGTCACGATTGTTGTCACGGCTTCCTTCTCTGCGCTCTCTTGGCTGACGGTTCTGGTTTCTTCCTGCTCCTGCCTGCTCCTGGGAAGGTCTGTTCTTTCCCTGATTCTGCGCTGCTGTTTCCTGGCTCTTTGTTTCCGGCGCCTTTGTCTGCTCCGCCGGTTTTGCTGCCGGAGCCTCCGGCTGACGTTTTACTGCTTCAGCAGGTTTCTTTGGCGCTGCCTCTGTATTTCTCGGCGCTTTTGCCGCCTGCGGGCCTCTTGCGCCCGGTTTCTTATCCTGTGCCTGACGTTTCGGTCTGTTTTTGCCTCCGTCGCTGGCATTCTGTGCGTGATACACGCGAATAATATTTTTTTTCTTTTTGGGAGCCTCTGTCTTTTCTGCTTCCGCCTTCGTTGTTACCATCTTTTCATCTGCCACCTTGGTAATCTGCTCCTTTCCCTCTTGTGTTGATTTTTCTTTTATTCTGACATGTTCTTGCTCTTTGATCTTCGGCACATTGGTTCCTCCTTTACGTCAATGAATCAAGCCCAGATTTCATTCTTACTTTTCGGTTTTCTCGAGTTCTTTCATCATTGCTTTCGCAAAGTTTTCATCCTGTACCGCCAGACTGGCACGGAATTCTTTTCCGCAGAATTTCCCGAGTTCTTCTTTATTTGCAATAAAATAAATCGGAACTTCATAAAATTCACACATATTACTGAATTTCTTTCTGGTGTTTTCTGATGCGTCAGCCGCTACCAGAACCAGAAATCCTTTGCCGGTCTTTACAGATTTTTCTGTAGAAAATTCACCGCTGGCAATCTTGCCCGCTTTTGTCGCAAGACCAACCAGTGATAACACTTTATTGTTGTTTTTCAATATTGCTTAACTCCTTTTTCAGGTCTTCGTAGACCTCAGCCGGTACCGCCATCTTCAATGAGCGCTCGAGCCCACGGCTTTTGACTGCTTTTTCCAGACACTCCTGTGACAGACAGACATAGGCACCTCTGCCGTTCTTTCTTCCGGTAGCATCCAGCACAATCTCATTTTCCGGGGTTTTCAGTACTCTGATCATTTCTTTTTTGCTTTTCATTTCTCTGCATCCGGTACACTGACGCAGAGGTGTTTTATTCTTTGCACCCATAGATTATTCTTCTGTCAGTTCTTCGGAAACAGCTTCTTCTGCCTCTGTATCCTCAGCAGTTTCTTCTGTCCCGTCTTCACTGTACTCGTCCTCATCATAGTACTCATCTTCATCATCATAATCATAGAGCTCACCGGATTCTCTTGCCTGTGTCTCGCTCTTGATATCGATCTTGAATCCTGTCAGGCGGGCTGCCAGACGTGCATTCTGTCCCTCTTTGCCAATTGCAAGAGAAAGCTGATAATCCGGAACGACTACCAGTGCCGTCTTTTCATCCGGATCTGCCATAACAGCGATTACTTTCGCCGGGCTCAGTGCATTCTCGATCAGGATTGCCGGGTTTTCATCCCAGTTAATGATATCGATTTTCTCGCCGCGAAGTTCCTCTACGATGGAGTTTACTCTGGCACCGTTCATACCGACACATGCACCAACCGGATCAACGTCCGGATCGTTGCTCCATACAGCGATCTTTGTACGGGAACCAGCTTCTCTGGCAATGCTCTTAATCTCAACAGTTCCGTCCTTTACTTCTGCAACTTCAGATTCGAAGAGGCGTTTTACAAGACCCGGATGTGTTCTGGAAAGAAGGATACGCGGTCCTTTCGGTGTATCTTTGACTTCAAGAATATAAACCTTGATTCTCTCAGTTGGTTTGAATTCTTCGCCTTTTACCTGCTCGTTTTCACTGAGGACACCGTCTGCCTTACCGAGGTTTACGCTGACATTCTTGCCCATCACACGCTGTACGATACCGGTAACAACTTCTTTTTCCATTCCGTAATACTGATCATAAAGAACTTTACGCTCTTCTTCACGAATTTTCTGAAGGATGACGTTCTTTGCATTCTGTGTTGCAATACGTCCAAATTCTTTGGAGTGGATCTCAACTTTAATAATATCACCGAGTTCTGCATTGGTATTAAGCTTCTGAGCTTCTACCAGTGAGATCTCCATTGCAGGATCTTCTACGAATTCCTTAACCTCACGTTCTGCATAAACGCTGAAATCGCAGGTTTCCGGATTAATTGTCACATGCACATTATCTGCTTTACCGAAATGGTTCTTGCAAGCCTGGATCAGGGACTGCTCGATAGCTCCCAGTAATGTATCCTTGCTGATATTTTTTTCTTTTTCCAGGATATCCAGCGCTTCCATTAACTCTTTGTTCATTTTTTTTATTTCCTCCTCATTTTATCAAAGCCTATCTGAATCGTACCTAAAATTCAATTGCCAGTCGGATCAGGGCAATGTCCTTCTTTTCAAATGTGCGTAAGGAATCGTCCTCGTTGATCGTAACACTGTTTTCATCATATGCATCCAGAACACCACAAAATTCTTTCTGTTTGTCGATTGGACGATATGTCCGGACTTCTACCAGTTTGCCCATGCTTCTGGCAAAATCCTTTTCTTTTTTCAGTGGTCTGTCAAGACCCGGCGAACTGATCTCCATAATATAACTGTCTTCAATAAAATCGTTTTCATCCAGTTTATCGCTGAATGCCCTGCTGACTGCCTCACAGTCATTGACCGTGATTCCGCCCGGTTTGTCGATGTAGCCGCGAAGATACCAGTTACCTGCTTCTTTTACGTATTCTACATCTACAAGCTCGAATCCCTCCCGCTCTACGATCGGTAAAAGCAAAGCTTCTGCTTTCTGTTCATATTCATCCCGTCTGCTCATTTTTACACCTGCCTTTCGCACATCCGGATCATCTCGCAAAAAGAGTGGACCGAAGCCCACTCTCTTGTTTATCCGTTATCATGTTATCCCTATCATATCACCATCACTGATGAAAAGCAAGGATTTTTTTATATTCTGGGCTTTACACCCTTTGTATCACGTTTTGCCAGACGCACTTTGTTCAGGGAATATTCTTTGTCATGATAAGTGATCGTATATTCCTGATGTCCCGCCAGAAGATATGCATGTTCCAGATAGTCATCGTCGGCAAGTTTCATTCCACGCACACCGATGGCCGTCTTTTTCATAATGGAAATCTCCTGTTTCAAAAAACGCAGGAAGCATCCACCATGACTCTGTAATACGATCTGCTCCATTTCCGCCGAACCGCCTATAAAGATCAGCTCATCATCTTCCGCAAGTTTCGTCGATGCGATCGTACGTTTCGCCACATCAAACTCAGCCCCCTCTACCAGCTTGCACATAGATGACTTTGTCACAAACAGCAGCCGATCCGTGCGGATCTGTCCGACGGGTGCCACATACAGCATCTGTTCTTCTGCACTGTTGTAATTGCTTAAATTATCTGCCGGAGTACCTTTGTCTCTGAAACGTACCAGCGGAATATCTGCCGCCTTGATCGTATGCATCTTGCCTTTGTCTGTAAAGATACAGATCTTATCTGTATTCATACAGTTGAAGACATATTTGCTTTCGTTGTGAATTGCTTCTTTATTTCGTTCATAGGCATTTTGGTCGATCAGTTTCATATAACCGAAACGATCCATCAGGAAGCAGACTTTCATCTCTTCCATCTTCTTTTCTTCGTAAACGGCTTCCTCTGCATTCTCAACTGCCGTACGACGTTTTCTGCCATATTCTTTCTTGATCGCATCCATATCTTTTATGATTACAGCTGCCATGGAATCATAATTTTCCAGAATATCTTTATAAAGTGCGATATTTTTCATCGTCTCCTGATATTCTGCCTGCAGCGCTTCGATTTCAAGACCGATCAGTTTATACAGACGCATGTCCAGAATCGCATTTGCCTGTCTTTCTGTAAACAAAAGCTTCGCAGCCGCCTTTTCACTTGCTTTTGATTTGAACTTAATGCCCTCTGTAATGCCTTCGACCAGACATTTCTTTACCTGCTCTCGGTTCTTGCTTCCGCGAAGGATCTCAATGATCAGGTCAATAACATCGCAGGCTTTGATCAGACCTTCCTGCACTTCCTGTTTTTCCAGTTCTTTGTCC
>OGYI01002975.1_pt1 | contig 11413 bp, 7 predicted proteins | sample 1576521 | NCBI WGS metagenome assembly OGYI01 (sample SAMEA3541484, study PRJEB24748) | human gut metagenome | biome: human gut; feature: human-associated habitat; material: faeces | place: China | collected 2012
AGGGAGGAAACTGCATAGGGGGCTGTGATTTTTCTTAGGGAGCTGCTTTTCCAGCCGAGGGCTGAGGCCATGGCATCCGTAATTTCTCCGTACTGGTCAGCATCCAGCTCAATCAGCCGCCCATGGATGTCCAGAGATTCAATAGAAGGGGCAGGCGGAGCCCCAGCCTCAGCGCCCAGAAGGTAGAACTGGCAGAAGCCGTCCACCAGAGTGTAGTAGTAATAGCCCTTGACAGTGCCTCCCACTGTCCGGTTAAGGCCTGTGTACTGAAGGTTGGATGCCGTTACCCGGACACAGGGAAGAAAGCGGTTGTAGAAGTTACTCCGGTTTTGAAATGGAATGGCGGCGAAGCTAAAGGCCAACCAGCTACTTTCCAAGGTGAAAAAGTGGAAGGTAACGACCAGACTATCTCTTACAAGATGGGCGGTAGCTACACTATGAAAACTTCTTTTGACTATGTTCCGGAAATGGCTAAGTCTGAATTGTACCTGGAATTCAAAGCTACTATCGGTAAGAAAGTAGTTACTATTCCTGCTGTGAAAATTGCTGATGGTGTAATCTCTACTTCTGAATTAGTAAACAATACATTAGGTAACGCCAACCCTGCATTGGGCGAAGACGCTTTCCAACGTATTATCAAAGAAAAACACGATGCTAACATCATGTTCTTGATCCAACAAGCTAACATTCGTTCCAGCGAGTTGAAGACTGCTAAAGAATTCAACAAAGAAGTAGCTAACGTAAACGAAGCTGCTAACAAGAAGATCAGCAACATCGAAGTTTCTGCATACGCTTCTCCTGATGGTGGTGTAAGCTTGAATACTACTCTTGCTGAAAACCGCGAAAACAACACAACCAAGCTGTTGAGCAAAGACCTGAAGAAAGCAAAAATCGACGCTCCGATCGATGCTAAATATACTGCACAGGACTGGGAAGGTTTCCAAGAACTGGTTTCTAAATCTAACATCCAAGACAAAGAGTTGATCCTCCGCGTTATTGCAATGTATCAAGACCCTGCTCAAAGAGAAAGCGAAATCAAAAACATCTCTGCTGTATACAAAGAATTGGCTAACACTATTCTTCCTCAGTTGCGTCGTTCTCGTTTGACTTTGAACTATGAAATCATCGGTAAGTCTGACGAAGAAATCACTAAACTGGCTTCTTCTAATCCTTCTGAACTGAATGTAGAAGAATTGCTGTATGCTGCTACACTGACTAGCGATCCTGCTAAACAAGAAGCTATCTATACTCAAGCTACCAAACAATTCCCGAACGATTACCGTGGTTACAACAACTTGGGTAAATTAGCTTACCAGGCTGGTAACATTGACAAAGCTGAATCTTACTTCAAGAAAGCTGCCAGTGTTAATGCTACTCCTGAAGTTAACATGAACTTAGGTTTGGTTTCTTTGATGAAGGGTGACAAAACTGCTGCAGAAGCATACTTCGGTAAAGCTGCCGGAACAAAAGAACTTGGCGAATCTATGGGTAACCTGTACATCGCTCAAGGTCAATATGAAAGAGCAGTTAACTCATTCGGTGACTCTAAGACTAACAGTGCTGCTTTGGCTCAAATCCTTGCTAAGGACTACAACAAAGCTAAAAACACATTGGCTAACGTAACAAGACCGGATGCTTACACTGACTACCTGATGGCAGTTTTAGGTGCTAGAACTAACAATTCTTCTATGGTAACAAGCAGCTTAAAGAGCGCAGTTGCTAAAGATTCGTCATTAGCTAAGAAAGCAGCTACTGACTTGGAATTTGCAAAATACTTCACAAATGCAGATTTCATGAACATCATTAAATAAGAGAATTACCACTCTATTTTAAATATTAAGAATTGCCTGTCATTATAAATGACGGGCAATTCTTTTTTTTTATCTGTAAAAACCGTACTTTCGCAGAAAAGAAATCAAAGCAATGAAAAAGAGTAGCATTTTAATCCTCATAATCATTTGTCTATGCAGTTGTGGTAAATCTTCAAAGAAGGTTAGCATAACCGGGGAAATCAAAGGCCTGGGCACAGATACGCTTTATCTGTATGGAATGGACGAATCATTCGACCGGATAGATACCATTTTCGCGAAGAACGATAAATTCTCTTATACAGCTTCAATAGACACCATTACTTCTGCCTTTTTACTTATTGACAATCAGACAGAATATCCAATCTTCCTTGACAAAGGAAATCAGATCAAAATAAAAGGAGATATCAATCACCCGGAATATCTGGATATCAATGGTAATATATATAATGAAGAGTTTACAAACTTTCAGAAAGAACTAAATAGCCTGCCTACCCCATCCGAGAAAGATTTAGAGCAAAAAGCAGAAGAATTCATCACGGCACATCATTCTTCTTTTGTCAGTCTTTACCTGTTGGATAAATACTTTGTGCAGAAAGACTCTCCTGATTTCAACAAGATAAAGAAATTAATTGAAGTCATGACAGGAATACTGCAAGACAAGCTATACATCGAGCAACTGAATGAAGCCATTTCCTTGTCCGAAAAGACAGAGATAGGCAAATATGCTCCGTTTTTCAGCCTTCCTAACATAAAAGGAGAGAAAATTACCCGGTCATCAGAAGATTTCAAGAAAAAGAACTTGTTAATCAACTTTTGGGCTTCATGGGGAGATAGCATTTCCAATCACCAAAGCAATACCGAGTTAAAAGAGATCTATCAGAAATATAAGAAGAACAAACATATAGCCATGCTCGGTATCTCCCTTGATATGGATAAACAAGAATGGCAGGATGCTATAAAACGTGATACGCTCAATTGGGAGCAAGTCTGTGATTTTGGCGGACTAAATTCCGAAGTAGCCAAACAATACGCCATCAAGCAAGTTCCCAGCAACATTCTTCTGTCGGCAGACGGTAAGATTCTCGCGAAAAACCTCAAAGGAGAACAATTGAAGAAGAAAATTGAGGAAGTAGTCACTGCTGCTGAAGAAAAGGAAAAACAAGACAATAAGAAGAAAAAATAATCAATAATCAAACGTGTTAATTAAAGTATTCGGAGCGGCTGTTCAAGGGATTGATGCAACACTCATAACAATCGAAGTCAACAGCTCGCGCGGCTGTATGTTCTATCTCGTCGGCCTTCCGGATTCTGCGGTCAAAGAAAGCCATCAACGTATTATCTCCGCACTGCTGGTGAATGGTTATAAAATGCCCACTAGCAATATAGTAGTCAATATGGCACCAGCCGACATCCGTAAAGAGGGTTCAGCTTATGACTTGCCTCTTGCCATCGGATTGTTAGGAGCTAATGAAACAATCTCTTCCGAGAAGTTTTCCCGCTATTTGTTAATGGGCGAACTAAGCCTGGACGGAAGTATACAACCTATCAAAGGTGCACTTCCCATTGCTATTAAAGCGCGCGAAGATGGTTTCGAAGGACTAATCATCCCCCAACAAAACGCACGGGAAGCTGCCGTTGTCAATCAATTAAAAGTATACGGAGTCAGTAATATCAAGGAGGTCGTCGAATTCTTCAATAATGAACGCGAATTAGAGCCGACTGTTGTTAATACACGGGAAGAATTCTATCAACAACAGACGAACTGCGACTTGGATTTTGCAGACGTTAAAGGGCAAGAGAATGTAAAAAGGGCACTAGAAGTTGCAGCAGCCGGAGGGCATAATTTAATAATGGTAGGTGCTCCGGGTAGCGGTAAATCGATGATGGCCAAACGCCTTCCTTCCATTCTTCCTCCTCTTTCACTGGGTGAAAGTCTGGAAACCACCAAGATACATTCAGTTGCCGGACAACTAAAACGCGGGTCCTCATTGATTTCCCAACGCCCATTCCGCGACCCTCACCACACAATTTCCCAAGTGGCGATGGTTGGTGGAGGTAGTTTTCCACAACCCGGAGAAATCAGTCTGGCGCATAATGGAGTACTTTTTTTAGATGAGTTACCGGAATTCAACCGAGGAGTGCTAGAAGTATTGCGCCAACCATTGGAGGACCGTCAAATCACCATTTCCCGCATCAAAAGCACTATCAGTTATCCGGCCAATCTGATGCTGATCGCATCCATGAATCCATGTCCCTGCGGATATTATAACCATCCGACAAAAGCATGTGTATGCAGTCCTGGGCAAGTCCAAAAGTACTTGAATAAGATATCCGGTCCATTATTAGATCGCATCGACATTCAGATAGAGATTGTTCCTGTACCCTTTGATAAAATTTCCGATCAAAGACAGGGAGAACCGAGCAATATCATCAGGCAACGAGTAATAAAAGCCCGTCAAATGCAGGAAAAACGATACACCGAATATACCGGAATCTATTGCAATGCACAAATGAACAGCAAACTGCTTGCAATGTATGCTCAACCGGATGCCAAAGGACTCGCATTACTGAAAAATGCAATGGAACGGCTCAATTTATCTGCCCGAGCCTACGACCGGATTTTAAAAGTTGCCCGTACAATCGCCGATTTGGAAGGAGCAGAACAAATACTCCCCAATCATTTGGCAGAGGCTATCAGTTATCGAAATCTCGACAGAGAGAACTGGGCTGGATAATAACAATGAATACAAACAGAAGAGAATTATTTCATCATCAGCACTATCTTTTTTCATATATTTGTTTTACATTTGTAACAAATAAATAAATTCTAATATGAGAAAATCGATAATAGCTATTTTAATGACATTTTGTTTGAGTATAATGACTTATGCTCAAACTCCCCGAGACAGAGCCACAGAATTAAAAGAACAAGCACAAAGTAGCCTCAATCAAAAAGATTACATCAAAGCACGTTACTTATTCAAAAAGGCATACGAAGCATTTGCAACCCGAGAAAACTATCCACAGGCAATAGAATGTGGTGTTCAGGCTAATGCTTTATACGTCAGAGAGAACTTTTACAAAGAAGGATTCGAACTTTGTCGTGACATGGACCAACTTATATGGGCCGGAGAGCAAAATCAGAAGAAAGTCTTTTATGACCTCCGCTTCCTCGTGAACAAGGAGCGATTGCAGATGTACACGGCACTTAAAAATCCAGCTCAGGCAAAAACACAGCTGAATAAATTGGAAGAAACCGCTAACCTTGCCAAGAATGACTCACTGACAGAAGTTTTACTGTATACAAAAGCCAACTATTACTATACATTTAACCAAAACACACAAGGTGATGCCTGTTTCCGCAAACTAATTAATCAATACAAGGAAAAGAAAGACTACGCCAAAGTGAGTGATTGCTACAAAAACCTTATCGGAATTGCCCGTAAAGCCAATAACGCCCCTTTAATGGAACGCACCTATGAAAGTTACATCGTTTGGACAGACTCCGTGAAAGCGCTGACAGCTCAAGACGAACTGAATGTACTGAAAAGGAAATATGACGAAAGCCAACTGACTATACAAGAAAAAGACGACACGCTATCAGCCAAACAATACATCATTATAGGCCTGTGTGTTCTTGTAGTCATCCTCGTAGCCGGACTGGCAATACTGGCCGCCATATTACTGAGATTTATCGCCGGCAACCGCAAATTAAAGAAAAGTGTGAAGATTGCCAATGAACATAATGAATTAAAAACCAAATTCATACAGAACATATCTTCACAGATGGAGCCGACTTTGAATACGTTAGCTACTTCTGCGAATGAACTTTTACAGAAAGCCCCTCAAGAAGCGAGCCAAATGCAGAGCCAGGTCGCTGCTCTAAAGAAATTCAGCGATGATATCCAGGAGCTGTCTTCATTAGAGAATTCATTAACCGAACTCTATGAATTGGGTGAAATCAACGTAGGTACTTTCTGCGAAAATGTAATGGACAAGGTTAAGGAGCATATAAAAATAGATGTTACTCCTTCAGTTAATGCTCCCAAACTTCAGGTAAAGACAAACAAGGAACAACTGGAACGTATCCTTCTCTATTTATTGAGAAATGCAGCCTTCTACACCGAACAAGGACGTATCAGCCTTGAGTTCAAGAAACGTGGTGCGCACACTCATCAGTTTATCGTGACGGATACGGGAATCGGTATTCCGGCAGAGCAACAGGAAAATATCTTCAAACCTTTCACGGAAGTGAAAGACCTCACTACAGGAGATGGGCTAGGATTACCAATCTGCTCACTTATCGCCGCAAAAATGAATGGTAGCCTAACGCTAGATATCGGCTATACCAAAGGAACCCGTTTCATACTGGAACTTCACGTCTAAATTTTGCATAAAACGAATAACTTGTATCATTAGATTACTTCCTAATTTGTTTATTATAGTTACCTCCGACAGGCACTATTCCAAGCTTTTGTTTTGGAGTATACAAAAATATGGACAGGTTCATACATAAACGCATCTCATATTTATAATAAACTTTGGAGTAGTTTATTATAAACGGTATCCAAGTTTATTAAAAACTCCAAAAGCTGATTTCCGGCTTTTTATTTCTATTTTTTACAACAAGAAGGCTGCAAATTTTGTGAAATCTGCAGCCTTCTTGCTTATATCCAGCCTACCATTCTCAGTGTATACTAGAAATATTCTCTATATTTGTTGTAATATTATATCATTTAAGTCACTAGTTTCATACTCTTTTATCTGCTATTTACAAGGTTTAGATTCTTTTTTCGACTATAAAGATACAACATTTAAAGGCATTTGTCAAGAGATACATCTTATAAAATACCTCCTCCAAGCATTTATAAAAAGTATTGTCCTTCTTCTTTTAACCTTTTACGCAACAAAACAGTATCAATTTTATGAACGTCATTCCTTGCCTGTTTGATGGCATGCACAGCAGCCATTCCAGCAGCTTCCCCCGTCACCAGACAAGGAGGCATTACCCGCAAACTTCCAAAAGCCTCTTCATCGGTAGAAATACAACGACCAGCCACCAACAGATTCTTTAATCCTTTGGGTGTCAGACAACGATAAGGGATTCCATGCGACTCTCCTTTTTTGTAACGTGTCTCCTTATGTCCTGGTTTATGAACATCAATATAGTAACAGTTGCGTCCGATCTCATCTTCAAACGTTTTGCGTTCCAGCCAGTCCTGGAAAGTAAACGTATAATCCCCTTCAATCCGACGGCTATCTCTGACTCCCAGCAAGGAGGCAGTCTTCACTACAAAAGCACTGCCAAAAGCCTTGGGCCGCACTTCTTTCAGTGCTTCCAAATATTGCTCTGCTATCTGCCTACCGGTAGCCATTGCCCGCGTAGTATCCCATGGATCGGTCGAATCAACATTATCAATATGCCCTGCATTGAACTGAACCACATCCGGACCAATCAGATTACTATTGAAATGTTTGCCTATCAATGGATATTTTCCGGACTTAATCACATCATAAATAGGACTATTCTTGTTACTCGTATGTAATGAAGGGCCTATGAGATTATAGTGATAGCTATCGACATTGGCAAACGAGAAACATAAAGTAGAACTTTGCACTACTCCATCCTCTCCTCCTTTTTTAAAGGAAGCACCTGCCCATGCAGCCACATCACCATCTCCTGTTGCATCAATAAAGACTTTCGCCTTGAATGCGACAAGTCCGGATTTATTTGCCACAATGATAGCGTCTATTGTATCATTTGCTGACATCTCAACGGCTGCAACCCTCGAAAAGAAAAGAACCTGAGCTCCCGAATCAGCGACCATTTGATCATAAACCTGCATCAGATATTCGGGATTTATGTTCACCCAGTTCAACTTCTGTTTTCTCTCATGAGGCACTCCTTTTTTTGATGCCTCGAATATCTTTTCCGCCAATCCCCTATAAATGATTTTCTCACCATCCGAAAACGGACACCATGCCGGAACCATCCCTGCAGTTCCCATACCACCAAGTTGCCCCATTGCCTCAATCAATAAAGTCTTAGCACCTTCCCTAGCTGCAGAAATTGCAGCGGTACATCCACCAGGTCCACCACCGATTACAATAACATCCCATCGATCGTCCACCGCAATCTTAGTGTTCTTCAGACGTATTTTAGACTGTAGGGTATCGCCATTCACATTAAGGGCAGGAACTGCAAAAGCAGCACTAAGCAGCCCAGCTTTTTTAAGAAAATCTCTTCTAGACGTCATTACAAATTAATTTATTATAATTACTTTTTCATAAAAGTCTCTGCACGCCCTGGTGTAAACAGCTCCCACAAAGAAGCAACAGTCCATCCGGGCGCAAAAATATCATTATAGTATCCTTTACCATTCTTTCCATAATCCCAACTTGTATGTTGGACAACCTCCGGATAATAACCTACCTTTGCAATACCGCACATATGCCCTTCATAAGGTAATAATTGGCGCATAGAAGTTGAAATTACTTCTGCAAAATCTGAAAAGCGAGACTCGTTATACTCGTTCGACAGCCAACGAAGCACATCGGCAAATTCAAACACAAAGACATCGATATGATTATTTTCTACTGATACATTTCCCCAGCCACGTGTTTTCAAACCAATATCACCCAGCATCTGACCGGGAGCAAAAGGAACATCCCACAAATAATACCATGATAAGGCGAAATAAGCGGCTTGCTTTGTCAGGTCAGCATAATGTTTATGTTCCTCTCCCTTAGTAACCAATGAAAGATAATAAGTAGCAGTTGCAGCATAAAGTGATGCTTCTTTATCTTCACAATTCGCATCAAGGGTAGATGAGAAATAATCTGCTTTAGAAATCAATTCTTTCTCCAGATAACCTGCAGTCCGCTTAGCACTATCCAAATAACGTTTATCCTTGAAATACTTATATCCCATCACCAAAGGCAATGTAGCAGAAGGAGTGCTTCCCCCACTTTTATCTACAATAGTGAAATCGTCACGAAACTTACGTGGAAAACTGCCGTCAGCATTTTGCAATTGCAGAAACATATCCAGCATTTTCTTCAATCGTTGTTCCCATTCCGGATGTTTACGTCCTTTTTCTTTTTCATAGGCCAGGAAATGGAAGATTGCATAAAGCCCTTCTGACTGACGACGGATGCTATGAACAGGATCCTCAAAGTTCTTGTCATAATTTACCGATTCCTTGAGAAAACCTGCTTCCGTGAAACCATTCTTCAAATAACTGTCGAATATTTTGGCACTGTTAGCCTTCAAATCTTCCCGGTTACATTCCCAACCATATTCCCAGGCATTGAATGCATTCAAAAGAACACGACCGATAAAACCGACCTCTGCCTGCCCATTACTTGCACATGCATCTGTCCTAAGATGTATGCCCGAATTATATACCAACGGATATTTATCAACAAAACTACTTACAAAGAATTGGCTAAGAGTCTGCTTCATATACTCAATTGAGTAGGGAGTATCAACAGGCTTGGGAGAATATGTATCATAACAATATTCCCAAGTATGGCTCACAAAATCAGAATAGTCTTTGGCTTCACCCTCAGCTATTTGCCACATCAACAAAATTGTTTCTCCCTTTTTCAAATGTTGATAAGCTGTCACAGCCGGGGCTAATGTTAATTTACGAATATAACTTTTGGGAGCCTCCCGATAAGGAAAACCGAAGGAAAGAGTGGCAACACCACCTTTATTTTCAAATCCGGTATGTCCTAAAGATGTCTTATCCGAAAGAATAATCTCACCTTCACGATGGGTAGCCAACGTGCTATTTACAAATTTATCCAGTCTGTTGACAGTCATAAAACGTTGTTTCTTCTCACAGAAAATCCCGGTGAGAGGTGCACTTAACCTGTCTTCGCTTACAATCCAACTATCTGATGTATGGAATGAAGGAGCCTCTTTGGGTGAACGCAGATTACGTCGATACCAAAACCCCGGCATATAGAACAGGCAGTCATCATGACGGAAGCCGGTTGCCATCTGTTGATTGTAATTAAAATATACATCTTCCAATGCAGTGATAGACACACTAATACGTAATCCATCATTACCAGTTACTATATTTTGAGACACAGTCAACGGCATCTTTTCCGAATTCTCCAAATAATAAGTGCCATTATTATTCTGCGATTTCTGAAAAGTCAATGGATAGTGTTTCGCTCCATTTCCTGGTACCTTCAAAGAAATAGATGCAGAAATCGATTCCGGCACATTATCAAAAGCCTCAACAACAGTGGCACATGCCACAAAAGCCATCCCACAAAGTAAATATTTCAAACTCATATAAAACATGATTGCGAATCAGCCTGTCTGATTCCATTTGTACTAAATTATTGAGCCAAAATTAGGAAACATCCCTCACATTGGATAAAACAAATTGGGCTATAAATAAAAAAAATTATCCAAATCAATAGAAATATCCTCCAAAAGCCTCAACTACTACTCAATACCAGAACGATTACTTTTCCATTAGAGCGGCAGCACACCACAGATAAGGTCCCTGCCCATGATAATCACCCGTGCGGCGTGGACGGTCATAATAATACTGTTTACTGTTCTTCTTATTCGTACCCACGCAAATTTCTCTTACTTGATTTTTATCATTAAGATATGAGACTAAAGCTATCCACGCCTTACGAGCAGCAGGAGCATATTCTTCAGCATTCAACCATCCATTCTTAACTCCCTTGATAAAAGCAAAAGTGAACATAGCCGATCCGGATGTTTCAGTCCAACAGTCAGACTGGTCGATCAACTGATTCCACAAGCCCTCCGGGTTCTGATACTTCTTCAGACTTTCCATCATTGTCCGATAACCTTCCAAGATACGGGGACGGTCTTTGTGATTTTTAGGCAAACACTGAAGTAACTCCGTCATTCCGGCAGCCATCCAGCCATTTCCACGTCCCCAATAATAAGGTACATCCGGTGCATGATAGAAAAGGCCGTTCGGACGTTGCAACTCATCCAGATACATCACCATCTCTTTAGCTGCACGATCAATATATTTTTTATCCTTCGTTACTTTATAAGCACGAGTCTGCACGATTGTAATCATATACATATCATCAATCCACAAACGTGTTTGCCAGGAATATCCTTTTTCAGCCCATTCCTTTTCCTCCGGTTTCGCATTTGCAGGCACTTTCCATTGAGAATCGGCATAAGGCAATCCTAAATACCAATATTTCTTATCTTTCGTCACAAGATATAACTCAAGTGGCAAACTCCCGAACATATTCACATCAACATGATTCATAATAGGTTGCAACGCTTTCTCCTCGGTAAACAGAGGTTCAAACTTATCTTGCAAACGATTGAGAAGTTCTTTATCTTTTGCAAGATAAGCATACCGTAAAGCCCCGTTCCAATAGAAAGTCTCCGGATAACCAATCCATTTTCCGACATGAAGCGCATGTTTCTCTGTCAGAAAACGATAGGCCAATCGCTTACCTATTTCCTCCGGAGTAGAGCCCTCCGGGAAATCTTTCAACATACTCGTTTGAGCAAACAACAACTGAAAAGGAATAAAAAATAATAATATTAATACCTTCTTATACATAAATACCTAATC
>OGYI01002980.1_pt1 | contig 11390 bp, 10 predicted proteins | sample 1576521 | NCBI WGS metagenome assembly OGYI01 (sample SAMEA3541484, study PRJEB24748) | human gut metagenome | biome: human gut; feature: human-associated habitat; material: faeces | place: China | collected 2012
AGACGCTGGGAGCCGCAACCCGGGCAGTGTCACCGAAGGTGACGGAGAGGGCAAGGATGCTGACGATCAAATATAAGCGCAGCGATAGTATCCCTCCGACAAAGAGTCTGCCTATCGCAACGCGCTGTCCCTTTCGCAACGGGCTTGCCCTCTCAGGCGCTTACGCGCCAGCTCTCCCAGAGGGAGAGCCTTTTGGAAACGGCTCACAGTCAGATAAATTCATCAAGCATAAAAAACAGAGAGGATAGTTCAGGAATGACTATCCTCTCTGTTTTTATTCTTTTTTACGTTAATACGAAGGTCAGCTCTGCGGTGGCGGCGCACTTGCCGTCCACATAGGCGGACGCTTTGCCGATGCCCACCGGGCCGCGCTGCTCGACCAGCTCACAGTGAAGGGTGAGCACGTCGCCGGGGGTGACCTGCTTGCGGAAGCGGGCGTTCTTGATGCCGCCGAAGAGGGCCAGCCTGCCTTTGTTCTCGGGCAGGCTCAGGGCCGCGACAGCGCCGGTCTGGGCCAGTGCTTCGAGGATCAGGACGCCGGGCATGACCGGCTGTCCCGGGAAGTGGCCGCAGAAGAATTCTTCGTTGCGGGTGACGCACTTGCGGCCAATGGCCCACTGACCCGGCTCGTAGTCCAGAATGCGGTCCACGAGGGCGAAGGGATACCGGTGGGGCAGGATGGCCGCGATGTCCTCGCTGGTCAGGCTGTTTGCGTTTTCACGCACGGTGCGGGGTTCTGCCATCGCTCAGCCCTCCCACTTCTTGAAGGCCAGGCAGGCGTTGTGTCCGCCGAAGCCCAGGCTGTTGCTCAGAGCGTACTCCATCTTCATCTCACGGCCTACATTCGGCACATAGTCCAGATCGCACTCCGGGTCGGGCTGCTCGTAGTGGATGGTGGGCGGCGCGAACTGGTCGCGGAGGGCCAGTGCGGTGAACACGGCCTCGATGCCGCCTGCGCCGCCCAGCAGATGGCCGGTCATGCTCTTGGTGCTGACGACGGCGATGTCCTTGGCGTGGTCGCCGAAGACGGCGTGGATGGCGGCAGTCTCGCAGCTGTCGTTCATGTGGGTGCCGGTGCCGTGGGCGTTGATGTGGTCGATCTGCTCGGGGGCAATGCCGCCGTCCTTGAGAGTCAGCTTCATGCAGCCGATGGCACCTGCGCCGCCGGGTGCGGGAGCCGTGAAGTGGTAGGCGTCGCAGTTGGCGCCATAGCCCACGACTTCGGCATAGATGTGTGCGCCGCGGGCCTTGGCGTGCTCCAGCTCTTCCAGCACCAGCACACCGCTGCCCTCGCCCATCACAAAGCCGCCGCGCCGTGCGTCGAAGGGCAGGCTGGCCGCATCAGGGTCCGCAGCAGTGGAGAGAGCCTTCATGCTGGTAAAGCCGCCGATGCCCAGCGGGCTGATGCAGCTCTCGGCACCGCCGCAGACCATGACCGGCTCGTAGCCGTCGCGGATGCGGTGGAACGCATCGCCCACAGCGTTGGTGCCGCCTGCGCAGGCCGTCACCGGGCAGGTACACATCCCCTTGAGGCCGAAGCGGATGGCGATCTGTGCTGCCGCCATGTTGGCGATCGCCATGGGGATGAAGTAGGGGCTGACCTTCTCCATGCCCTTTTCCTCGCCGCGGCTGTGCTGCTCCTCGATGGTGGGCAGACCGCCGATGCCGCTGGACACGATGACGCCGATGTTCTCGGCCTCGGCTTCGCAGTCGATGCCGCTGTCCTGGATGGCCTCGGCGGCAGCGCCCAGCGCCAGCAGGGTGAAGCGGGCCATCTTGCGGGCTTCCTTTTTGTCCACAACGGTCTCGGGGTCGAAGCCCTTGACCTCGCCCGCCAGCTTGCACTTGAACTCGCTGGCGTCGAACTGGGTGATGGGGCCGATGCCGCACTTGCCTGCGCGGGCTGCGGCCCAGCTGTCGGCGGTGTTATTTCCAAGAGGGTTCACGGTGCCAAGACCGGTGATGACGACTCTGCGTTTTTCCATAGAAAAAGCTCCTTTTTACATTGCCATGCCGCCGTCCACACAGAGCACCTGCCCGGTGAGATAGCTGCTTTGTTCGGCGGCGAAGAAGGCCACCGCGTTTGCCACGTCCTCCGGCTGGCCGGCGCGTCCCTCCGGGATGGTCTTGCACATCTCGGTGCGGACAGCCTCCGGCAGAGCGGCGGTCATATCCGTGGCGATGAAGCCGGGAGCCACCGCGTTGACGGTGACGTTCCGGCTGGCCAGCTCCTTGGCGAGGCTCTTGGTCAGGCCGATGAGGCCCGCCTTGCTGGCGGAATAGTTGGTCTGGCCTGCGTTGCCCCGCAGACCCACCACGCTGCTCAGGTTGACGATGCGGCCATAGCGCTGGCGCACCATCCGGCGTGCGGCCTCCTTGCAGCAGAGGAACGCACCCTTGAGGTTGGCGTTCAGGACGGTGTCGAAGTCCTCCTCGGAAAGGCGGAGGATGAGGTTGTCGCGGGTGACGCCCGCGTTGTTGACGAGAATATCCACCCGGCCAAAGGCGTTCCCTGCCTCTTCGAACAGCTTCTTGCAGCCCTCGGCAGTGGAGACGTCGGCCTGCACGGTGACTGTCTCGACGCCAAGCTCTTTGCACCGTGCGGCAGTCTCGGCGGCAGCGGCCTCACCGTGGCAGTAGTTGACCACCACATTGCAGCCCTGCTTTGCCAGCGCGACACAGACAGCCCGGCCGATGCCCCGGCTTCCGCCGGTGACGACGGCGGCACGGGTCAGCTTTTCTTCGCTCATGCTTGTGCCTCCTTCCAGCTGGTGAGGAAAGCTTCCAGCTCTTCTGCCGTCTCGACAGCGGTGCAGTGGACGTCTGCGCCCAGCGTCTTTTTCACGAAGCCGCTCAGGGCCTTGCCCGGGCCGACTTCGAGAATATCGGTGACGCCCAGCTCGCCCAGACGGCGGAGGGTATCTTCCATGTAGACGCTGCTCTGCACCTGCTTTTCCAGCAGAGCGGGGATGCTGTCGCTGTCTGCCTTTTCGCGGCCGAGGCAGTTGAAGAGGACAGGCGTCTCCATCTCGCCGAAATGCTCAGACGCAAAGCGCTTTGCCAGCGCGTCACCGGCGGGGTGCATCAGCTTGGTGTGGAAGGGGCCGCTGACCTTCAGCGGGATGCAGCGGCGGGCGCCTGCGGCTTTTGCCAGCTCAGCGGCCTTTTCCACGGCGGCTTTTTCGCCGCCGATGACCAGCTGGCCCGGGCAGTTGTAATTGCAGATCTGGACACAGCCCAGAGCGGACGCCTCTTCGCAGCACTTTGCCAGTGCGTCGCGTTCAAGGTTCATCACAGCGGTCATGCCGCACTCGATGCCCTTGGCGGCGTCGGCCATGGCCTTGCCGCGGAAGGCAGCCAGCTCCACAGCCTGCTTGGCCGTGAAGACACCGGCGGCTTCCAGCGCGGAGTATTCGCCCAGTGACAGACCGGCCAGATAGTCGGCCTTGACGCCGTTTTCCTTCAGGACAGCCGTGACACCGGCGGCGAAGGCCACCATGCAGGGCTGGGTGTACTGAGTCAGATTCAAAACGCCTTCCGGGTCGTCGAAGCAGACGCTCTCCAGATCAAAGTCGAGGTCTGCGGCGTTGAACGCCTCCCGGAACGCGGGGTATCTCTCGTAAAGGTCTTTGCCCATGCCGGGGTGCTGAGAGCCCTGACCGGCATACAGAATGGCAAGCTTCATTGGTGTTTCCTCCAATCATCCATCAGTTCATCCATCAGCTCCCGGACACTGCGCATCCGGTCGAGACAGCCCACGTTGGCCCCGCAGAAGAAGAGTCCCTCTTCCACATTGCCCTTCACGGCCTCGATGAGGGCGTGGGTGATGCAGTAAGGCACCTTGGCCGGCTCACAGGCTTTGAGACAGCGGGCGCAGTGCTTCGGCGGGAAGCGCAGACCCTGCCCAAGCTTCTGCACCAGCGGAGTGGCCAGCGCACGGCCCGGCATTCCCACAGGGCTGTGGATGATGCGCACATCTTCGGGCCTGGCCGCCAGCAGGACGTCTTTATAGGTCTGGCTGGCGTCGCACTCGTAGGTGGGGATGAAGCGGGTGGCGAGCTGTGCGCCCGCAGCACCCATCTTAGTATAGTGGGCGATGTCCTCGCCCGTGTAGACACCTCCGGCCACGAAGACCGGGATGTCGTGGCCGAACTGAGCCTCGAAAGGCTTCACCTCGGCCAGCACTTCGGGCAGGATCTCGTCGAGGGTCTGGCATTTTCCGGCCAGAAGCTCTTCTTCCGAAAAGCCCAGATGCCCGCCAGCCTTGCAGCCCTCGATGACCACGAAGTCGGCGGTGCGGCTGAAGGCTTTTGCCCACCGGCGGAGGATGAGCTTTGCAGCACGTCCGCTGGACACGATGGGTGCCAGCGCAACGTCAGCTCTTTCCACCAGGCCGGGAAGCTCCAGCGGGAGGCCCGCACCCGATACGATGGCATCCACGCCTGCCTCCACAGCCGTGCGGACGGCGTCGGCGTAGTTCTGGGTGGCGACCATCGCGTTGATGGCCACCAGTCCCGCGCCGCCTGCGATCTCCTTCGCTTTGGCGATCTCTTTTTTCAGCGCACGGAGATTCGCTGCGCAAGGGTCGCGGGCAAAGTCGGGTTCGCGGTAGCCTGTGTCGGCGGTGGAGATGCACCCCATGCCGCCGCAGGCCGCGACCGCACCGGCCAGCCCGCCGAGGGAGACGCCCACGCCCATGCCGCCCTGTAAGACAGGCACGGTCAGCGGCTTGCCTGCGAGGGTCAGCATAACTCGCTCAGCGAATGCATCCGCTGCCTCCCGCTCTCCCACAGCTCGTCGAGGATCTCAGCCACAGGCCGCACCTCGTGGAGCATACCGGCCACCTGACCGGCCATCAGACTGCCGGTGGCGGTGTCGCCCTCAAAGACGGCCCGCCGCAGACTGCCCAGCGTGTATTTTTCCAGCTCCATCTTGTCGGCACCGGCCTTTTCCTGCCGGACATACTCGCGGCTCATCCGGTTTTTCAGCACACGGACGGGGGTGCCGCCGATGCGGCCGGTGACGATGGTGTCGCTGTCCTTGGCGCGCAGAAGCGCGGCCTTGTAGTTCTCGTGGACGGGGCATTCCTCACTGACCAGCAGGCAGGTACCCACCTGCACGCCGCAGGCTCCCAGTGCGAAGGCTGCGGCCAGCTGGCGGCCATCGGCGATGCCGCCCGCCGCGATGACAGGGACATCTACAGCGTCCACCACCTGCGGGACAAGGGCCATGGTGGTCATCTCGCCCACATGGCCGCCGCTCTCGGTGCCTTCGGCGATGACGGCATCCACGCCCAGAGGGGCAAGGTGCTTGGCCAGAACGGCCGCTGCCACCACGGGGATGACCTTGATACCGGCTTCCTTCCACATGGGGATGTACTTGCCGGGGTTGCCCGCGCCGGTGGTGACGACCTTGACGCCCTCTTCCACGACGATTTTGGCAAACTCGTCGGCCTGAGGGTGCATCAGCATGATGTTGACGCCAAAGGGCTTGTCGGTGAGCTCCTTGCAGCGGCGGATGTTCTCCCGCAGCGTCTCAGCGTTCATGCCGCCTGCGCCGATAAGGCCCAGCGCACCGGCGTTGGAGCAGGCGGCGGCAAACTCGCCGGTGGCGATGTTGGCCATGCCGCCCTGAATGATGGGGTATTTCGTGCCTAATATCTCGTTGAGTAATTTCATATCGTTTCCTTCGTCCAACCTCTCCGTAAAGGCTCTCCCTTTGGGAGAGCTGGCGCGCAGCGCCTGAGAGGGCAAGCCCGCTTAAATCTGATTCAGTAACTCGTCGATCTTTTCCTTCTTTGCCAGCCCGAGGCTGAACGCAGTGGCACTGCCGCAGGCGGTACCCAGACGCAGGGCTTCCAGATAGCTGCCGCTGCGCAGGTAGCCTGCCACGAAACCGGCCACCATGCTGTCGCCTGCGCCCACGCTGTTGACCACCTTGCCCTTGGGCGTGCCGATGCGGTGGACCTCGCCCTTCTCGTCCAGCAGGAGCGCACCGTCACCGGCCATGCTCACCAGTACGTTCCGGGCGCCCTTTTCCTGCAGGGTGCGGGCGGCAGCGGTGATGTCGGCGTCGGTGGTGAGGGTGCGGCCCACGATCTCACCCAGCTCATGATGATTGGGCTTGATGAGGAAGGGGTGATACTGCAGCACATTCACCAGCAGGTCACGGGTGGCGTCCACCACCGTATGCACGCCGTGGCCTTCCAGACGGGCCAGCAGACGCTCGTAGGTGGTCTGGGGCAGGCTGGACGGGATGCTCCCCGCCAGAATGAGGATGTCGCCCTCAGCCAGCTTATCGAGCTGTGCTTCCAGCTGCTCCATGGCGCTCTCGGGGATGTCCGGGCCTGCGCCGTTCAGCTCAGTCTCCTGCCCCGCCTTTATCTTGACGTTGATGCGGGTCATGCCCTGCTCCAGGTGGATAAAATCGGTGGTGATGCCCTGCGCGGCCAGACCCCGCTCGAGCCACGCACCCGTCTCACCGGCCACAAAGCCCAGCGCCGTGTTCCGGCAGCCCAGCTCGGCCAGCACACCGGACACGTTGATGCCCTTGCCGCCCAGCACGCAGTCCTCGCCTTTGGCGCGGTTCACCTCGCCCACTTCCAGCGGCGTGTCCAGCCGCACGACGTAGTCGATGGCCGGGTTGAATGTCACGGTATAGATCATTCCGCTGCCTCCTTTACCAGAGTGAATTGTCTGTATTTCGGATTCGGACAATGATTCGTCAGGATCGCGCCGCCGGACAGCTCGGCGATGACCGCCGGGTAGATGCGGGCGAACTTCGAATCATCCACGAGGAACCAGGCTTCTCTCGCCCGGCGCACGACCGTGGCCTTGACAGCCGCTTCCTCGGGGTCGGGGGTCGTGAATCCTGCGTCCAGCGCCACGCCGTTTGCTCCCAGGAACGCTTTCGTGAAGTTGTACTGCTGCAGGCTGTGGAGGGCTGCAGCGCCGATGATGGCCTCCGTCTCGGGCCGCAGCAGACCGCCCACCAGAAAGACCTTGCAGCCCTTCTGGGCCAGCAGACGGGCGTGAGCGACGCCGTTGGTGACGTACCGGGCGTCCAGCGCCGGGCCGCTCAGCTCCCGGACCAGCGCCAGCGTGGTGCTGCCGGCGTCCAGAAAGACAAAATCCTCTGCGGTGATAAGGGCCGCCGCCGCCTTTGCGATGCATTTTTTCTGGACGACAGCCAGCGCTTCCTTCGCTGCCATCGTCGGCTCGTCGGCGAGGAACTGGCTGTCCGGCAGGGTCGCGCCGCCGTGTACCTTGTTCACCTTGCCCATCCTGTCCAGCTCGTTCAAATCGCGGCGGATGGTGGACTCGCTGGCGTCCAGTGCCTCGCAGAGCTCCTGCACCGTCGCGGTGCGCTGCTGGCTCAGCAGCTTCATGATGCGGGAAAGCCGCTCCTCTGCCAACATCTTCATCCCTCCTGTTGCACGTTTTTGCTTGTGTTTGAATCGTTTTGACTGTTTCTGTCTGTATTATAGCAAATGTTCCATCAGAATCAATCACTTCCCGTCCGTTTATCTGCCAAAATATTTCCGCCAAAATCATGCATTCTGCACAAGAAGTGGGATACAATCCGCAAAAGAGCGCAAAAAATCCGCCCCGGAGCGGTCAGCTTCGGGGCGGATGACGGTCTTGTGGTTTGATTTGACCGTTTTTGACAGTTTTGCCGGAAATGATTTTCCCTTCCGGGTCGGATGCGATTTAGGCGTCCGAACGGGCGTAGGCGTTCTTCATGCCGCTGCTCAGCTCGAAGAGGACTTTATCCAGCGTATCGGAAGCCCGCTTCTTCAGCTCGGCGGCGATGGCGGTATTGGCCTCCTCCCGCAGGGCGGCGCGCTGGCTCTCCTCGGCCGAAGCGATGTTCTTATCGTACTGGTTCAGCAGAGCGCGGCTGGCGGAGAGGACGCCCTCCTCGTACCGCTCCACATGGATGAGGCTCTTGGCGTAGGAGGCATCGGCCATGGCGGCGATCATCCGGCTCACCCAGTAGAAGCTGTCGGTGGAGACTTCACCGGTGGTGCAGGCCAGATAGGCCGGGGTGCGCTCGACGTTGGCGTAGAACGGCACCATGGTATTGAAGGCATTGGAGGCGTAGGCGATCCACTCCACAGCGCGGATGTCTTCCGGCACGTCAGGCCGCATCTGGATGAGGGCCATGAAGTCGTTGCGGTTGATGCCGATGGAGCGGTAAGCTCCCTTCATGCTCTTGTCGCCGTAGCTGGCGTAGGGGTCGAAGGGAGTCCCCTGATAGTGGGAGGACAGCACATACTTCACATCCTCCGGGGTCAGCTTCCGCTCCGGCACCATGCACCAGGGCAGGTCGTCCGAGCGGGGGCCGTAGTCGGCGGCAGGGCCGTCCCAGACCCAGGTGTTGGGGTTGAGGTGGCGGAGCATGAACCATGCGCGGGGGGTGTTGTAAACGTGGTCGGCGTCGTCGTGGCTGCCGAAGGCGTCGCGCGGGTTCAGACGGCCATCCAGCGAGAGGTCGAGGTGATTGTCCCGGATGAACTCCCTCAGGTCGGCAGAGCAGAGATAATTCTCCTGTGCGCCGAAAGCGTCGTCGAGGTCGAAGGCGTCGATGCCCAGCTGGTTCGGCATGACCACATAGGAGTCATCCGGCACACGGCGGGCCATCCAGTGGTGGCCGCCGATGGTCTCCAGCCACCAGATCTCGTCCACATCCTGGAAAGCGATGCCGTTCATCTCATAGGTGCCGTACTCTTCCAGCAGCCTGCCCAGACGGAGCACGCCCTCGCGTGCAGAGTGGATGTAGGGCAGGACGAGGTAAACAATATCCTCTTCGCCGATGCCGCCGGGGACTTCCGGCTGGCCGTCTCTGGCGGGCTGATAGACCACCAGCGGGTCTGCGCCCAGAACGCGGGGGTTGGAGGTGATCGTCTCGGTGGCGGTCATGCCGACGTTGGCGGCGTTGACGCCCGAAGCAGCCCAGATGCCCTTGCCCTCCACGGCGTTGGGCATGGCGGTCATCCGCAGGGCATCGCCCGGCAGGGGAACTTCTACATGAGAGATGACCGACTTGTAAACAGCCGGGTGCTCCTCCGGCTGAACGACAACGAACTTTTTCGCGGTGAAGTGGCCGGAGCCGGAATCGTCGTTCCGGGCGATCATAGTAGAGCCGTCATACGAGGCTTTTTTGCCGACAAGGATGGTAGTACAAGCCATAGCTGTTATCCTCCAAAATTTTACATCTTGTATGTATAGTGCTCATTTATACAGTTTCGCAGGCGCGTTTGTTCTGCAAAACCCATTGTATCGCGTTTGGCCTCCGGGCGCAAGCCCTTACATTTCGCCAATGTAGGCAAAGCGCGGCTGACGCTTGCCGTCCCGCTCCACCTCTTCGGCCCACATAGCCGCCGGGCGCACCCAGAGCCCGCCCTCGCCGTACAGAGGGCGGTAGACCACCATCTCCTCTTCGGTCTCGCTGTGGCGGGCCATCCCGATGACCTGATATTCGTTGCCCTTGAAGTGCCGGTAGCGGCCCGGCTTGATGTCGTATTGGAACTGGTACATAAAAACTCCTTCCAAAAAGCCCGGCCGCAGACTGGTCTGCGCCGGACTTTCCCACTTGCTTCACCCCTGCGGGTGGAAATATTCGTAAATGGTCCGGGCCATCTGCCGTCCGACGCCGGGGGTGTTCTCCAGCTGGTCAGGGGTGGCCTCTTTGACGGCGTTCACGCTCTTGAACTGGGTCATCAGGGCCTTGGCCGTCTTGGGGCCGACGCCCGGCACCTCGGTGAGGGTGGACGAATAGCTCTTCTGCTTCATCTGCTGCTTGCGGTAGGCGTTGGCAAAACGGTGCGTCTCGTCCTGAATGGCGGTGACGAAGGTGAACGTCCCGCGGTTCATGTTGATGGCGATCTCCCGGCCCTCGCTGTCCACGATGGCGCGGGTGCGGTGGTGATCGTCCTTCACCATGCCGTAGAGGGGTACATCGGCCAGTGCCGTCCCGGCCAGTGCGGCCTTCGCGGCGCTCACCTGTCCCCTGCCGCCGTCCATCAGCAGCAGGTCAGGCTTCTGGCCGAAGTAGTTGCTGCTCTGCTCGCCGTTTGCAGCCATTTCGGAATACTTTTCGTATTCAGCCGCACGGCGGGAGACGGTCTCCGCCAGCGAGGCGTAGTCATCGGTGCCGGCGACGGTCTTCATCTTGAACTTCCGGTAGCCCGCCTTGTAGGGCTTGCCGTCCCGGAACGTCACCATGCCGCAGACGCTGGTGCCGTCGCCCCAGTTGGAAATATCGTAGCTCTCAATGGTGCGGGGGGGCTTGGGCAGGCCCAGCACCTGCGCCAGCTCATCCAGAAGCTTTTCCTCCCGGGCGTACCGGCCGCTCTCGCGGGCCAGCCGCTCGACGGCGTTGGTGTGGGCCATCTCGACGAGGTGCGCCTTATCGCCCCGCTGAGGGACATAGAGCTGCACCTCGCTGCCCCGCTTCTCGTTGAGGGCCTGCTGCAAGGCGTCCACATCCGGCGGCAGCTCGTCCACGGCGATGACCTTCGGTATCTGCTCATCGTCGAGGTAGTACCGGGGCAGAAATTCCTCCCGCACCGCCGCGATGTCGGCGGTATCGTGGAACAGAAACTCCCGCTTGTCGGTCAGCCGCCCCTCCCGGAAGCGGAGGACAGCCGCGCAGACGCTGCCGGGCGTACCCGCCAGCGCTACCACGTCCATCTCCACGTCGGGGTCAACCACGACCTTCTGCCCTGCCGTCACCTTGGTAATGGCGGCGATCTGGTCGCGGATGAGGGCCGCTGTCTCAAATTCCAGCCGGTCAGAGGCTTCCAGCATCCGCTCGTTGAGGGTTTTCAGAATATCCTTTTTGCCGTAGCGGATGAGGTGGACAGCGCTTTTGACGGTCTGCTCGTAGTTTTCACGGCTTATCTTGCCGCTGCACACCGCCATGCACTTGCCGATGTGGGCGTTCAGGCAGGGGCGGCCCCGGCCAATTTCCTGCGGGAACCGCCGGCTGCACCGGGGCAGCAGAAAAGCGTCCATCGCCGTCTCGGCCATCTGACGGGCCGCAAAGCTTGAGGTATAAGGGCCGATATACTCCGCGCCGTCATCCTCTTTTTGCAGCGTGAACGACAGCCGCGGCCACTCGTCCTTTGTCACCTTAATATAGCTGTAGCCCTTGTCGTCCTTGAGCAGGATGTTGTACTTCGGGGTGTGGGCTTTGATCTGGCTCGCTTCCAGCACCAGCGCCTCGAACTCGCTCTGGCAGACGATGACGTCGAACGCGTAGGCGTGGGCGATCATCTGGCTGACCTTGTTGTCGTGAGGCACACCCTCCCGGAAATACTGGCTCACCCGGATGCGCAGACGCTTGGCCTTGCCGATATAGATGATGGTGCCGCTTTTGTCCCGGAT
>OGYI01002983.1_pt1 | contig 11359 bp, 9 predicted proteins | sample 1576521 | NCBI WGS metagenome assembly OGYI01 (sample SAMEA3541484, study PRJEB24748) | human gut metagenome | biome: human gut; feature: human-associated habitat; material: faeces | place: China | collected 2012
TATACCACTCTGCAGATCGCGGATCAGGTGGGGCTGTCTGAAAAGACCGTGAGGACCAAGGTTAGCCTTATTAACGACTGGCTGGAGGAGGAGAACCTGGGACGGATCGAGCGCAAGCAGGGAAAAGGCATATGGCTGGTGGCTGATGAAAACCAGAAAAAGTGTCTGAACCAGCTGCTTCTCACGGATCAGGAACTAAAGCCCGCCGCCTGGCAGGACAGCCGCAATAAACGGCTGATCGGAAAACTTCTGAAATTAAAGCCCGGTGAGACCACCACCCTGCAGCAGCTGGCCGACAGCCTGTATTTAAGCCCGCCTACGGTAGGTGGGCTTTTAAGGGATGTGGCTGGCTGGTTTTCAGAGAGGAGCCTTAGGATTGTTTCCATGCGGAGCAAGGGCGTGTGCCTGGAGGGGGAGGAATACAGCTTCCGGATTGCAATCAGGGACTATATGATGGATATGATGCCTGAAGTGCTGGAAGCCCTTTTGGGGACATTTGCCCCAGGGGTGGAGGTGACCCGGATCCGCAACATCATCGTGGATGCGGAAAATGCCTGGCGCATCGAACTGGCGGACGATTCCTTTAAGATGGTATGGATCATGGCCTGCCTGTCGCTGGCACGCCGGAGTAAAGCAGGAAAGTTCATACAGGCCAAGGAGGAGGACATCCAGAATTATAATGAATATTCCTTTTCGGAGTCCATTTACCAGAGGATTGAGAAGGAATATAAACCCCACACCTCAGAGGATGATGTGATGTTCCTGGCCCTGATGCTCCTGACCGCCAAAAAGCTGAAGAACTTCACCGACTTGAAGGGAGGGGATTATGCCAGGGCATATGACAGGAATTTGGGGAAATTTGTAAAATTGATTATTGACACCATTGATTCGGTGCTGGATATTGACCTTTCCGGGGATGAGCTGCTTTATGAGAGCCTGATGCTCCACATGCGTTCCGCTATTTTCCGGATGAAGTATTCCACTGCCACCGGCGATCATATCAGCAAGTATGTTAAGAATGAATATAAGCAGACCTTTCTGGCCACCTGGTCCACCAGCAATCTTTTTGAAGAGTATTATGATGTGCAGGTGACGGAGGATGAACTGGCCGGGATTGCCCTTTACATACAGGCAGCCATTATCCGGAAAAAGAAAGGGCGTCCCATCAGGGCGCTACTGATCAGTGAGCGGGGCATGGCTGCCAGCCAGCTGACCAGCGAGATGCTCAAGTACAGCATTCCTGAAATCACAGATATAGAGGCTGCCAGCTGCCATGACTTCCGGCTTTCCAATTACCGGGATGTGGATGTAATCATCAATACGTCAGGAAATGAAATCCGGGATGAGCGCGTGGTGGTACTGGAGGGGCATTTAAGGGACCAGGGAATCGAGGCGGTCCGCCAGAAGGTCAATCAGATTTTCTATTTCCGGAAAAAACAGGAATTTCATTTTAACAGTCTGTGCCATCAGCTGTTTGAGGCGGACCTTTTTTTGATTAGGCCCAAGGTTGGGGACAAGGATCAGCTCATTGGCATGATGGTGGATAAATTAGTTAAAAAAGGGGATGTGACGGCTCACTATCTGGAGAGCGTATTTGACAGGGAACGGGCTACCACCACCAGTATTGGACACGGTGTTGCAATCCCCCATGGCAATATGACGGAAATCAATGAATCCAGGATAGTGGTGGCGATTTTGGACAGGCCCATCAGCTGGCATGGCGACATGGTGGATATGGTGTTTTTGCTGGCTGTGAAAATGACATCGAAATTTGAAATAAAGAGGACAAAGCAGTTTTATAAGGATTTCCTTCAGCTGACAGATAATGATGAGAATCTGGAAGCCGTGAAGAAAATGGATTCTGCCTTGGACATTTATCAATATTTTATAAAATAGAGGGGAGATTTCAGAATATGGCTGTAAAAGAGATTCTGGATGATCGGGTCATTGACCTGAATATGAATGCAAAGAATAAGGATGAAGTAATCAGGCATCTGGCCGGACTCCTGAAAAATGCCGGATACATTGAGAATCTGGAGGGGTATGTGAGGGATGTGTATGTGAGGGAAAGCGAGGGAATCACGGGAATCGGCGGACATGTGGCCATTCCTCACGGAAAGTCGGACCATGTGGACCGCGTGGGGATTGCTGTGGGCCGCACCAGGGATATGATTGACTGGGAATCTTACGATGGGGAGCCATCCCGCCTGTTTTTCCTCTTTGCTGTCCCGGCCGACAGTGACGGCGCCAAGGACCACCTGCGCCTCATTGCAGAACTGGCCGGGAAACTGGGAAATGACAATACCATGAGAAGGCTGCAGACCGCTGCTTCCTATGATGACCTGCTGGAGGCATTTTCATAAAGGAGACAAAGAAGATGGCAGATACATTTATTGCGCCCGGACAGATCATAAGCGGAAACCGGGCCTTGGACATGGCCGCAGGAACCGTGGCAAAGTTGGGAAAAAAGGCCCTGGTGGTGACGGATGATATCATGCGCCAGCTGGGGAATCTGGATAAGGTGACGGACATGCTTATAAAAGCAGGTGTTTCATATGCTGTTTTTACAGGAGTGGGCGGAGAACCGGATGACCGGATGATTGAGGCCGGTGTGGCTGTGTACCGGGAAGAAAAATGCGACTTTCTCATGGCTTTGGGGGGAGGGAGCCCCATTGACTCCATGAAGGCCATTGCCATGATTGCGGCCTGGGGCGGCAGGCCGGCAGACTACATGGGCAGGACTGTCTGTGAGAAGCCGGCACCCATGGCAGCCTTTCCCACCACGGCGGGGACAGGATCGGAGGCCACCCAGTTCACCATTATCACGGACACGGCAACGCAGGTAAAGATGCTCTTAAAGGGACCTGGGCTTATGCCGGATCTGGCTGTCATCGACCCGCAGTTTACCATGACAGCGCCTCCGGGAATCACGGCAGCCACGGGTGTGGACGCCCTGACCCACGCCATTGAGGCGTATACTTCCAAAAAAGCCCAGCCCCTCAGCGATACCCTTGCCCTGTCTGCCTGCCAGAGGATTTTCAGCCATTTAAAGAATGTATGGGAACATGGGGATGATTGGGAAGGAAGGAACCAGATGGCCCTGGCAGCCCTGGAGGCCGGCATGGCCTTTAACAACTCCTCGGTCACCATTGTCCATGGAATGAGCCGTCCCATGGGCGCCCTGTTCCACGTGCCCCACGGCATCTCCAATGCCATGCTCCTAAATGTATGCCTGGACTATGCCAAGGAGGGGGCAGCGGACCGTTTTGCCCATATTGCGGTCAAGTGCGGTTTGGGGAAGCCGGAGGACAGCAGCCGTGAGGCGGCGGATAAGCTTATGGAGCGGGTAGGAATGCTTCTCAGGGAGATCCAGATTCCCACCCTGGCGGAATACGGTATCCCGAAAGAGGATTTTATGAGGGCAATCCCAAAGATGGCTGAGGATGCCATGGCTTCAGGCAGCCCGTCCAACACCCGCAGGGATGTTACGGTCCAGGAAGTGGAAGCCCTTTACAGGAAACTTTGGAAAAGGGAGGAGATGTAAAATGGAATATCTTACATTTGAGCAGGACAGGAAATATGACCTGATCCTGTTAGGCAGGATTGCAATTGACTTTAATCCCCTGGATTATTATAAGACCCTGGCGGAGAGCGGGACCTTCCGCAAATATGTGGGAGGTTCACCGGCTAATATCGCGGTAGGGCTTTCCAGGCTGGGAAAGAAATGTGGGTTTTTCGCAAGGATTTCCCATGACCGTTTTGGCGAATTTGTGGTAAACTTTTTTAAGGAGGAGGGGATTGACACCTCCCATATCAGGCCGTGTGTTAACGGGGAGAGCCTGGGGCTTACCTTTACGGAAATCCTGAGCCATGATGAGAGCAGCATCCTCATGTACCGCAACGGCGTTGCGGACCTGTCCCTCTGTCCGGAGGATATTGACGAGGATTATTTAAAGGAGGCTAAGGCCATCCTGATTTCGGGGACAGCCCTGGCTGCCAGCCCTTCCAGGGAGGCGGCCCTAAAGGCAGTGGCCCTGGCAAAAAAGAATGGTCTGCGCATTATCTTTGACATTGACTACCGCGCGTATAACTGGAAGAATGAGGATGAAATCGCCCTGTATTACTGTGCGGTGGCAAGGGACAGCGATATTATCCTGGGTTCCAGGGAGGAGTATGACCTGACGGAGCGCTTCCTGGGACTGGACGGTACGGATCAGGCCTCCGCGGCTTACTGGTGTGCCGGGCAGGCATCGGTTGTGGTGGTCAAGCATGGCAGGGAGGGGTCCACTGCCTATACCAGGGATGGAAATTCCTACTCCATCCGTCCCTTCCCGGTGGAGGCCCTGAAAGGGTTTGGAGGCGGTGACGGCTATGCCTCCAGCTTCCTCTACGGTATTCTTAACGGCCTGGATATGATGGACTGCCTGGAACTGGGATCCGCCTCCGCCTCCATGCTGGTGGCGTCCCACGGGTGCAGCCCGGATATGCCCACAATGGAAGAGCTGGAGGCATTTATCAAAAAGGAAAAAGAGCAATATGGCGAAATGGTGGCCAGAGTGGAGTGATCAGTATGGAAATGAGGAAGATTGGTAAAACAGATATACAGGCCGCCGGCCTGGGCCTGGGCTGCTGGGCCATTGGCGGAGGCCTTTGGTGGGGGGACAATGATGACAGGATGTCCATTGAGACCATCTGTCGGGCATTGGATCTGGGCATCAACTGGGTGGACACTGCCAGGGTGTACGGTTTTGGACACAGTGAGGAGGTGGTGGGGAAGGCCCTTAAGGAGCTGCCCCGTCATAAGGTGGTCCTTTCCACCAAGTGCGGAATCCAGTGGTATGACAAGGGCGGGGAGCTTCATTTTACAAGGGAGGGCCATGAGGTCCGCCGGGACCTGTCCCCCAAGGCAATCCGCCGGGACCTGGAGCTGAGCCTGAAAGCACTTGGCACGGATTATATTGATGTTTATTACACCCACTGGCAGTGTATGACCTATGGCCTTGTGCCCGTGGCAGAGACCATGGGTGAGCTCATGAGGATGAAGGAGGAGGGCAAGATCCGGGCCATCGGCGCCTCCAATGTAAATCTTCAGATACTGAGGGATTACGAAGCCGCCGGACAGCTGGACGTAATCCAGGAAAAACTCAGCATCCTGGACCGGAAACCGGAGGCAGAACTTCTGCCCTTCTGCCAGGAGCACGGCATCACGCTCCAGGCATACTCCCCCATTGAACAGGGGCTGCTGGCAGGAAAGGCAGGGGATGACTATGTGCCTTCCAAAGGAAATGTCCGCGAAGGAAAGACATGGTGGAAGCCTGAGAACATTGCCGCGGTTAACAGGATGCTGGCAGGATGGCGGGACCTGACGGAGAAGTACCATTGTTCACTGGCAAATCTCTGTATTAAGTGGAACTCCATGCTGTCGCCTGATATTAATGTCCTCTGCGGGGCCAGGAAGGTTTCCCAGGTAGAGGACAGCGCCAGATCCCTGGATATCCCCATGTCCCAGGAGGATTTCCATCGGATGAAGAAGGATGCAGACAAGGTCATTTCCATGGCCGGAAAAAAATAAAAAAATATAATGAAAAGAGGATACAATCATGAAAATCGCAGTTCTGAATGAATTTAGCCAGGCACCTAAAAACGGGATCATCCTGAAGGAATTAAAGTCTGTTGTGGAGCCTATGGGGCATCAGGTGTTTAATGCCGCCATGGAGGTACCCCTCACTGACCAGGATGTTCCGGAAGCATACACCCAGGAAAATCCGCGCCTGACCTACCTGCATCTGGGAATCATGTCCGCTCTGCTCTTAAACTCCGGCGCAGTTGACTTTGTGGTTACAGGATGCGGGACGGCCCAGGGAGCGCTGATGTCCTTAAACATGTATCCCGGCGTTGTGTGCGGCTACTGTATTGAACCCACGGACGCCTACCTGTTTTTGCAGATTAATAATGGAAACGCCCTTGCCATTCCATTTGCAAAGGGCTTTGGCTGGGGGGCTGAAATCAATTTGAACAATATCTTTGTCAAGGCATTTGGCTCACCCAAGGGAATGGGATATCCGGACGGCCGCAAGGAAGCCCAGAACAGAAATGCAGACCTGCTGTTTGACGTAAAGAAAAAAGTTGCAAAGCCTCTTTTAGATGCATTAAGGGCTTTGGATCCCCAGATGGTGAAGGAGTGTATGATTCCCAGATTCCTTGACTGCTTCTACGCAGGCTGCCAGAATCAGGAAATCAGGGCTTTTGTGGATGAGATGGCTGCCTTCAAAGGCGGTAATTAAGAATGGTGGATCATGTCAGGGAGCACAGCCTGATAGGGCAGCCGGACCATGGGAGGATACGCCCTCTGAAAAGGGAGGAGATATACCGTGTCCTGGACCGTATGACAGAGGGCCTTCCTAAGGCAGGGAGGATTCTTCTGGTACCGCCGGATATAACAAGGCTGTATTCCTATGCAGGGGCCATAACCTCATATTTATACAAAAAACTGTCTGTTGACGCCCTGGTCCGTATCCTTCCGGCCACCGGGACCCACCGGCCCATGACACAGGCGGAGCGCTGGCGGTTCTTTGGCCGGGATATACCGGACCATGCATTTCTCATCCATGACTGGTGCAGGGATACGGTGGAAATTGGGACCGTGCCGGGCGCGTACTGTGCCGAAGTATCAGCAGGCAGGTATACAGAGGATATTTGCGCCCAGGTCAACCATCACATAGTGGACCAAAGCTTTGACCTGATTCTTTCCATCGGCCAGGTGGTGCCCCACGAGGTCACAGGAATGTCAAATTACACCAAGAACATACTGGTGGGCCTGGGAGGCCGCAGGATCATCAATGAAAGCCATATGCTGGGCGCGGTCTGCAACCTGGAGACAATCATGGGAAATACGGACACGCCTGTGAGGGCGGTGTTTGACTACATTGAGGAGCATTTCCTCAAACAGGCGCCCCTTATGTATATCCTTACCGTGACCTCCCTGGCAAAGGAGGACAGGCTGGTCCATGGGATATTCACAGGGGCTTCCAGGCAGGTGTTTGAACACGCCGCAGCCCTTGCCCAGGAATGTAACATAACATACCTGCCAAAGGCTGTGGAAAAGGGGGTGGCCTATCTGGAGCCGGAGGAATTTTCCTCCTTCTGGGTAGGGAATAAGGCGGTTTACCGCACCCGCATGATAATCCGGGACGGCGGGGAGCTGCTGGTCATTGCCCCGGGACTTAAGGACTTTGGGGAGAATCCGGAAGTGGACCGGTTGATCCGCAGGTATGGTTACAGGGGGACGGAGCGCACCATGGAGTTGGTGAGGAAAGGGAGCTTTGCCGATATGGCAATGGTCCCGGCCCATATGATACACAGTTCTTCGGAGGGGAGGTTTAAGATTACCTATGCCGTGGACCCCGGGAAACTGTCGCCCCAGGAGGTACAGGCAGCCGGATATGGATACATGGATGTGTCGGAGGCGCTGAAAAGATATCCTGTCGTCTGTATGGAGGACGGGATGCAGAGGATGGAAGACGGGGAAGAAATCTATGTGGTAAAGTCCCCGGCCCTTGGGGTCTGGAAGGTGGGAGGAACTCCCTTAAGAAATTCTAACGCCGCCTTTAGAAAAACTTCCACAAATAGTCAGGGAATAGTCACGTAGTGTTAAGGCTTTTTCAAAGATTAAATCCAAGGTATGTGATATGATAGATACATAAAGTGATAGATTATCAGCATATCCATAAACAAGGACAAATCAGATTGAGAAAGCGGGTGAAGTGAATGAAGGTGCGTAAAGGATTAAAATATCTGGCAGCCATAATCATGGCTGCGGGAATCTGTCTCTGTGCCATGGTCATCATGGATGGTTACCACATGTATAGGGATGCGGTGGCTGAGGTAAGCCTGGAAGATAAAGTGGCTTCCATCCGCAGCAAGGAAAATTACACCACCTTTGATGAGCTGCCCGAAATCTATGTGGATGCGGTGCTGTCCGTGGAGGATCACAGGTTTTACAATCATCCGGGCATTGATATGATTGCCATCGGAAGGGCTGTTTTTAATGATATCCGGGCAGGGGCATTTGTTGAGGGCGGCAGCACGGTGACGCAGCAGCTGGCCAAGAACATGTACTTTACCCAGGAAAAGGAACTGCAGCGCAAGGTGGCGGAAGTGTTTGTGGCTTTTGACCTGGAGCAGAATTACAGCAAGAACGAGATACTGGAACTTTATGTGAACACCATTTATTATGGAAATGGATATTACTGTGTTAAGGATGCCTCAGAGGGGTACTTTGGGAAAGCGCCAAATGACATGACGGATTATGAAAGCACGCTCCTGGCCGGAATCCCCAACGCACCGTCTAAATATGCCCCAACCGTAAGCCCGGAGCTGGCGCAGAAGCGTCAGGAGCAGGTGCTGGCGCGTTTGGTGAAATGCGGGTATTTTACGGAGGAACGGGCGCTTGAGACGCTGGCGGCAGGGAATGTGCTGTAGATAGATGTATGCTGTGGATGTATGTTTGCTGAGGATGAGTCCAAGGCGCATTGACGATGGGAATCCAGGATGATATGATGGGAGTATTCAGATTCAGGAGGAAAATACATGCAGATATCGTCCAGCTTAGGAATGAGCATTGTCACGGAGGTAAAGAAAATCATCCATGAAGATCTGACGTTCATGGATAAGAGCTGCCGTATTATTGCCTGTACGGATGAAAAACGGATAGGAGATTTCCATGAGGCCAGCAGGAAGATGCTGGATGAGGGCCTTAAGGAACTGACGGTGCCGGATGACGATACATATCAGGGAACCCGGTCCGGGATTAACCTGACGCTGGAGCTTGAAGGCCAGGTCGTAGGGGTCGTGGGCATCACGGGAAACGAAGAAGAGGTCAGCCGCTACGGACAGGTTGTAAAGAAAATGACGGAAATCCTGCTGCTGGAAAGTTATTTGAAAGAAGAAAAAATGCGGATTCGCAGCGCCAGAAACCGCTTTTTGCAGGAATGGCTGATGACGGATGAGCTGAGGATGAATCCGGCCCTGGTGGATGAAGGTATCTCCCAGGGCATTGATGTGATGGCGGCCAGACGGGCTGCGGTGCTTGAGCATACCGGGAATTCCATCATGAGCCAGGAGGATGTGGAACGGATTGAACACAGGATCCGCCGCATCCTGAAAGAGGATATGCGCAATGTAAGCGGCAGCAGCGGCGGAAACTTTATCGTACTGATGAGTGAGCGCAGCGATGAGATGGCGGCGAAGCTGATTACCCAGATCCAGAAGGATATCCAGAAGGAATGCGGATATCAGCTGATTGCAGGCGTGGACAGCCGTACCGTCAGCGGCGGACAGCTTAAAGCCGGATATCTTCGGGCCATTAAGGCCCTGAACGGGGCCGCGGTGCGGGGAAACAGCGGGATTGCCTTTTACGACAGTATTTTAATGGAAATATTCATCAACGATATTGGACAGGCCACAAAGGAAGAGTTCATACAGCGGGTATTTAAGGGGTGTTCGGAAAAACGGATGAAGGAAGCTGTTCGTATTTTGAGGGTGCTCTATGAGTGCGACGGCTCCATCAACCAGGCTGCCGAGCAGCTCTACCTTCATAAGAATACCCTGCAGTATAAACTGAACCGGTTAAGGGAAAAAACGGGTTATGACCCGCGTAAATTAAGTTCGGCGCCTTATTACTATCTGGCGATCGCGTTTTATGAGAGCATGGAATGAAGGATATTTATAGAAAGAGGATTACTGCGGGCAGCGGTAGTCCTTTTTTGATGCAGACTGGAATCCACAGGCGGGGTAATGTGAGATAAAAGTGCATAAAATTTCAATGCAAATACATATGAATAAATATAAAATACACAAACATGTATATTATACATACCATATTATTCTGATTAAATATGGCTTTTGTAACATATCGGTGAGAATGATTTTATGTTATAGTTAATTCATGAAAAACAGGTGCAAAAGCTAATGAGGAGGGGGATATGAAGATAGAAATACCCTATGGAAAGACTGTGTTATCAGCAGATATACCGGATGTAAGAGTGAGTGCGGTACTTAATAACCGGCTGCATGATTATGAACCTCCGGCTGCCGCTGATGAGCTGGTAGAGCAGGCGCTGGCATCACCAATCAGCAGTCCGCCCTTATGTGAGCTTGCAAAAGGAAAAAAGAATGTGGTCATACTGGCAAGCGACCACACCCGCCCGGTTCCCAGCAAGGCAATCATACCAGCCATGCTGCGGGAAATAAGACGGTTTAACCCTCAGGTAAAGGTTACAATCCTCATAGCCACAGGATGTCACAGGGAATCGACCAGGGAGGAATTGGTTCACAAATTCGGCCGGGAGATTTATGAGCAGGAAAAGATAGTTATACATGACTGTCTAAAGGATTCCATGGTTGACTATGGCGTACTTCCATCTGGCGCGCCTTTAAGCGTGAACCGGATTGGTGCCCAGGCGGATCTGCTGGTTGCGGAAGGTTTTATTGAACCGCATTTTTTTGCCGGGTTTTCAGGAGGACGCAAAAGCGTGCTTCCGGGAATCTGTGCAGCCAGTACGGTTTATGCCAATCACAGTTCCCGTATGATTGACAATCCAAATGCCCACAGCGGCTGTCTGGAAGGAAACCTGATTCATGAAGACATGGTGGAGGGGGCGCGCCGAGTGGGTCTTAACTTTATTGTGAATGTTGTGTGCAACGGCAATAAAGAGACCGTCGCTGCCTTTGCAGGGGATTTTGAGCAGGCCCACCTTGCAGGCGTCAGTTTTCTTAATAAGCTGTGCAGGATGCAGGTGGACGAGGAAGCAGGGATTGTAATCACGGGCAACGGCGGTTTCCCATTGGACCAGAATATCTATCAGGCAGTCAAGGGAATATCCACGGCAGATATCATCTGCCGCAGGGGCGGTGTGATTATCATGGCGGCCGCCAGTGTGGACGGTCATGGGGGGAATGAATTCTATCACACATTCGCATGCGGGAAAACAGCAGGGGAAATCCTGCAGGATATCCTCAGCGTACCCCAGGATAAAACCCGGCCCGATCAGTGGCAGTCCCAGATTCTTGCAAGGGCAATGGCAAGGCATCCGGTCATTCTCATAAGTACGCAGCCGCCTGAATTAGTTCAGAGGATGGGACTCATACCGGCTGACAATCTTTCTCAGGCCATTGAAATAGCGGATGGGATTTTGGGCACCGAGGAAAAAATCGTGGTTATACCGGATGGGGTCGGATGCATTCCTGCCCTGAAGGAAACGTAGTGAACGGCAGTTAAAGTCCAGCTAAGAAATGTCAAGAGGTGATGTGAAAAAAGTTGATACGTGATGCTGAAACAGATGATGTGTCAAGGGAAGAT
>OGYI01002984.1_pt1 | contig 11358 bp, 9 predicted proteins | sample 1576521 | NCBI WGS metagenome assembly OGYI01 (sample SAMEA3541484, study PRJEB24748) | human gut metagenome | biome: human gut; feature: human-associated habitat; material: faeces | place: China | collected 2012
GCTGTTTTTTCTTGGTCTGCATTGCATCCGTATATTTGGTAGCCTCCACCGGAGAAACCCTGGCTGCCATTTTCCCGGGCTTGGAGCATCATTAATTTTAAAATAAACACCTTCCCAGCTATTCAACAAAATCTTACGCAGCTTTGTACCGTTAGCCAATTTATGCAACCTGGCCCAACGGTGAAAACTACGACTACTTCCACTTAAACCCTCATCGCTATAGGTCAAAGCCTGTTCCGGTGTACGAAAAACTTCTCCATTTTTTAAGTTATAGGTGGAGTTATCCTCGTTAATACCTGCAAAAAAATGATGATAATCACTCTCGTCCGTATCAATCCGCAATTTATAATTTCCGCTGTAACACAAAGCGGCACCAATAACACGTCCTTCATTCTCCCGAGGTTTTCCATCAAGAGAAAACATTACTTCTGCATGAGCTGTGTGCGAATTGCGTACTCCATCTTTATTTTTAATTACTTTCATTCCGGCATCTAACGGTACCTCTTCCAAGCGTCCTTCATTGGCCCAGGCACCATACAAATGTGATAACCAGACATCTCCCTTACGAATAGGCAAATAAGCTGAAGCAAATTGATTAAGTACTACTGTTTTCTTCTCCTGATGGCTGATTTCACTCCATATTTCAATAATATCTGTATCCTGATATGCCTTATAGTACATTTTCACATAAAAAGGATAAACTTTATCTTTCAAAGAAATGATGGTCAGGTTCACTTCGTCCTGATGGGAACTTTCAACTTTCACAACTTCAAGTTGAAGAGTCATATTACCATCATTATGCTTCACTGCCAAAGCAACTTCAGACGGGCAGTTCAGCCCATAAACCGGATAAGCTGCATATTTGCCTTTATCCAGACTTCCGATAGTTTGAAAATCTCTATCAGACAGCTTGGCGCCATAATATATGTATTTCAGCTCTCCTTTTTCTGGAGCCGACAATACTAATGAAGTTGCCGGAGTAGATATCAGTATATTCTGGGCAAGCAGACAACCTACTACATAGCATGAACTGAGCAAAGAAAACACTCTCTTCTTTATATTCATATATATTTTTTCTATTATAATGTTTCACAGACTCTATGTCATCATACGGATAACAGTAACAAGGAAGATACCAAAGGCTCTTTTTCACTTTGATATCTTCCCCTTTATATCAGAATTTCAAGATAAAACGATCTTTATTTTGCCTTATCGTTGAATAAGAAAGTTCCAAATCCAAAGTGCTCATAATAGTAACCTTCAGGGCGGATCTTATCAATCACTTCTTTTGTGTATTTCATACTCCCCCCCTTGCGGTTCACATAGTGATTGTACACCATTTCATAAACCGGACGGAATACGCCTTGCTGGTCACTTGAAATCTTCGTCCAACTACAATACTTGCCAGTAATATCTTTCCATGTTTTGAAAGGCACGTCATCATGCCCGGCATTATATTGCGCAGTATATTCATAACCTTTCTGCAAGCGATTATCCAACACTCCATATAAGTCGGTACCTTGTTTGTATGCGATTTCACAAGTCACAGATAAACATGCCAAGCCCAATTGAGCATGAGCCTGATCTCTCCCACTCTCCTGACACTGTCCGGTCTCCCCATCTATATAATTCCGGATTGTTCCGTTATCTATCCCGTTACAATAAAAGTCTACAGCTTTCTTATACATGTCCAAATCATTGAAAAGTACGGCAGCTGCTATATAAGACATGCTGACAGATGCTCCCCAGTTACCATTCGTATAAGCCGGAGTAGCCATAAAATCATCGAGTATCGGAACAAATATATTTTTAAACATGGAGCAGACCTTGGCAAAATTTTCATCAGTCATTCCCTTAGGATACAAGTAACGCATCATTTCAGCAGCATACATAAATTTCACTCCCATAATACCAGCTAATAATGGCTGATCTCCTGCAACAATAGCTTCCAATGTATTGGCATAAGCCATAAGAATCTCTGTTGCCTTCTTAGCATGAGCCTCGTCCTGTGTTACTGCATACATTACAGAATTTTGATAAGCTGCATTAAAATCACTTTCATATTTACCCTGAATACTCGGACGAGTCCCATTATCATTTCCCCGATAAATTTCTTTATAAGGTCCCTGAAGTGTATAATCTGCTTTCGAACGAGCATCACTGGCAAAAATCTCATAACAACCATACCCCGGTTGCTCTCTGTTCGTCACTATTTCACGAAGACGTTCAATATCATTATTCGTATGCATTATACCCGGATGTACGAAACTGGCAGGATAGTCGACTTCTATCTTTTCATCTTCCCATTCATCCATTCTATTTACTCCATCTTCAATCTCGCTGCATGCACTCAATGTGACAGTTGCGAACAAAGCTATTGTTAGTATAAAATTCTTTTTCATGGAATACAATATATTATTTTATATATTAAATACTTAGTTTTCAGCTTTCACTTCAGCCTTAGCAAAGGCTTCCGCTTCTGCTACACTCTTAAAGGTTCTAATCCAATACACAGTATATTTACTTGTTGGCAAGTTCTGGTTATAAATATCAGCAACTTTGACTTCAAATGTTCTGTACGGAATTGTTTCTGTTGTCGAAACATTTCCCCAAGCTGAAACATCCCAATATAACATTCGGGTACCATCATCCAGCAAGAGTCCATTATTTTCAGCTTTATTTGCACCACTTCCGGTAACAGGTGCCAGATTCAAGGTATAAACACCGCCTTTGCCTACGCCTTTACCACCACCAGGAAGATCCGTTCGCAATGCAAGTACCGGATAATTTCCCCAGTTCATGTAAACAGGTGCCGTCGCACTGGCCGCAAGTCTTAAATCGGCACGTTTCATATCCGCATTCTGCTGACCGCAAGTTACTACCATCTTACCATCCTGAATGACAAAACTTGAATAAGCCTGACTAATTTCCCAGTTCTTAAAGTTATTACGTTTATCCCAGATCCATGCTCCTGCCTCAACAGTAATCGTAACTGAAGCCGATTTATCATTCGCAATACATCTTGCCGTAACAACAGCTGTTCCAAAGCCTACTGCGGTAACTTTACCTTGTTTTACCGTGACAATTTTATCATCACTAGAAGTCCATTCAACTGTACTTGCAGTTGCCGATTCAGGAGTAAATGTATAATCTAAAGTGATTACTTCATCCATATATAACATATCATCATACGGACGAATAGTTATATCCTCTACTGGAATATATGGCAATATCTTCAAATCAATTTTACCAATGACTCCGCTATCGTCATGTGTGTAAGCGTAAATAGTGACATTACCCGGTTCAACACCTGTTACTTTACCATTTTCATCAACTGTTGCAATGCCTTCATCGCTACTCTTCCATGTCAAATAGGAGTAAGTATGGTTTTCCGGCAAAATATTGTAAGTCAATTGCACGTCATCCATCTGATATAATTCAGTCAACGGATTACCATCGGCATCTTCATTAGTAAATTCGATGGAAGTGGCTTTTATAATTTCAGGTACTACCGTTACCTCAACAGTCTGTAAGGTAGAGTTTGTCACCCCAAATCCAATAGCCGGCATTACAGTAATGACAGCTGTTCCCACCGCCTTACCAGTGATTGTCCCATCTTGAGCAACAGTGGCAACAGACTCATCAGAGGAAGTCCATAGCAATTCAGGATTCGTAGGATTTGCCGGAACAATACTATGTACAATAGTCGTATCCATACCAATTGCTACCGGCAATTGTTTCGTAACTTTTAAAACTATATTATTAATTAATTGATTCTCGGGCATTCCAGTCGTCAGGTCTTTCTCATCGTCACATGAAGACAAGGTCAGACATCCGGTCATAAAACCAACTATCCAAAGTTTATTCATCCAAAAAGAATATCTATTTTTCATACGATTCATGTTTTTAATTCTTCAATCTATTTATTCCCATCCCGGATTCTGCTTCAAATTAGGATTCAGTTGCAACTGATCTTTTGGTAATGGGAACAAGTAATTCTTTTCAGCCCATTTCCGTCCGGTTTCAAGAACCAGAATACCATCATCATTTCTAGGATGAGGACACTTAGACCAAGTTGTTTCATATTCAGTACCTTTCCACTTAACACCTAAAATATCCTGCGGCATCTCTGTTTCCGCTGTTTTCCAACGCTTCAAATCATCCAGGCGGAAACCCTCATTATAGAGTTCGATAGTACGTTCACGACGTATTTCTGTTCTCATATCCAATCCATGTTCCGACACAAAACTGTTTGTTAACTTAGGCATTTTAGTATTGACACGGCAACGAACCAGATTCAGAGAAAGGTTCAAATCATCATCCGAAATCGCTCCATCACGTTCGAATACAGCTTCGGCATAATTCAACAGAACTTCTGCATAACGAATGATAGGATAATCATAACCTTCAAACTTATCCTTTACGGCACGCTCTGATGCCCATTTCTGATTATGATAACCAGTGCCGGTATCCGGGATGTAATTCTTAATGGAAGCTGACTTCAGATCTTCAGCATCACTCTTCCATGTTACACGAGGATTATTATTACTCCAAAAATTATCATGTGGACGAGCCAAAGTATATCGCATACGATTATCACGGTTCATGAATTCCGAATCCATTTTATCATATCCTTTAGAAAGATCAAACATCTCCGACTTTTCAATAGGCAAACCATCCTGACAGAGATACATATTAGCAAATTTCCGGCTAACCCATATTACATTTATCAAACTACCTTTGGTTATATTTGTACCAATAGGAGCCAATACTTCATCATGACGGCGTGAGAATATATACTCTTTATTCGCACTCTTCTGTAATCCAGCCGGATTTGATTTGACATCTTCCAGGATGAACATATATTTCTGCGCACTATCTCCCAATGCTTCCGGTTTAAACAAACTAAAAGTATTACTAGCTATTACCTTTCCGGAAGCTTTCGCTGCAATGTCCAGCAACGCTTTGCCACGTTCTGCATTGCCACGGCTCTTTTGCCAAGTCCCTTCATACAAAGCCACTCTCGACAAGAAAGCCCAACAACCCTCTTGGCTGATTCGGCCATTATCTTCAGTACTCCGAAAATTTAGGTAATAGTTCTGCTGCGGCCTCTAAATCTTCAATAGCGAAATCAATTACTTCACTACGATCATTTCTGACGGTTTTCAGTTCCGGGTCTGTCACATCCAATGGTTTCTTTACAATAATCGCATCTCCATAAAGCTGAACCAAATCAAAGTAGAAATAGGCACGGAAGAATTTGGCCTCTCCTACGTATTGTGCAATATCCGTTTGATTAGCGTAATTACTTGCATTTTGCAATAACAGGTTCGTACGTCTGATATGTGCATAAGCCGAGCCATAATTACCATCTGACTCTTGAACAGAGTTTGTTCCGTTGCTAAAACGATTGCGGTCGTCTTTGCATGTAAACAGGTCGGAGTTATAATCCGAATGTAAAGGTTTCGTTGAATTATTATCAAGTGAGCTAAAGTCACGTGTCCAACTATAGAACTGATTAGCAAACAATTTATAATCGGCAGGAGAACTCCAGATATTTGTTTCAGCTAATTGATCCTGCGGGTCCAAATCCAGACAAGAGTGTAGCATCAGTCCTGCTGCAAGTATGAGGAAACTTTTTATCTTATGTAATTTCATATTATTCAATGTTTAAAAGGTTAAATTTAATCCAACTGTTATATTTCTGGTGAAAGGATAGCGGCCATAAGTCGATACTTTACGAGAAGCTTCCGGATCCCAGCCATCATTAATCTTAGACGTCTCCCACAAATCAGCTCCAGAGATATACAAACGGGCATAACTCAATACCTTTGTTTTTGCAAGCAGAGCAGATGGTAGTGTATAACCCAAAGTTATATTCTTCAAACGAAGATAAGAACCATCTTCAACAGACCAGGAAGAACATCTGTAGTTATAGTTATTAATCTGCGACGTATTTGTATAAGTAGGATAATGTGCATTCGGGTTTTCCGGAGACCATACGTTTCCTACAGACTGATTAGTCGTATTCATATAGACAGATCTCATCGGAACTCGCCAGTTTACATTACTGCTATTGTCCCCGTCACGCCAAACTGTACGTCTGCCTACTCCTTGGAAAATGACAGATACATCAAAGCCGTTCCACTCTAAACCGGCATTGAATGAGAAAGATATTTTCGGATCATCCGTTCCTAAATATACAAAATCTTCTTCAGTCAATTTGCCATCACGGTTCACATCCTCAAACATATTATCACCCAGACGCAACATAGCCGGCATGAGGTCACTTTCTTTCACGCCGGGAATATCAACAAAGTGTGTGCTCTTGGTGCAGTAGATGTAGCACTTGAACGGCTTTTTCAGGTTTGGTGCTGTTTTACGGATTTCCACGGTCTTCTGCCCGCCTGCAATTTTCTTACACCACTCTGGACGAATGCTGATAAGGACAGCTTTGCTCATACCGTTTCTCCCCTTTCCGACAAACAAAGATGAAACATATCCTGCTGGGCGGTGTATTCTTGAAAACGCTTTTCCTGCAGGCTGTAATATTCCGAACTGATTTCAAATCCCGTGAATTCAAGACTCGCGTTGTATGCGGCAATTCTGCTACTCCCGCTCCCAAGATGTGTGTCGAGGACTCTCTGTCCCGGAGCTGCATACTCCCGGAATATCCAGTCGTACAGCGCCACCGGCTTTTGAGTCGGGTGGATTCTCTTTTCATTCAGAGCTTTGTTGCCCTGCATGATATAGCCTTCGGCGATGCTTTTTCCCTGCATCATTCCGTTCCACATGAATCTGAACAGTCGAACCGACGAAAACAGATTTGTCGCTGCGATCTCACAGTCCGAAAAGCTCGTGTTAGCGTTGCACTTGTCCCAGACGATACGCCCGGGCGCGAATTGGTAGTCAAAGTAGTTGCACCCCCACACGATGTAATGGTGGCTCACCCGAAGCAGCTCATCGAAATATTCCTTCCCGGGAACATCCCACTTTGGAGAAACGGGATAATCGCGGTGGACGCCTATCCTGCTGACCTTTGAACCATAGTAGCCCCGGCGCTCCGGCCCGCTGAAATACGGCGGGTCAACAACCGCGAGATCAAAGAAATCATTCGGAAACTGCGCCATGCCCTCCATGCAGTCCATACAGTAGCAACCGACTCTCATTCGTCACCATCCGACCCTTCAACGACCCACACCCTATGGTTGCCGTATCCATCCCACTTCAAGGCGTCCTCATGCGTCCCGGCAACAGCGATGTCAAGACGCCGTCCCTGTACGCCTGCGCCCTTGTCCTGCACAATGCGGATGCCCACGCCCTCTATGTACAAAACCGTCCCATAGGGGAGAAGTGTTTGGTCTGCCGCCACCGTCACGTCCGCCTGGATCGGCTGCCCGCTGGCCGTGATTCCTGTTCCTGTGCCGCAGATGTGCTGGTATTTCTCGGTGCAGTATGCGGCACACTCGAAAACCCCTGCATACTCGACAAGCAGCTTCTCATCCAGCCTATCTCTGATTTTCAACTCATCCGCCAGATCGTCTGCATACTGGGCGACAACTCCGGCTGTTTCTTCCCAGTCCTCCGCACGGGATTTGTAAATATCCCGCTGGGTTTCCAAGTCGTTGATCCGGCTATTCGCCAACCCAACGGCAACGCTGCCGGCAGCCGCCGCGCAAATCGCAACAGATACAGCCAGCTTCGACAGGGTATCAGGTCTCATTTTCTCTGTCCTCCAATTTTTGAACCACAGCCGTTTTGTGTCCGCTCGCCCCGGCCATCAGTGTCGGGCTGCATTCTTCTGAATAGCCGATTCCACCAGAATTTCCGAGGTCGAACCCGGCAGCGCGTTGGATCAAGCTTTGGTCTTGGTGTGTCGCCAGCGTGGTGGAAAGCTCCGTCTGTACCAGCGGGCCCTTGCCGCCGCCCTCACAGCCCTGCCGGATTTTCAAGGTGTAGGCTCGTTCCGCCCCCCGGAGCTTTCCTGCTTCCACCATGCGATCATGCCATGAATAGCCGTCAGGAGCAAGGCATGCAACGGTCTGCCCCCCCTCCGGGAGGCACGGTCTAAAATGCCATTCAGTGCCGTCACGCTCAAAAGCGACCATCGTGGCGGATTCTCCACGAGTATCGCAGACAGCATATATTCTTCGGCGACGGTGGGGGATTCCCCAGTATTGAGCGTTGACAATTCGATAGGCAATAGTTCCGTAGGACACAGCCTTTGCCCATTTCCCGTGCTGGCGAATAGGCTTATCTGTTCCACCTCCGGCAAAATCTCGGAGGTGCAAAAGCTCGTTGAGAACAATTTCAAAATCCTTTCCGCCGTGCGACGACAGCGCACCCGGCACATTTTCCCAAATGACAAAGCGCGGATACCTTCCGCCGGTGGCCGACAGCATTTCCCGGATGACCCGGATTGCCTCATAGAACAGGCAGCTTCGGTCGCCGCCCAGTCCTTTGCGCTTGCCTGCAATGCTCAGGTCTTGGCAAGGAGAACCGAAGGTGATGATGTCCACCGGCTCGATTCGGCTTCCTTTGATGTCCGTTATACTGCCAAGGTGTTGCATCTCAGGCAGGTGTGTCTTGGTAACGGCAATCGGGTAAGGCTCCACCTCGCTTGCCCACACAGCCTGCCCGCCGCACATCACGGCACACAGTGGCATGGTCCCGCTTCCATCGAACAAGCTGCCCAGCTTTACCTCCGCCGCAGACTTCCCCAATTCCCGGAAAGCATTTTGGACGAAGAATAGGGCATTCGGCAAGGCCATGCCGTTGCCCCACATGGAATACTCCGCCGACAGACTGTGCAGCTCATCGTGCCATCTCTTCACTGCGGCATCGCTTCTGGCTCCATCTGCCCGGGCGATGATCTTCTTTGGCTTTTGCCCTTTGATCTTGCAATTTCTCAGGTACACTTCCCGCCAGAACCTGATTTCTTCCGCATCCGTCAGCGGTGCGATTTCACCCCAGCCATCTGGAAAGCCCTGCAGCCGCCCGCACTCCATCGGCAACAGGCGGCGCACGATCCATTTCGGCAGGCATGGCACGTCTGGCTGAATGACCGGGTTGATGTAGTTCAAGCTCCATCCTCCTGATTCTTTCGCCTGGAGCGTCCCGCTCATCGTGCCGTTCAGGCGGCTGTTTCTGGCATCGTAGGCCACCGCATGGCGATCCTGCGTGTTCAGTGTGAACGAGGCATTCTCCCGGACACCTCTGCCGTTCTGGCCCGTGTTTCTGTCAACAAAGTTCCCTGCAAGGCAGAACGAGTTGTAGCTCACAATGGTTCTGTCCTTGTCCCGGCTCAGTGTCGGTGCGGTGTTCATCAGACGTTCGGCGTTTGTCTGGGTGGATGCAATACAGCACACGTCTTTCTCACCGTTCACGCTGCCGCCCCCCCCTCGAACCAGAATAGCCTGCGACCGCATGGTGCTGGCGGTGTGCATCAGCGAAGGAGCCACGCCGTCGGCATCGTATACCCGCTCTCCCTGCGGAAAGTCCTGGGTCAAACATTTGATCTCCATATTCGTCCTCTTTTCTTGTGCGAACGGTCGGCATCGAACCGACCCGTCTGTTGATGATGGGGAATCGGAAACAGGCGGCACCTTGCGCTCGCATATCAGACCCGCTCCGTAAGAGAGGTACAGAGCGGGGCGGCCATTGCAGTGGCCTGTTGCTTTTGGCCTGAGCAAGTTGAACGGGGTGTTTCTGCGCTCACACTGCGGCGCACCCGTTCCCGCCATATCCATGCGGGTGCGGCTTCGGCAAGAACGGCAGCCCGGTTTTGCATCGGGCTTGAACGGAAAGGAGGACGCTGCTGTACAGCACCGCTCCGCCGTGCCGGGCGGCTGACTTCATGGCCGTGCCCGGCTTTCATGGAAAGCGTTAAGCAGGCGCAGGCGGGGTCCGGCCCCGCTCACGGCGCCCCTGTACCAGAAGGACACCCCGCGCCATATAAAAAGCAGCCCCGCTTCTGCGGGCAGGGCTGCCTATTGTTTCACCGGGGACAATGCTTTGTATCAGCAGCATCGTTTCCCTCATAGTGCTTGCACTCCACGTCGTAACCACTGCACGGAGCGCAGCAATCGGCAGTGATCCTGAACGTGTGCTTGCACTGCTGTCTCTTATCGGCCTCCGCTTTGGGGGGACTTCTGTTCTTGTTCCGCATTGAGGTTACTCCACCTCCATAATGTGGGTGGCGATCATATCCGCCATGTGGACGCACAGTGCCTCGGGACAGCTATCGTAGACTTTGCTCAAAGTTTCCCAGTCCTGCTGCCCGGTGTAGGCGCCCATGTGCCAGCGGATCGCCAGCATCTCTTTTTCCGTGAGGTACATCCAATGCTGGATCAGGATGACGGATTCTTCACCATGCCCCAGCATCCGAGTGTCTCTGTACCGATACCCGCCCTCCGGCTTTGCAATGTACTTCCCAGCCTTGCAGACATCGTGCAGCAGGGCCGCGGTCAGCACAACATTCTTATCACATTGTGCAAACTGTTCTGCCTCGCACAGCTCCATTGCAGCCTTTGCCACATTGAGGGAGTGGATCAGCAGACCGCCCGGTATGTTCAGGTGATGATTTGCACTGGCCGGACTGTTGAAAAAGCCAATTTCGTCAAGTACTCTCCACATCACCATGCTACCAGGTCTCTTCCCGATTGCTTCAATAAACATCTGCTTGTACTGTTCTTTCGGGGAGTATACGCCTTGTCCTTCCATGCCGTGTTCCTCCGAAATCAAGCCTTGCCAAGAGGTTTGGCAGGCAGATCAGCGGGACCAATAGCCTTGAAGTCTTCCGGGTTGATTTCCTGGGTAGGATGCTCCAACGCCTGATTGAGTGCTGCATCCAGCCCGATCTTCACATCCTGCAGCAGCTTTTCGGCCTCCTTCACGTCATTGCCGCAAGCCGCAGCAACAATGTTCGCTGTCGCTGCAACGGCAAGGTTCACCAGCGTTTCATCGTCACCATGTGCCCACAGGTCAACACGGTTGTTTTCCAGTTCTACGGAAAAGCCAATTTTCTTTTCGTCGTTCATATCGTAGTCCTTTCTTTGGTGGGTGGATGTTCGGTCTTTGGCGGTACGTCCCGGGGTTAGCACCGGGCGGAAGGGAATGCACCCCCCCTGCACTGGCCGTACCAGATAAAAAGGCGGCATCGGACAGGTAGCCGCCACCCATGCGGGCCGCCCCGCTGTATTCCTTCTGTCCCCAGCAGGTAGGGCCCCGGCCTTGCGGTAGCCGGGCGGCCGCCTCCTAGATAGACTAGCCGCATGGTGGGCGGGTAGGTCTGCCCATGCCCGGAAGCTCACTCTTTAACATGTTCTTCCTGTTTCATCTTGTCTATGTACTTCTGCG
>OGYI01002987.1_pt1 | contig 11351 bp, 8 predicted proteins | sample 1576521 | NCBI WGS metagenome assembly OGYI01 (sample SAMEA3541484, study PRJEB24748) | human gut metagenome | biome: human gut; feature: human-associated habitat; material: faeces | place: China | collected 2012
ACCTCCGGCGCCATTCCTCAGCTCAACACCGGTCTCAACGCCCTCAGCTCGACCGGCGCCAGCTCCACGTGTTTTTCCAGGACATTTCCCTGGCTGAAGAGGAAACAGCGCTCAAAAATATTTTTAAGCTCCCTGACATTGCCCTTCCAGTCGTACAAGAGCAGCTCCCGCATGAAATCTGGATCCACTTTTTCGATATTGCGGGCAAAGGCTTTATTATAATAGTCAAGGTAATAGTCACAGAGCACCGGGATATCCTCGCGCCGGTCACGAAGCGGCGGAATCTCGATCTGCATGACATTCAGCCGGTAGAACAGATCCTCCCGGAATTGCCCCGCCTTGATCGCCTCCTCGAGATTTCTATTCGTCGCCGCAATGATCCGAACATCGACCGCCGTGTCCTCCAGCGCGCCGATCCGCTTAAATTTCCGGTCATCCAGGAAGGTCAGAAGTTTCGTCTGCATCGCCATCGGCAATTCGCCGATCTCGTCCAAAAAGACCGTACCGCCGTCCGCCAGCTCAATCAAGCCCTTTTTCGTCTTGAGCGCCCCCGCAAACGCGCCGCGCTCGTAGCCAAAGAGCTCGCTCTCCATCAGATTTTCCGGAATCGCACCGCAGTTAATGCGTACCATCAGGTTATCCTTGCGGGCGCTGTTCGCATGAATCTGCCGCGCCACAACTTCCTTGCCCGTTCCCGTCTCCCCGCGCAGGAGTACATTGACCGACAAATTTTCCCCAAGCACCTGAATAAGATGCCGGATCCGGGCAGCTGCCTCACTGACACCTAAAAACTGCGGCACATCGCCTTTCAGGAAGACGAGTGAATCCCGGTTGCGCTTCTGCTCCAGACACCGCTTGATCAGCATATCGATCTCATCCACATCAAACGGCTTTAAAATATAATCATATGCGCCGCGCTTCGTCGCCTCAACCGCCTGGGAGACGGAACCGTACGCCGTCATCATGATGACCTGCAGTTCCTCATCTGCATTTTTGAAATTGACAATCTCATCCATCCCGACACTGTTTTCGAGGAGATTGTCGAGAAGGAGCACCCCCGGATGATATTTCCTGACAAACTCCAGCCCTTCCTCGACGGTTGCGGCTGAATAGGCGTCATATCCCCTGTCTTTCAGTCCTTCCTCCAGTGTATAGCGAATCAGAAATTCATCGTCCACAATCAAAATTCGATCCATGTGCATCCTCCTCCCTGTTTCATAACATTATACTCTAAATACTAAATTCGTGAAATACCTCATTAAATGGTCACACTATACCATTTTCCCCGGAAATTTTAAAACCACGTCTGTCCCTACCCCCGGCTTGCTCACGATCTCCATCGTTCCTCCATTTGACTCCACCAGGCGGCTCACGATTGAGAGCCCAAGCCCGGTTCCGTTGATGCTCTTTGTATAAAATGGTTCCAGCGCCTTGGAGACTTCTTCCTCCGTCATGCCTTTTCCGTTGTCCCGCACCGTCACAATCACTTCTTTCTCCTGCGCGGCTGCCATAAGCTTAATCTGTCCCTCGCGGTCCGGTACCAGCGCCCTCAGGCTGTTGCTGATCAGGTTGTGAATGATCTGGCGAAACTCATTTTCATTGAGACACGCCCTCAGTCCCTCTTCTGCCTCCACAAAAAGCGATGCGCGGCGGCTGTCCGGTCCTTTCGCATAGATCATTCCGATCTCCTTTAAAACACCGGTCACAGAAATCTCCGTTTTCGGTGATTCACGCCGGATTGACAAAGTCAGAAGGTTCATGATCAGCGCCGTGACACGGTCGATCTCATGGATCATGCTGTCACAGAGCATTTTATCGCCGTCCTTGACCGTCCTGCCCTTTAAAAGCTGAATGCCGGAGCGGATGCCCGCGATCGGGTTCTTGATCTCATGCGCCAGCGTCGCTGCCATCCGGCTGGTATATTCCATTTTCGTGTAATTATCCATGTTTTTGAGCAGCCCCTCAAAGGTAACCGCCAGCTGTCCGATCTCGTCGTGGCGGCTGACCGCCTCAAACCGGTATTTCTGATAACTGCCCTTGTTTTCCTCGATTTCCTTACAGGTATGGCTCATCCGGCGGATGGGGCGCGTGATACTGTGGGAAATGAAAATGCTTGCCTGGCAGATGAGAATCAGCGACGCGATCGCGCCGACTACCAAATAGCTCTGCTGCTCTAAGATGCGTTCCCCGAATATTCTCTCATCCATCCGGTACTCCAGCCGCCAGCCAAATGGATTGTCCCCCTTGCTGACTGCCAGTACCGATGTGTTTTCCCAACGGGTTCCAGCCGTGATCTCCTCACCGTCACGATCCAGAATCCGAATCCGCCCGCGCTCAAAATTCCGGTATTTTTCCGCGATCTCCTCCTCCGGCAGACGCTTTTCCAGAAAATGCAGATCGCGGTTTACATCCTCAAACAGCGTATCCGCCAGCTCCAGCTCGCTGTTTTTCTGCATCGTGTAGCCATTATAATAGGAAATCACGCTGAAACTTCCGATGACAAGGATTCCCACCAGAACAAAGGGAATCATGACCTCATTTTCAATCTGGAAAAACCAATTTGAAAGACGTTTCAGCCATTTATTCATCGCTCGTTTTCGCCTCCTTCTCGCTGTTGTCTGACAGCTTCATGTTTCCAAATGCCCGCCTTTAGCAAGCACGTTTTTTCCATATACTCTCCAGCACCGGGGCAAGGACAAAAACCAGGGTCGAACACAGCGTCACCGGAAATCCCCAGTAAACCGGCAGCTCGCGTGGCTGAAGCAGCACCGTCCCGGTTACCCCTGTCACAAATGCCGCCCATGCGCCCGTCCTCGTTGCCCGCTTATAATAAAGCGTACCGTAGAGAAGTGGCGTCAGAATTGCTGAAAACAATCCCCAGATATCCGCGCCGAAAAACAGGCTGTTGGACGGTGGATTTAAGGAGAGTAGAAGCGCCAGCGTTCCGCCGAGAAAGATAAAGAGCTGCGTCAGCCCCAGGATACGGTCCTCTGTTTTCTTCCATTTTCCATACTGCGCCGCCACATCGTAGGACATCATCGAGCCAATCAGAAGCAGCTGCGAGTTCGCCGTCGACATGCACGCGCCGATCACGCTGATTAAGAAAAATCCGCTGAACCGTGATCGGAGCAAATAATTAATTGCGTAGACAAAAATATCGTCTGATCCGAAGTAATAGGACAGATAAGGAAACAGGATCCGAAGCCCCAGACCGATCTGGGTCAGGCAGAAATAAAAAAATGTCAAGAACACCAGCGAACAGATCAGGACTTTCCGCGCCGTCTCACGGCTCTTTGCCGCCACAATCCGGATCAGATACTGTGGGTTCGCTGCCAGCCCCATACCCCAGCCAAAAAACATCGTGAGGTACATGGTAAGGCTGTAATCTTTCATCAGATTTCCAAAACTGTCCGTCCCGCTGCCCGCCGCATTTCGACTAAACACCTCCGCGTTTGTCAGAAATCCGCTTCCCTCTATTCCTCCGACCACGACAAAATAGACAACCACTATACTGATCGTGAGCATGATAAGGTTTCCGCCATCCGTCTTGGTAACCGAATTGAATCCTCCAAAGGTAGAATACAGAATAAACAGATAAACCAAAAAAATTGCAACTTTATAATCGATATTTAAAAGCGTCGCCGCCGCAATTCCAAATCCCTTGATCTGGATCACCAGATAAAAAACGTAACCGCCCGAGAGCAGCAGCGCACAGCAGGTACGCAGAAAGCGGGAATGGTAGCGCTCCCCGATAAACTGCGGGATCGTGAGCATGTCGCAGTCATAGATACGGCCGCTGATGAGATACAGCAGCCCCGCGCCGATGAACCACGGGATAACCGTCACAGCGATCACGGAGGTTCCATTTTCAAAAACATTGCCCGTGTATCCCAGAATGGTCGCAGCGGACACCCAGGTCCCGACGAAGGTGGAAAACAGCCGCCAGAACCCGCATTTCCGTTCTCCGATAAAAAATTTCCCAATCGAATCGCTCTCACCGAACGATGATTTTCCTATAATCAGGATAATCAGCGAATAGACGCTGAAACAGACCAGATAATCAAATGTTCTACTCATGCTCACCGATGTTCACCCTCGTAGACGGCTTCCAGCCAGCCTTCTTCCGTCTCCGGCTGCCGTCTCAGCCGGTAATATCCGCAGATGCTCCCCTCTTCTCCAAACGTATCCCGCACAAACACCCGTTTCGCGCCGTTTCGGTATGCCTGATGGATCACGCGGCGCAGCACGCCGTCAAGCTCTTCCGGCTCACAGCGCTCGATCGTGAGGTATGCAAGCCCTTTCTCCGGGACATTTCTCTGATCGAGCACATAGTGCCAGTGCTTATTTTCGCCCTCCAGGTACGGTGCCAGCTCTTTTTCATACTCCAGGCTTACGAGCGTCAGCCCGCGTGCTGGGATCGTAGGACCTGCTGCCGCCCGGTTTTTCTCCTCCAGAATCTCCTCCATCTTCTCCGGCGGGTAAACTCCCATGCCGATCTTAACCAGCGTCCCGGCGATGATCCGGACCATATTGTAGAGGAAACCGCTGCCGCTGATGCGGATCGTAATCAGGTCGTCCGCCTTCGTCACGGTCAGGCTGTAGATCGTCCGCACCGTCTCCTCCGCCTGCGTCCGCACCGTACAGAAACTCTTGAAATCGTGCTCGCCGATGAGATAGGATGCCGCCTTCTGCATTTTCTCTAAATCCAGATTGAAATAGCAGAAATGGCTGTATAAGCGCTGCAGCGGCATATCGATCTTGCGGTTCAAAATCTTGTATTCATACGTTTTCACGCAGTTTGCCTTGCGTGGATGGAAGGTAAGCGGCACCTCCTCCGACGCCTGGATCCGCACATCGTCCGGCAGGCGCTGGTTGAGTGCAAAGCAGATCTTATCCCCCGGAATCCGGCTCTCGGTATCGAAAACTGCCACATTTCCCATCGCATGGACACCCGAATCCGTCCGGCTCGCCCCGATGACCTGGATATCCTCTTTTAAAAGAGAAGAAAGCGCCTTGTTTAACACTTCCTCGATCGTGACTCCGTTGGGCTGTAGCTGCCACCCGCAGTAGGCGGTTCCGTCATAGGAAACCACTAGCTTAATTCGTCTCATATATATTCCTCTATTTCTATATTTATCCTCAAAAATCTATTTTCTGCTATTTATCATACCATATAATCCCCTTTTTTTGACAGATATTTTTTTATTTACCGTCTTTTCCTATGCAAAAAGCACCTTTGGATCCTTTCATCCAAAGATGCTTTTTTCTTAGCATTCGCCATATGCTACCAGCGGTTCTCCCTCACTTACCCCCAGTGACAAGGTATAGTAAAAGACCATGCCGTCAAGCTCTGATTCATAACGATACATCAGGCTGCCGTCAAGCCGCCGGATTTCTCCCAGTAAATCTCCTTTTTTCAGGCAGCTTCCTTCCCGGATAGCCGGATACCAGAATCCATTTCCCGGTGCCTCCAGATAGCGCATGATCCGAATCTCCCTTTGCTCTATTTTCCCGGATGGAAGTACCTCTGATTCCGGGGAGCTTTCTGAATCTTTTAAATTCATTCCTTTGACTGATTCCAGAATACTTTCTGGCAAAATATCCAGATGAACCAGCAGTTCATACAGGTTTATCCGATATGCATCCACCTCCCGTTCTGTCCAACGTCCCAGTCCGCCCCGTTCTAGTAGAAGAGCCGGGATTCCTTTCTGCGCTGCCCAGCTGTACAGACCATTTTTCGCCGTTGATGCCACTCTCCACGACAAAGACATCGCTCTTGCCGCTGCAGCCGCCTTTTTTTCTACCGTCTCGCCTGCTGCCACCGGAAAAAAGGCAAACGGAACTACCATCTCGTGAATATCTCCACTATGGAGATCCACGAGGAAGTCCGCATCTGGATACAGATACGTTTCCACAGCTGCTGCTATCTTCGCTGACCGGCTTCCCATTTCCGTTCCCGGAAATGCCCGATTTAAATTGACACCATCCTCCGGTACCAGCTGCTTGATTTCCTTATAAAATCCACCTTCATTAGCAATCGGAAGAAATACAACCTCTCCCTTCATCTGCCTCGGATCCAGTTCCTGAATCAGACGGGAAACTGCCAGAATTCCTATGTACTCACAGCCATGTACCCCCGCTGTAACAATCAACCGTTTTCCCGGTCTTGAACCACAGAAAGCCGCCGCTTTCAGGCTGCATTCCTCATCCACCGGAATTTTCAGCCACTGCTTCGTGCCTGCCTCCACCTTCGTTTCATATATTTTCATGTTCTATTTCCTGTTCTGAGAACTTTTCTGCTCCTTTTACTCAATTCCATCTAAACGATCGCCTGCAGCAGCCTGCGCGCATATTCATCCGTTGTCTTTCCCAGCTCCCGGACCGGACGGCATTCTGTGATATGTCCGCGGTATAAAAACAGCACCTCATCGCACAGATAGGTAACCGACGTCAAATCATGCGTAATAAATACATACGTCAGATTCAGTTTCTCCTTTAAATCTATAAGCAGATCCATAACCTGCACCTGCGTATGTGCATCCAAAGATGAAATCGCCTCATCGAACAGAATTATCTCCGGTTCGCAGGCTACCGCCCGGGCAATGCAGACTCGCTGGAGCTGACCGCCGGACAATTCATGGGGATATCGATCCAGAAAATCTGAACTTAGTCCCACCATCTCCATCAGCTCTCCGGCACCTTTTTTTATTTTCTCTCTTGAAAGCTTCCGGATTCCCTTTTTACGTGCTGCTGCCCGCTGTCCCTCCGCCAGAATATCCCGTATACGGAAACGCGGGTTCGCCGAGGTTGTATAATCCTGAAAAACAATACTGATTTTCTTCTGCAGATTCTTTCTCCCCTGACGGTTTCGATAAATCTCCTCCCCATCCAGAAGCACCTGCCCGGAATCCGGTTTTAAAAGTCCGCAAAGGACACGTCCAACCGTCGATTTTCCGCTTCCGGTTTCTCCTAAGATCCCCAGGCAGCTTCCCTTTTCCACCTGCAAAGATACGTCAAACAGCACCTGGTCCCTGGAGGTTCCAAACAATTTATCCTGACGCTCACTCCGGAAGCTGACACATATATCTTTTAATTCAAGCATAATTCCTCCTGATTATCTAGGCAAAGCCGGTAGCGCTCCATGACCGAGCGCCGTGTCTCTGCAAGCATCCGTGTATACGGATCCTTTGCATGCCTTAAGATATGTTCAAAATCGCCCTGTTCGACCAGTTTTCCTCCATTCATCACGACGATCTCGTCCGCAATCTTCGAAACCGCCCCCAAATCATGGGAGATAAATATCATCGCCGTATGACTTTCTTCCTTGATCCGCTGAAATTCCTTCAAAATTTCAGCCTGGGTGATGGCATCGATTGCCGTTGTCGGTTCATCTGCCACCAGAAGTGCCGGCTTCATCGCCAGTGCCAGCCCAATCATGATTCTCTGAAGCATTCCTCCGGAAAGCTGGTGTGGATACTGCCCCAGCACTTCCTCCGGATTATGAATTCTCATTTTTTCCAATACTTCCAGGGAAATCTCCCGGATCTTTGCCCGATCCCAATCTGTATGGGCTGCAAAGGTCTCGGCCATCTGGCTTCCAATCCGGTAAAGTGGATCAAAGCAGGTCATCGGATTCTGGAGAACCATGCCTATCTTCTGCCCACGCAGCCGCCGCAGTTCATCCCGTCCTGCCCGGCATAGATCCTTTCCCTCAAACCATGCCTGTCCTTCTATCCGGAACTGGCGGTCCAGAAGTCCCAGAATTGCTTTTACCGTCATGCTTTTTCCGCTTCCGGATTCTCCCAGAATACCCAGGCACTGCCCCGGCTCTACCTCAAAGCTTACATTCTCGACCAATTTTTTCTGTTTATTTCTGATTTTCAGTTCTACATTCAGTCCATCCACCCGCAGAATCGGCTGCACCCGCTCATGATTCAGGCTCATTTCTGCACCTCCTTCGGATCCAGCACATCCCGCAGGGCATCTCCCATCAGGTTAAACGCTGCTACCAGAATTACCACCGCAATTCCCGGAACCAGCATCTGTACCGGATTGCTGGTGAGGACATTCTTCGCCTCGCTCAGCATCGCTCCCCATTCCGGTGTCGGTGCCTGTACACCCAGTCCCAGAAATGAGAGGGTTGAAATATTGATAATCGCCCATCCGACATCCAGAGAGGATAAAACTGCCAGATCTGCCGCAATTGACGGTACAAGATGGCGAAATAATATAAAAGATTCTGGTGTTCCTATACATCGTGAAAAGCGCACAAAGTTCCGGTCACGATACTGCATAACACCTGTCCGGATCATCCGCGCATACCAGGCCCATTTAATAAACACATTGGCCAGAATTACATTCTGCACGCTGATTCCCAACAGGGCTACCACTGCAAACACCATGATCTGGCTCGGAAATGAAAGCATTACATCGACTGTGCGCATGATCACCTCTTCCACGATCCCGCGGAAATAACCTGCCAAAAGTCCCATCAACGCTCCCAGGCCAATCGTTCCAAGCATGGTCAGGACTGCCAGCCCCAGCGTCGGACGGATTCCATAAATCATTCTCGACAAAATACACCGTCCCAGATTATCGGTACCAAGTGGATACTGCTGGCTGAATCCGGCAAATTTATTTAAAATATCCGTTGCATACGGATCATTCGGTGCGATAAACGGTGCAAAGATCCCTATGAGCGCCACGATAAGCACCAGACCAATCGTTCCAACGGCCGCCCGGTTTCGAATCAATCGTCCTACCATCAATGACTCTCCTTTCTAAGACGCGGATCTGAAATTGTCTGAAGAATATCAAATAATAAATTAAATCCGACAAATAGTACTCCGATCAATAGCACATACGTCTGGATCACCGGATAATCCCGGTTAAAAATCGAGCTGATACAGAGTGTCCCAAGCCCCGGCCAGGCAAATACATTCTCAACGACGATCGTTCCGGAAATCAGCTGCGGTATGCTCATTCCGATCGCTACAATACAAGTATGCATCGAATTTTTCAAAATGTGTTTAAGAAGAATCTGCCGGTTTGGAATGCCTCTCACATTGGCATAGAGAACATAATCCTGTTTCATGTTTTCCAACATATTATTGCGGATCAGGCGGATATACGTCGATATATAACTCAATGATACCGTAAACGATGGCAGAATCAGGTGTTTAAAGCTCCCGCTTCCGCTCGTTGGAAGCAGATCCAGCTTGATCGAAACCAGCCAGATCAGAAGAAGCCCTACCCAGTATGCAGGCATCGCCGTTGTCATAAAAACAATCGCCCGCATGATGCGGTCAAACACACCATCCTTATAAACGGCACAGAGCACTCCAATCGGAATGCTCAGTACCAGAACCATCACAAACGATACACCCGCAAGCTGCAGAGTCGCCGGAAGACAGCGCATCAGTTCGCCCGCAACTGTACGGCTCGGATTGACGTAACTGATTCCAAAATCTCCCCTCAGACAGTCAGCCAGCCAGGAAATATATCGTATCAGATATGGTTTGTCCAATCCAAGTTCCGCCCTTACCTGTGCCACCGCTTCTTCTGTAATAATCGGTACCTGGCGGATGCGCAGTGCCACCTCCGCCGGATCGGATGGTATCAGGTTAATAAACACAAAACACACAAACGAAATGATAATAAGAAGCGGAATTGCCGACAGGATTCGTTTTATGATATATTGTTTCATTTATTTTTCCTTTATTTCTTCTCTCCAAAATAGAAATCAGCGAACGGAACCTCATACTGAGTCTGCGTAAAATGGAAGCCCTGCAGATCCGAACGGTAGATTGCCTTATTGCACTCATAAGTAAGCGGAATATAGACCGCATCCTCATGCAGACGGGTCAGCACAAATGTATACAGCTCCTGACGGCGCTCTTCATCCGTGGAAACCAGGATCTCTGTAATCGCATCATCGATATCTGCCTTATCTTCCAGTCCCTGCTGTGCCGCAAAATCTCCATAAACCGGAGCGCGCATCGCCGCCAGGGAGGACTGCGGGTCATACGGAGTTCCCCAGCAGATATTAAATACCATGTCAAAGTTTCCAGCCTTCATACTATCACGGTAAGACTGTTCTTCCTCTCCATGAATGTTCAGGGAGACACCCAGCTTCTGGTATTCGCTCTGGAGGTACTCCGCAATCGCTTTTTCCGTCACACTATCGCTGTTATAAAGCAGCTCCAGTTCCATTTTCTGGCCGTCTTTTTCACGTACGCCGTCTCCAGCCAACGTCCAGCCTGCTTCCTCCAGCATCTTCGTTGCTTCTTCCACATCATACTCATATGGGGGCAGATTGATATCGCAGTAAGGAACGGTAGATGCAAACAGTGTATCCGCCGGCTGTTCCAGACCATAAAAAATACCTTCTGAAATCGCTGCTTTGTTTGTCGCATGCTGAAGTGCCTTACGCACTTCCTTCTCATCCAGAATATCACGGGTTGTATTCAGTACAATCTGCCGGGTCGAGGTCGGATCCGATAACGCAACCGTAAAATTGTCATTTCCCGTATACTGGTTAATTGCATCCGCATCAATCATATTTTTACCGAAAATCAGATCAATTTCCCCTTTTTCCAGTGCCATGATACGCGTCTGATTATCCGGTATTACTTTTACCGTAATCTTTTTGATGGACGGCTGCTCCCCCCAATAGTTTTCGTTTGCTTCAAATACTGCATACTCATCTGTCACAAAATCGGTCAGGACATATGGACCTGTTCCAATGTATTCGTTTACGCCATCCTTTGTGCTTCCGTCCTTCATCGCCTTCGGAGAAATCATTGCAAACGGACGGGTAACTCCCAACTCTGTCAGCAGAGGATAGTACGGCTCCGACAGTTCGATCACAAAGGTTTTATCATCCGGAGCCGAAACCCCAACCAGAAGATTCATCATTTCCAGCCAGGTGTGACGATCTTTGTTTTCAATGATTGCATCAAAGTTTGCCTTGATCGCGTTGGCGTCACACACCTCTCCGTCCGAAAATTTCACTCCATCACGGATGTGGAACGTGTAGGTCTTTCCATCTTCACTGATATCCCAGCTCTCTGCCAGGCAGCCCTCATACCCATTTTCTGTAATATTGACTAAGGTCTCGTAGAGCATTTCCTGTGCATACATTTCACCTGCATACAGATGTGGATTCAGATCACGGATATCCCGATAATTAACAAATACCAGTTCATCCTTCGTGCTCTCTGCCGATGCACTCTGCTCTGATTTTGTCCCTTCTGTACTGTTTGAAGCGTTTCCGCCACATCCAGCCAAGACAGCCATGGAAAGAACACCAGCTGCCGCTATGAGTCTTTTACTTTTTTTCATATATGTCC
>OGYI01002989.1_pt1 | contig 11348 bp, 10 predicted proteins | sample 1576521 | NCBI WGS metagenome assembly OGYI01 (sample SAMEA3541484, study PRJEB24748) | human gut metagenome | biome: human gut; feature: human-associated habitat; material: faeces | place: China | collected 2012
GCAATAGCTATGTTAGATTCAAAATAAAAATATTTTAGAAGAAACACTCTCCGGATCTCTTCTTTTTGTTTGTAAAGAAAAATACTGATCGATTTTCCAATCTCTTCATCATTCCTGCCCGGAGCATACCTTTCATCCGGCAGTACATCTGCAAGTTCATCCAATGCCATAACCATATTGGCTGATCGTTTTTGGGCTTTTAGTTTTCTAAATTTATCGATGGAAATATTTCTGACGATTGTGGAAATATAAGATTTAAAATTGCCTGGCCTTGCAGGTGGGATTCTGTTCCATACTCCTAAATAGGTGTCATTTACACACTCTTCCGAATCCTGGCGGTTATTCAGGACATTATAGGCAATTTTGTGACAGAGCTTTCCATATTCTATATCTGTTTTCTTAATTGCCTGTTGATTCCTTTCAAAGTAGAGTTCTATTATTTTTTTATCGTCTATGATGTTCACCTCCTCAAAAATGTTCTCAATTATAAAGTCGGCTTTTTTTGACGGACGTCTCAAAAAAATTATATTTTTTTGAGTCATAGCATAACAAAAAGAGAACAGCTCATTAGACATTCCCTTTTGTCAGCTGAAGTGTTCCCTTATGGTTATTCAAAATTATCAGTACTTGTAATCTTCTGGTTCAATACTCTATTTACTCTTTCAATGGGGAAGCTATCTTCCATATCAGTCACTTCAAACAAATTTAGCGGTAGCTCCCTTTCTCCAATCAGAGACAGATATTCATTAACAGCTCTGCGGTCGATCATGATTTTTCCATGTCCATCCCAATGACGATTACTCTCTTTCTTCTTCAACCCGGAAATCCAATATTCGTCGCCATTCTCAATATCTATATAATTGGAATAATTGCCATTATATTTTTGAAAGGCATGGTTATTAAAATAGATTGTTTTCTTACTCTTTGAAGTTTTCACATATCCGATCCATGCCGGACCATCATCTGAATATCCCGTTTTAAGTTCAATGTACATTAAATCATGAATCATTTTTAACATCTCCACCTAAAGGAACAGTTTTAGCCATTCTCATTTTTTAATGCTGCTTAATAAGCTCCCGGATTCCACAGATAAACGATAAAACAATTACTATAATGTAACAACTCCGGTTTACAACCGTATTCTCAGCCCAGTTGCTTACTGCGATCACAGTCCATAAAGCTCCCTGTACAACCATCAGCATTCCATTTGTTTTTGGATTACTTTTATTAGCAACCAGTAAGAAAATGTAAACGGCTAAAATAATGAGTGATATAATGATTGTTAATGTTGGCATAGGCTTGTTCTCCTTTGCTGTCCTGTTTTTTATTATTTCTGAGTCAGAATACCATTTTCTTCCAGTGCTTCTGTAAATACGAAATATATTCGTGTTACTGCGGGTTTATAGTAATGAAGCATATAGCAGATATCGCAATGCATTCTTTATTTTGCAATATACAAAACACCTAGCGTACCAGGTCCGCAATGACTTGATACAACACCGCCAGCCCTGGTTTCCAGTATCTCATCAAAAATGTCAAGTTCTTTCAGATAAGCCCTCACTTTTTCTACAGTTTCCTGTTCACAGCCAGAATGTGTTATAAATACGCGTTCAGGTCTCGCTTTTTTTAAATCTTTTTCCATATCTTTTACATAGTTCATGACAACAGAAGCAATTTTTCCACGGTATTTCTTAGATGCATTCATTGCACCATCTTCCACTACAATCCTGGGATGCAGTTTTAAAACACCTCCGGCCATAGCCGCTACTGCATTGCAGCGTCCGCCACGGTATAAATAAGTAAGGGTATCTACCACAAAGCTTGCTCTCACATTTGGTTTTAACTTCTCTATCTCAGAAACAATCTGGGAAGCTGTCCGGTTATTCTTTGCCATAATTGCAGCTTCTACTACAAGAAGGCCGATACCGGTAGAAAGGTTTGCAGAATCGATTACTTTTATTCGGTCAGAAGCCCCCAGTTCTTCAGCAGCAAGGCGCATCACATTTCCAGAAGTGGACATACCTGCTGAAATAGAAAAGCAGACAATTTCCCTTCCAGCCTCTGCATAGGGGCGAAAAAGCTCCATGGCATCTGCCTGGGCAGGTGCAGAAGTTTTAGGTGTTGTCTTGTTTGCATCAGACCAGGCATAGATCTGATCCGGAGTAATGTTTTTTCCATCTTCATATTCTTTATCACCCAGAAGAATATGAAGCGGAAGAATGTCAATCTCATATTTTCGCAATAATTCCTGTGAAAGGTCGCAGGTACTGTCTGAAATAATTTTTACCATATATTCACACCCTTTTCCCGAACAAAGTCTGGGATATCTTCGGCTAAGGCAGGATAAAAGTTTCACTCTTACGCATAAATCCCGCCAGCTATTTCACTACTAATCAATATATTGTACCAAAAAACAATCGCAATTTCTATTCATTTACTATAAATTACATTCTTTCCCAAAACGGAAACAAGAGTGGGTATTGTTTTTGAATAAAAAAATCGTATTACCTACAACGAACTTTGCAGAAAATACAGCAAGGCGAATTGTTTAATTATATGACGGAGCGAGGGCTCAAAGGTTTTCAGAGTGGCAAATACGGAAGTACCGCATTGCATTTGACTTCCCTACAATATCAAATTAAGCAAGACTGCCCAGACCTTTTTATTGGTGTTGATCTTGCTATAATTCATAAATGAAGTATAGCATGAAAAAGTGGTTTTTTGTATTGGATTTCCATCATATAAAAAACTGCTAAATTGTATCTAAAAGATCACAATCTAACAGTTTTCCATTATATGGTACAATTTACAAAAATACCAATTTATTATGATTAATACGTTGGAAGAAGGCCTCCATTGCCTGTCATGCAGACAATGGAGCAAGCCTTAGGGGAATAAAATACTTTTATTTACAAGAATAAAGTATATACTTTTCTTTTAAATAAGTACATGGATAAAATTACATAAAACATGCACAAAATACAATAGTTAGTCAAATGAATACCATAGATTGATACAATTAATTTTCCAAAAATACCTTATTCAAATATTTTTTTTGCCTTCTCCAGATTCATTTTTCCATTCACTTTCAAATAAATTTTTGTAATTTTAAGCGGCTCACCCATCTCACTGCAAAGCTCCTGCGCCTGTGATAAAGGAATATAGATATCTTCATTTTCCGTTACGGCAGTTACTTTACATGGAAGATAAACAGTTTGCTGTTCATTTTCTTCGTGTCCAGTTAAGGATACCGGATAATCTGCCGCGCCAGAAAGCTCTTTTGTATTTTCAGAAAGTGCATAAGAAATGGTTAGATTTTCTCCCATTTGCAGGAATTTTTCCTGTTGTTTTTTTGAAATGGAATGATTATTTGAGTCTTTCATGTTTTGCAATGCTTTACTTCCAAGCAACAACACCGGTGTATTTCCTAAATCATTCTGCTCTGGATTTTCTCCAAACGCATTCAGATCTATTCCTAAAAAGGTGGCTGTTTCCGTATAATCTTCAATCTTGATGGTTACTGGAATTTCCACAACGGGCCATATCTCTTTTATCCCTTCTATTTTTTGGGCCTTTTTCAAAAAATCATCATCATAAGTAAGGTCTCCAAGGGAAACCAGTGCCGAGTATTGTTTTTTCCCATCCTGTATTCCTGCAAAAAGCTTTATAGAGAAAAATAATGCCAATATCAGAAGAAAACCTACAAAACAGGTAAAACTGTCTATTCTATTCTTTTTCAATGGGCATCCACCTTTCTGGTTTCTTCCAGAAGTATGTTTTTCTTATGAAGCTTACCCAAAAGAAGTAGAATCACAGAAACAAGCAGTACTGCAATAACTGCAATAACGGAATACCACCAGTTGTTTGTTTCTTCCTGGTCATCCTCTATTTTTAAAGACTGGATTTTAGCTTCTTTAATCTCAGACTCAAACTCTGTACTTTCCTCATAGGAATTGCCGGCTGCATCCTCATAAGTAAGAATCAGTTTTCCGGTAATCCTGCCAGGAAAAGAACCGTCATCTTCTTCTGATTTTCCTTTTACATACACACGGAGACTTCCCTGTACTGCGGTTCCAGCTTCTAATGTTCCTAAAAAAGCGGACTCTTTTGGGTTCAATCCGTCTGCTTCCAGCCGGACACTTGCATTATATATCTTATCCCTTCCAAGATTCATTGCTTTCACCGGAATTTCTACCGTATCCATGGTATATAAAACGGAAGGAATATCAGAAGCTTCCAGTTTTGCACGCGCCGGCTGAGTGATCTGAAAGGACAGCGTTTCTGTACCTGTCGCTCCCGTCGCTTTTGAATCTTCGTAATCCAGAGAAAAAGAAACTGTTGCCTGACCTGGAGTACAGTCCTCTGCTATAGTGACCTTTTGCTTCAGGGTAATTGCTTCTCCTGGAGTCAGTCTCTGAACATAAAAAGAGTTTCTCTCAAATTCAATTCCCTTTGTATCCGCAGAAATAGAAATCTTTAGACCAAATACATTCTGGCTACGGCTTTTATTCCGGAATGTCAGTGACATTTCTGTGACAGAGCCTGCTTTTAGATTTTGTCCGGAAAGATTGTTATCCTCTAAAAGAACCTGCGGTTTATGTAGTATTTTCTCACCAGACGAGCTGGCAGAAGAACCGCCTCCACTATACTCTCCAGCAGAATAATCCCCACTATCTATAACAGGATCTGTAATCTGTGTTCCATTATCTGTATCAGTATTTCCATTTTCTATTATGACATGGATTGTCTTCTTTTCGTCCTCAGCAGAAGCGTCTCCTGATATAAATCCATCCAGGTCAGAATTTTGATTTTCCGAATCCGTTTTTTCAGGAGTCTGTTCCTCAGTTTCCGGAATCTTCTCATCTGTAGGATTGTTTTTTTCCTCTTCAAAAGGCAATGTACTGTCTGCATCACTATAAGAAGCTGACTGATCTGCTTCCAGAACAGACTCTCCCACAAAAGCAGCTTCCATATTCCCTGCATCTTCTGCAAAAACAGATGTCGGCAGAAGCATCATGAAACTTAATATTGCGAATGTGGTTTTCACAAATTTTTTTCCCATTTTCAGGCTGTCCTTTCTCTTAAAACTCCGCCATCCATCTCATATACGTGATCACATAAAATCCGGATATCCTCATCATTATGGCTTGCCAATAAAATGGTTTTTCCAGCTGCCTTTAAATCAAGCAAAAGTTCCCTGATCTCTGCCACGCCGTGTTTATCCAGACCGTTAAATGGTTCATCCAGAATCAGGAAGCGAGGATCTTCCATAATGGCCTGTGCAATCCCAAGGCGTTGCCGCATTCCAAGAGAGTACTTTCCAACCGGCTTTTTCATATCCGGATCCAGTCCTACTTTTTTTAGGATCAGGCGGATATCTGCCTTTGAAATCATTCTTTTCATATCTGCCAGTATTTCCAGGTTCTTTACACCTGTATACTGGGTAAGAAAGCCAGGCGTCTCAATGATGACACCAAGGCTTTCTGGAAAATCTACATCACGACCGATTTCTTTTCCGAAAACACGGATGGTGCCTGTGGTAACAGGAAGGAATCCGCAGATACATTTCATAAGTACTGTTTTGCCAGAGCCATTATTTCCTACAACGCCGTAAACCTGTCCCACCTTTAAGGTAAGATTTACTTCTTTTAATACCAGATCTTCCCCGAACCTTTTGGTTACGTGTTCTATTTTCACACAGGTATTTTGAAATTCAGATTTCTTCCACTTTTCCATTTAAAACACCTCCAAAAATTCCCATTAACACCAATAAAAATAATAGCAGAAATAACCACAATCCCGCTTTATCCGTTCCCCAGTTTCCATCTGCCAGAATCCATTCCACTGGGTAAAACCAGATCTGGTCTTTGAAATAGCGGTCATGAAGTATAATTCCAAAATAATAGCTGACAAAAGGAATCCCATATGCCATATAAGCTGAATTCCATAAGGTACCACAGATTCCACCAAAAGTGCTTAGAATACTTCCGATCAGTCCCATCCTAAGAGCTTTCATAAGCAGCTCCAGAAACTGTTCCTTTGGAAAGCTGCCTTTTATTTCCATAGGATAAAATATAACAAAATTAACAAGAAGTATGGTGCTTATAGCAAATATCCAGACTAAAAATCCAGATGTCATAACAGAAAAGACTTTTCCTTCCACATATAGCCTGCGGTTTGTCCTGGGAAATGCAGCTTTTAAAAATCCACTTTTATACTCCTGTAAAAAAGAATCACTCCACGGCAGTACTGCAGCTACAGGGATGGCAAAAGATACCATCTGACTTTTCAATGAACCATCCAGCAGGCTGATAAAAGTTCCACATGTTAATGCTTTTTTCAAACTTGGATAAGTCTGACCTGCTGCGATAGAAAAGCAGGCAATCAGCCATGCCGCCAGGAAACTCCTGCCAAGAAGCATACGTTTTGTTTCTACCCGCATAGATATTTCCCCTTCTGATTATGTTTTTTCTCCCAGAAATTCAAAGGGATATTTTTTCATCCTGCGAAGTGCCAGAACCATAAGAACAAATAAAATACCTGCGAAGAACATACAGGACTGCCAGATGGTCGGAAGTAATAGATCATAGCCAAAGTTATGTTTTCCATATACAGCCTGGTTCAAAGGACTGATCCAGCAGATCAGTACATTCACTTGATACATTTCATATTTTTCCTTATGCAAAATTGCGGCTACCACACTGGGTTCCAGTAAAAATCCAAATACACTATAAAGTAGTCCAAACACCATGCCTTTTGTTTTTCCTTTATAAAGATTTCCAACAAGGATCACAAAACCAAGTGTCAGGGAATAGCAGAATAACAGGAGAAAAACCTGCAGCATACAGCCATACGGAGAGATACTCTCCATGACTCTTACTGTAGAGGGGACCTGCAAGTTTTTCCCCAGTTCAGAATATCCGAGCATGGCAGCAGTCTCGCTCCACAGGTTGCCCGGATAACTGTCCTTCATACACAGTACAGATGTAAATAGCAGCATCAATACTGTATAAAGAGCAGTCACAAGAATAATATAAATAAACTGTCCCAAAAGCCATTTTTTCTTTGTTGTTCGAATTAACTGATATGGAGTAACTGGTGTCATCTTTGGCAGGTCTGAGAACAGCAGAAGCAACAGAAGAGAACTGAGCAGTACTGCTGTTCCATCCCCAAAGGTCCAAAGAAATGGCTCTACGGCCTGTACCGGTGTATCATAGTTTTCCATAACAACCATGATTCTTCCAGTGAGAAGAAAGCTAAGTACAAATTCCAGAAGGAAGGTAAAAATGACTTTTGGATTTCGAAAATAGCCAAAGAAATTGTAATGTACAATTCCAAGTACCTGCTTCATATCAGTAGCCCAGATCCCTGTCTATAATACTGCCATCCACGGCGTTAATGGTAAGGAAGCTCCAGCTTGGATAGTCTGTGATGTCCGAGTAACTATTCCCATCATAGTCACCTTCCACTTTTCTGCTTCCAAAGAAATCCCAAACGGGAACCAGAAGACCTGTATGCGGATCTGTGGATGGTTCATAAATTCTGGCATAGCCCAGAACAATCCGGTCAATGTCATAAACTCTTGATTTTTCATATTCCATATTATCTGCATTGGTTACTACCATCATTTTTTCATATGTTTTCATAATCTCAGAAAATGGAAGAAGGTTTAAATTTTCTGTTTTTGTCTCTCCTATGGTATAAGGGTTTGAATAAGACATGCTTTCAATTCCATCTTTATCGACAAAGAAATAAAGACTTTCATAAGACCAGGTCTCCATAGTGCTGTCCATATCTTCCAAAGCACCGCCATCTGCCATTGTCTGAGTAATCGGAATACCGTTTATAGTACGTGTGTAATAAATCGCATATCCGCTTCCAAGATTACTTAAACTATTATCCTCTTCAAGACTATTGCACAATGCATAACTCCAGTCTGAAAACTGCAGATCTGTAATCCCCATTTTATCTACTTTTTCCTGTACCATTTTTTTGGCTTCATCTAATGAAATCCCAATGGACTCCTCAGTAGGTTTTTCTCCTTCACTGAAAGAAGTATACTCAGACCAGGTCGTGTCCGCAGGCAGCTTTTCCCCGCCAGATTTTGCCGTTTTTCGGATTTTGACAGATAAGGTATCGGATCCGTAGGAAGATGTCTTGTAAAAATATTCCGATCTATCCGGCATCTGTGCAACACCGGAGAAGTCATTTTCCGCAGTACCAATTTCTGTCTCATGGGAGCCTGCAACAGGTCTTCCTTCTACCAGAGTCTTCGTTTCCGGAGCAGACTCATATTCCTGCTCATACATCTCAATTTCTCCATAAATGTCATAAATATAATTTCCATCTTCATCTGTTCCATAGTTATAGGGATCCAGATTTCCGTTTGCTACATCTTCTTTTAGTTCATCCAACGTTTTTTTGATTTCATCCTTTGTCTGGGTATAATAGCTATCCGATGTATACAGCTTTGCCTCTGAGAAAAAGGCATCTGTAATACGGTCAAGAAGATCCTGTGTAACTTCTGCAGGCGTGACAGAAATTGCGGATATCTTTTCTACATCCGGTATTTCTACGGTGGCATCCGTGTTCACTACAAGTTTTGCACTGTCATCTGTAGTCTGACTTTTATAAGTTTCCGGAGCATTGAGCAGGTCTCGAATAGTTGTTCTTACCGCTGTGTTCTTATCCTTTGTATTTTCAGAAGAGTCCTCCTTCACCATATCTACGCCTTCAGCTTCTGTATAAGCATCTTCTGCCTTGTTTCCTTTTGGTTTTACAAGGGAAGATTCCGGGGTCTGGGCACATCCTGTGAGCATTCCTATACAAAGTGTTAATCCTACAATTTTATTTATGTTTTTTCTCATGTTGAATAAATTCTCCTTCCTGTTTATGTCCACAAGTATAGCATCTTTCATTACACCAAATCTTCCGCAAGTTGTAACTGTTCTGTAAATTCCAATTATTTACCATAAAACAGATACGATCGTTCCTTTTCCCAGATGACTTGTAATTTCCAGCTGAAATCCATGTATATCTGCAATTTTCTGGCATAGCGCAAGACCAAGCCCAACACTTCCCTTTACTCTGGAACGTGATTTATCGACCATATAAAAAGCTTCTGTTACTCTTTTCAGATCTTCTTCTGGAATTCCCTTCCCATAATCCTGAACGGATAAATGATTTTGGGTTGCCTCCAGTACGATTTTTGAATTCTCATCGGAAGCCTTGACTGCATTATCAATAAAATTTGTCACTGCACTCATCATAAGGTCCGGATCAAATGTTTTTCTAAGCTCCTCTGGATTACAATGTATTTCAAGACAAATTTTTTTCTCCTGAAGCCTGTAAGTAACAAGTTTTTTTACAGCTTCCAGAAATTGATTCATCTGAACTTCCACTGGAACAAATTCTGCTTCACCTGTTTCATATAATCCGGTAAGTTCCAGCATTTTCACTGAAAGCCTGGAAAGCCTTCGGCATTCATTTCTAATATAATCAAGCGCTATCTCCTGCCTCTTGGGAGATAGGCGTACCGTTAGAAGTGTATCTGCATATCCTATGATTGCAGTCATCGGTGTCTTTAATTCATGGGCCAAACTTCCAAGCAGCTGTCTCTGTGCCTGGTTTACGGAAGAAAGCTTTTCAATCTGCTCCCTTACTTTACCTGTCATAAGATTAAAGCTTTTCCCAACCTGTGCCAGTTCCGTCTTTCCCTCTGATGGCACTTTTATCTCATAATTTCCATTTGCCACAGAAACAGCCGCTTCTTTTAGCCTTGTGAGCGGTTCCATAATTTTCCGCAAAGTCAAAAACAGGAAAAAGCCAACAAACAGAACCAGAAACAGGGTAAACCCTCCTGCCTGATAAAACAGTGTCTGACTCTGTTTTTGTACACTGGTAATATCTTTGTAGGTGACAATCTGATAGTTCATGTCTGTAGAACTGTAGCTGGAAAAATAAAAGAGCAAAAATACGTTGCCATTTGTTTTGCTGATCAGTGGTTTATCACAATAGCTGTCATTTTCGAATCCATCGTGTTTGTTTTTTGTTAGGTTTCTGATATTTTGCAGATCAAACTCATATTTTGTCCCATTATATTGTTCTTTTCCATCCTGATATAAAACGGCACTGTCGTGGAATACCTGACGAAAAGTATAAATAATCATTTTTTCCCGGATTTTATCATCAGAGTCCTGTGTTTTACTTTTAATCCGCATTAGCATGTTTTCAAACTTAGAAATATTTGTTTGAAACCTGCTATTTTCATAACTGTTGATATTCTGTATGCTCTGATTTTTCCACCTGTAAGTTGTATAGAAAAAAATTCCAGATGACAGCAGAAGCACCATGCAGATTACCTGTAAAAAAATTTTTGTAAATAGCTTCATAAATCCACCTCAAGTCGATAACCAATTCTGGGAATGGTTTTGATTTTATCCTGCCAGCTTAGTTTTTTTCTGATGCGTCCAACGTGTGCATCCACAGTTCTTGTTTCTCCGCAGAATTCCTCCTTCCACAGTTCCTGCAAGATCTGGCTTCTGGTAAGTGCTTTATTTGGGTTTTTTACGAACACCATAAGGCAGTTATATTCCATAGGTTTTAAATATATTTCTTCTCCATTTTTCGTAACTATGTGACTTACGGTATCAATTATGACATCGTCTATCTGAATCTGTTTCGGTGCCGTTCCATAACGATCTAATACTTTTTCCAAACGCACCATTACCTCCAGCATTTCAAAAGGCTTTACTATATAGTCCTCGGCTCCGTCTTTTAACCCTTTTACTTTACTTGTAACATCAGCCTTTGCCGTAAGAAATATAACCGGAATACCAAACTTTTTTAATTCCGGTAAAAGGGTATAACCATCCTTTCCCGGAAGCATAATATCCACAAGTGCGCACTGAAATTCATGGTCCTGTGCGACGCCTTCACTTGCATCATTTCCATCCAGATAACCTACTGTTTCATAGCCAGCAGCTTCCAGATTCATACAAAGCAGATCATTGATTGCCATTTCATCTTCTATCACCAGTATTCTTGCTTTCATAATAATGTTCCTTTCATTTTACACAAACCCGATTATTTCTTTATTGTGCGTGATTTTTACTATTACAATTATACACTAATTTCAGTACTGCGAACGTAACCGATTTGTAAAGAAAAAGGAATCAAGAACGATCCATCTGGAAGTCGTTTTGATTCCTCAAATCCCACTACATTTTTGATTTCATTTTGTTAATTGTGTTTATATGAGTCACACCCTCCCTCTCTTAGAACTGTCTATTTCCCGACAGACAATCATGAGAAAATCTCACCACAATAAATGAAAACTGGATACTAGC
>OGYI01002992.1_pt1 | contig 11338 bp, 7 predicted proteins | sample 1576521 | NCBI WGS metagenome assembly OGYI01 (sample SAMEA3541484, study PRJEB24748) | human gut metagenome | biome: human gut; feature: human-associated habitat; material: faeces | place: China | collected 2012
TCAGCTTCGCTGACCAGAATCACGCGCCAAGTCTCACGGACGTTCGACTTGAATAAAATCAATAACCGATAACAGACAAAAAGTATACGGAATGAAAAGTGGGTCAACAAATTAAAAACCACGACTATAAGTGAGAAAGAATGCCCTCCGGCGGCGCGAGCGGTCGGAGGGCATTCTCCTCTCCCATATTTCCAACTAATTCCCCCTTTCACGACTTAACCGTTTATATACAACTTAACACTTCTGTAATAATTCATTCATAGAAAATTCATTTTTTCCTCCACATCCTTCCTTGGCAATTCCCTACGAATATGATAAAATAAAAATTACGTTTAAGATATTAAGTCATAATTTCAAGAAAAATCAGGAGCGATCCATATGTTAGAAGAAGAAAACAAAAAAGAAACGCAGGAGTCAGAACAGGTGCCAGCGGCGGAGCGGATTCAAGAGCCGGAAGCAGTTCAGAGTCAGGAATCAGAGCCAGCTCAGGATCAGACACCAAATCCGGTCCGGGAATCCGCGGGACATTCGCGCAGGCGCCAGGGCGAAGATAAGAGTCAGAATCTGCGCTTCGGAGTGATAGCAGCAGGGGTGGTGATTGCTCTTGCAGTTGCAGCATTTGCAGGCAAGTCCCTGCTCAGCCGTCAGGCGGGAGCCGGAACTGCAAAGAATGGGGCGGCGACAGCATCAGAGCTTTCGAAGGACGAGGCATCCGAAGAGTCCAGAGCGGAGGAGATCAAAGAGAAAGAAGCAGTGGTAGCTTCCTATAAAAATTTGGGTATCGTGCAGGTGTCCGGTTATCTGAATATGCGTGAGACGGCGAGCACGGACGGCAACATCATCGGCAAACTGATGGGCGACAGTGCGTGTGAGATCGTGGATGATTCAACCGAAGGCTGGTATCAGGTCGAATCTGGCGGTATTTCTGGTTATATCAGCTCAGAGTTTGTTCTGACCGGGGATGAGGCGAAGAAAAAAGCGTTGGAACTGGTTGAAAAGCGGGCGCTCATCACGGCAGATTCCCTGAACATCCGAAAAGAGCCGAACACGGAGTCTGAGGTTGTCGGTCAGGCATTGAAAAATGAGCGCTATGTGGTCGAGGGTGAGCCGGAGAATGGCTGGATTCAGATTTCGAGCGGTTATATTTCTACGGATTATGCGGAGATCAAATACGCACTCAATGAAGCGCGGAAGCTGGATATGCGTGCGATGGTGCTGAATTTATACAAAAATCTGGGTATTTCCAGTGTGGATAATTACTTGAATGTGCGCGATCAGCCAAGTGAGGATGGCAATATCATCGGTAAGATGACGAGCAAGTCTGCCGGAGAGATTCTGGAGACGAGCGAGGACGGCGGCTGGTATAAGATCCAGTCGGGTCCCGTCACTGGATATGTGAAGGCGGAGTATATCCTGACAGGAGATGCGGCGAAGCAGGAGGCGATGGAGGTTGCAGAACTGATGGCGATCGTTTCAACCGACCGCCTGAATGCCCGCACGGAGCCGAGCACGGATGCGCCGATCTGGACGCAGATCTCTAACAATGAGCGTTACGATGTTATAAGCCAGCAGGATGGCTGGGTCGAGATTGCGCTCGATACGACGAGTGCGTATGTGGCGACTGATTTCGTAGATGTGCGTTATGCATTGCCGGAGGCGATCCCATTTACCCCATTAAAAGAAAAGGAATCCTTGCGGACCCAGATTGTCAACTATGCGCTTCAGTTTGTCGGAAACCGTTATGTCTGGGGCGGTAATGACCCGCATTCGGGTGTGGACTGTTCTGGTTTTACAAAGTATGTATACAGCCATGTGGCGGGCGTGTCCCTGCCGCGGGTGTCCCGGGAACAGGCGCGGACGGGTACGAAGATTGATTCTTCGAAGATGCGTCCGGGCGATCTGATTTTCTATACGAATCGCAAGGGAACGGTCAACCATGTGGCGATGTACATTGGCAATGGTCAGATCGTCCATGCGGCGAGCCGGAGAAGCGGCATCAAGATTTCTACCTGGAATTACCGGAATCCGTACCGGATTGTCAATATGCTGGGAGACTGATAGGGAGAGGATAAGATGGAAGAGCAAAAGACAGAAGATTATAAAGAACGCCTGCATAAAGCACGTCAGAAACGAAACGGCAAGGATCCGATGCACTGGTTCATGGTCGGAGGATGTGCGGTCATCGTGGTGCTGATTGTGGTCATCATCGTGAAGCTGGCACAGGGCGGTACGTTCGGAGGTTCTGGAAACGCCCGGGTGGCATCGGCATCCGAGGCAGAGGTGCAGGAAACCGTGATCGGAGAGACGCTGCCGGAGGATGAGGAACAGGCAAAAGAGGACGAAGAAAAGAAAAATGTAGTCGAGTCCTACCAGAATCTGGGTATTGTGGATGTATCTGGTTATCTTAATATGCGTGAGAGCGCCAGTACAACCTCCGATGTCATCGGCAAACTGATGGGCGGCAGTGCGTGCGAGATTCTGGACGATTCCCAGGAAGGCTGGTATCAGATATCTTCCGGCGGTCTGGAGGGCTACATCAGTTCAGAATTTGTACAGACCGGCGAGGCGGCAAAAACAGAGGCATTTGAGCTGGTCAAGAAGATGGCGGTCATCACGACTGACAAGCTGAATATCCGGAGTGAGCCGAGTGAGGACGCGCAGGTGCTGGAACAGGCGCTGAAAAATGAGCGTTATTCCATTGTCAGCGAGCAGGACGGCTGGATTCAGATCAGCGGGGGCTATATTTCAGCGGATTATGTGGATGTGCGCTATGCGTTAAATGAAGCGCGTAAGCTGGATCTGCGGACGATGGTTCTCAATATGTATGACAATCTGGGTATTTCCAATGTCAATAACTACTTAAATATCCGCGTGGAGCCGAAGGAGGATGCGAAGATCATCGGTAAGATGACGAGCAAGTCCGGTGGTGAGATTCTGGAAACGACCGAGGATGGCGGCTGGTATAAGATCAAGTCCGGTCCGGTTACTGGCTATGTTAAATCCGAATTTATTCTGACTGGAGATGCGGCGAAGCAGGAGGCACTGCAGGTTGCACAGCTGATGGCGATCGTATCAACTGACCGTCTGAATGCCCGTACGGAGCCGAACACGGACGCGCCGATCTGGACGCAGATTTCCAACAGCGAGCGGTATTCGGTTATGAGCCAGCAGGATGGCTGGGTGCAGATTGCACTGGATGAGACGAGTGCCTATGTAGCGACTGAATTTGTCGATGTCCGGTATGCGTTAAATGAGGCGATCGAGTTTACACCGGTTGAGGAGACCCCGGAGCCTGAGACCAAGGCGGCGAGCAGCAAGGGAGGCTCTGGAAGCAAGAGTAGCAGTAACGGTGGTTCTGGCAGCCAGAAAGCATCTTCAAGCGGCTCCTCCAAGCGTGCGCAGATCGCAAACTACGCGACTCAGTTCCTTGGGAATCCGTATGTATGGGGCGGTACCAGCTTGACAAATGGTACGGATTGTTCTGGATTTACGATGTCGGTTATGGCACACTTCGGCGTCGGCCTGCCGCATCATTCGGGTTCCCAGGCGGGAGCAGGAAGAAGTATCAGTTCTTCCCAGATGCGTCCGGGTGATCTGATCTTCTACACAAACAGCGGTGGAACGATCAACCATGTAGCACTCTATATCGGCGGCGGGCGCGTGTGCCATGCATCGAATGCAAGGGATGGTATCAAGATTTCCACCTGGAATTACCGTACCCCGGCGAAGATCGTCAATGTACTGGGCGATTAATTCCATGGAAAGTCAATAAAAATTATTTGAAAGAGAGCAGGGAGAAAAGGCAGCTTTTCCCAGCTCTCTTTTTTCTGTTTCATAGGAAATTGTGTCCTATGAAATAAAAAACGCATCGCGGGGATGCGCACTCGCGCGAAGCAGAAACATGTCGCAAGTGACCGCGCGAGACGCCCGAATGTGCCAAGGTACATCCTTGTTTGTATAAAAAGCGGTTTCAGTGAATAAAGATAATAGGAAGACAGAATACTAAGAATGAATTAGGCAGTTGAGAAAAAACATTGAATCCGCGTGTAAGATGGAAAGAGCGCAGAAAAGAGGAAAATATGATTCGGGCAAATCGTGAAAACAGGGAATGGGAAAATGAAGCGTGGGACAAGCAGGCAGATAAGGTGGGAGAAAGTCGGGAACAGGCGCAGGAGGATCCGATTCAGAAGCGTGAAAATGGACAGACGGATATTACGGGAAAGAATGGCAATCACATTGAATTAATCTCGATCATCGGAGAGATAGAGGGACATGAAAATTTGTCCGGCAATACGAAAACGACGAAATATGAGCATATTCTGCCTAAGCTGGCGGAGATCGAGGAGAGCGGTGAGACGGAGGGAGTTTTAGTCCTGATTAACACGGTGGGCGGCGATGTAAGCTGTGGACTGGCACTGGCGGAGATGATTGCTTCGCTCAGCAAACCGACCGTTTCACTGGTCATCGGAGACAGCCATTCGATCGGTGTGCCGCTCGCAGTGGCGGTCGATCACTCTTTTATTGTCCCGACCGGGACGATGATGGTACATCCGGTACGGATGACGGGGATGGTGATCGGTGCCGTGCAGACGTATGATTATTTTGAAATGATTCAGGATCGTATTTTAAGCTTTGTGTCCGGACACAGTCAGATCTCCTATGAGCGCCTCCGGAGCCTGATGCTCAATACGGAGATGATGACAAAAGATCTGGGAACGGTCCTGGTTGGCGGGGAGGCGGTCCAGGAGGGACTGATCGATGAATGCGGCGGGATCCGGGAAGCGCTTGCATGGCTGAACCGGGCGATCGATGGGAAGAAACAAGAAATAGATGCACACGACCGGATGACGAAGACGGATTTTAGTGAAAATCTGAAAAGAAAGTAGAACATACGTGCGAAAATTTTAGGAAAGCGTTGCTTTTTTCCCTGAATTTGGGTATACTGAATGAGATAATAAGAATGTAAAATGAGAAAAGCAGTCTGCGGGAGGCTGTATTTTGTGAAACAGGAGGAACCGCAGATACATGGGAAATATTGGAGGCATGAGACAGGTGGCAGATACAAGCAGGAAAAGACAGAGTACAGAGCGTGCCGGGGAGACAGCTGGGACAGAGAAAAAAGCCGGGCGATCCAGAAAGTCCCCTGCGGCGAAGAAAGCGGAGGAGACGCTGAACGAGAAAAAGAGTAGGGGGAAGAAGAAAGCTTCGTCTGAAAAGGCACCGCGAAAGGAACAGGAAGCCGAAGCCGCGCCAGCCAGGCGCCGGAGCTGGTGGAGAAAAGTGGTACAGGGGCATTTATGGGAACGGAAGTGGCGATTATTGTATCATTTGCAATATCGGTACTTTTGTTTTTGAGCAATTTCGGGCTTTGCGGCTTTGTCGGAAGTTTTCTGCGATCGACTCTGCTTGGCGTATTCGGCGTGATGGGGTATCTGGTGCCATTCCTTTTATTTATGGGGACTTGTTTTTATCTTTCAAACCGAGGCAACCAGAAAGCCGTAGCCAAGTTGGTGGCGGTTGGCGAGGTGCTTCTGGCATTTTGCGGACTTTCCCAGCTTCTCATGGGAGGCGGTCGGCATCTGGACTGGAATCTGGGCGATTATTACGCGCAGGCAGGTGGAGGCGGCTTTATCGGTGGCATTCTGATGCTGCTGTTGTGCGGAACAGTGGGAACGATCGGAGCAGTTCTGATTCTGTTGGTGCTTTTGGCACTCGGTGCTGTGTGCATTACGGAGCGTTCCCTGGTAAACTTCGTTAAACAGGGCAGCGGAAGGGCATATGAGTATGCGAAAGAAGATATGAGCCGCCGCCGTGAGATACATGAGGAGAAAAAGGAAGAAAAACGCCGTCTGCGGGAGGAGCAGCGGGTCCGTGGCGTTGATCTCGAGGGCGCCAAGCTGACCGAGCTGCCAGTGATGCGGAATTTCTCGGAAGGAGTCCCGGAGGGAACCGTGCTGGGACCGGAGGATGCACCGGAGGAATTCCGTGAGATGCATGGAAGGCAGGAAAACTTGCAGGATGAGGCCGTGGCTTATGATGATTGGACCGATGTTCCGGCAGAGGGAAAAAATCTGGCACAGGATTCCGGACAGGGAGTAGAGAAGGAGAATCCGGCAGATGTATTTCGCGGGCAGATATTCCACGGTGGCGGAGCGGTAGAACCAGAACCGATGGAGTATGAAGAAGAGCCGGTGGAGTACGAAGAAGAACCGGTGGAATCGGAGCAGGATACATATGCATACGCTGGTTCAGAATCCCAGTTTCAGGAAGAATCGGAGCGCGAGATGGCGCGGGCAGTAAGGGAGACAGAATTTGCAAAGGAGCCCGCAGAGACAGAGGACAGTGCGAGCGACCAGCTGTTGAAACGCCTGTATGTACGCCGTGATACCCGGACGATGGAAGAATTTGCCGGCGGCGAGAGTCAGAAAGGTCCAGGCTATTATCCGGTAGAGACACGGGAGAGACCGGCTGCGGAGGCGGCGTCCGGTTTGACCGCAGAGGAGGTTCATACAGATTTAGGGCATCAGGATGTCTTTGAGCCATCGGAAAACGAGTGGGAAACTGTTTCGATGGGGAATGAGGATGAATGGAACGAACCTATATCTGGGGAAACGGATTCCGAACCAATCGATGGCTATTATAAGACGCTGGAATCAGAGCGGGGCGAGGCAAAGGGCAGTTTCTTTGTCCCGGAGGATTCCAAAACGGTCGTGACTGCATCCGGAAAGGTGATCGAAACAGATACAGAGGCGATACAGAAAAAACTGGAGCAGAAACGGGAAGAACGAAAAGCACTTCCAGTTGAGGAACTGACGGTTCCAGAGCAGATCGAGCGCAAGGAAGAGGAAGAAAAGAAGATCCAGAAAGAATACATATTCCCGCCATTGACACTTTTAAAACGCGGCACGGGACAGACCGATTTCTCGGATCAGGAGTACCGGGAGACAGCGATCAAGCTGCAGCAGACGCTCCAGAACTTCGGCGTGGGCGTGACGGTTACAAACATCAGCTGTGGACCGACGGTTACCCGCTATGAGCTTCACCCGGAGCAGGGTGTCAAGGTCAGCAAGATTGTAGCGCTGGCGGATGATATCAAGTTAAATCTGGCAGCGGCGGACATCCGTATCGAGGCACCGATTCCTGGCAAGGCGGCGGTCGGTATCGAGGTTCCGAACAAGGAGAACCATGTGGTTCTGCTGCGCGATCTGCTGGAGTCAGAGGCATTTAAGAAATATCCGTCCCGGCTGGCATTCGCGGTCGGAAAAGATATCGCAGGTCAGACGGTTGTCAGCGACATTGCGAAGATGCCGCATCTTCTGATCGCGGGTGCGACCGGATCGGGTAAATCAGTCTGCATCAATACGCTGATCATGAGTGTGATTTATAAAGCGAAGCCGAGCGAGGTCAAGCTCATCATGATCGACCCCAAGGTGGTTGAGTTAAGTGTATACAACGGTATTCCGCATCTTCTGATTCCGGTTGTGACCGACCCGAAAAAGGCGTCCGGCGCCCTCAACTGGGCGGTGGCAGAGATGACCGACCGTTACCAGAAGTTTGCAAAATACGGCGTGCGCGATCTTAAGGGTTTCAATGCCAAGGTTGAGTCGATCGCGGATATCGACGATCCGAAGAAACCGGAGAAACTGCCGCAGATCATCATTATCGTGGATGAGCTTGCCGATCTGATGATGGTAGCGCCGGGCGAAGTAGAAGATTCGATCTGTCGTCTGGCCCAGCTGGCGCGTGCAGCGGGCATTCATCTGGTGATTGCGACGCAGCGACCATCGGTCAATGTCATCACCGGTGTGATCAAGGCAAATATTCCGTCGAGAATTGCTTTTTCCGTCTCTTCCGGAGTGGATTCCCGTACCATTATTGATATGAACGGCGCGGAGAAACTGCTTGGAAAGGGAGATATGCTGTTCTATCCGTCGGGCTATCAGAAACCGCAGCGTGTACAGGGCGCGTTCGTGTCCGACAATGAGGTTTCGGATGTGGTCGAATTTTTGAAACAGGAGGGGCTGACCGCAGAGTACAGCGCCGAGGTTGAGTCCAAGATCCGTTCGACGGCGATGGATGCGGGCTTTGGCGGCGGTGAGCGCGATGCCTATTTTGCACAGGCAGGTAAATTTATTATTGAGAAAGACAAAGCATCCATCGGCATGCTGCAGCGTATGTTTAAGATTGGCTTCAACCGTGCCGCGCGTATCATGGATCAGCTTGCAGATGCAGGCGTGGTCGGTGAGGAAGAAGGCACGAAGCCGCGTAAGGTGCTGATGAGCATGGAGCAGTTTGAAAACATGATGGAAGAAGGATATTAAAAAGCGGAATCATTATAAAATATCAAAATCAGGAGGTATCCTATGAAGCTTAAAAGCTGGCTGAAAGAATTGCCGTATACATTATTGCAGGGCAGCCTGGAGACGGAGGTTGACAAGGTGGTCTACGATTCAAGAAAGGCGGCGCCGGGGACGGTGTTTGTGTGTATGCGCGGGGCAAACGTCGATTCGCACACCTTTATCCCGGATGTGGTTGAAAAGGGCGCGCCGGTTCTGGTGGTCGAGCATCCGGTTGAGGCGCCTGAGAACGTGACGGTCATTCAAGTGGAGAATGGACGGAACGCGCTATCGCTTCTTTCGGCGGCACGTTTTGATTATCCGGCGCGGAAGATGACGGCGATCGGTGTGACCGGCACGAAGGGAAAGACGACTACCACTTATATGATCAAGGCGATTCTGGAGGCAGCCGGACAGAAGACGGGTCTCATCGGAACGAACGGCGCTGTGATCGGTGAGAATCATTATCCGACCAAAAATACGACGCCGGAATCCTACATTTTGCAAGAATATTTTGCAAAAATGGTGGAAGCGGGCTGCCGTTACATCGTGATGGAGGTTTCTTCCCAAAGCTACCTGATGCACCGGGTAGATGGACTTTTCTTTGATTATGGAATTTTCCTGAATATTTCCAATGATCATATTGGCCCGAATGAACATGCAAGTTTTGAAGAATATCTTTACTACAAAAAGCAGCTTTTGAAAAACTGCCGGACAGCGCTCGTCAACCGCGATGATCCGCACTTTGATGCGATCGTAGAAGGGGCGACAGCAGAGATCCTGACCTTTTCATTGGAACAGGCGGCTGATTTTACAGCGGATGACATTCACTATGTACGCGAACATGATTTCGTGGGTGTCGAATTTCAGACGCATGGACGATATGAGCACGATCTGCGCGTCGGCATTCCGGGCAAATTTAACGTGGACAATGCGCTGGCGGCAGCGGGCGTGTGCAGCTTCTTTGATCTGCCGAAGGAGAAAGTCTGCCATGCGCTGGAACATATCCAGGTCGATGGACGGATGGAGATTGTATATAAATCAGCAAAGTGCACCGTGATCGTTGACTACGCCCACAATGCGGTCAGCATGGAAAGTCTTCTTCTGACGCTGCGCGACTACAAGCCGAAGCGTCTCGTCTGCGTCTTCGGATGCGGCGGCAACCGGGCGCGCGATCGCCGGTACTCGATGGGAGAGATTGGCGGAAAGCTGGCAGATCTGTCGATCATCACGGCGGATAATTCCCGCTTTGAGAAAGTGGAAGATATTCTGGCAGATATCAAGGTCGGACTTGCAAAAACCGATGGCAAATACGTTGAAATCCCGGATCGCCGCGAAGCGATTGAGTACAGCTTGTCCAATGCGGAGGATGGCGATATCATCGCGATCATCGGAAAGGGGCATGAGGATTATCAGGAGATCGAGGGCGTGCGCTATCATTTCCTTGACCGGGAAGTAGTGCAGGAGACGGTGAAGAAGCTGCATATGTAATCAATTTGGAGGCAAAATATGGACCATATTACAGTCAGACATATCGTGGAAGCAGTGTCGGGAACACTGCTCTGCGGAGATGCAGATACGGAGTTAAAACACATCAGCATTGATTCCCGGAGTATGCGCGGGGCGGATCTGTTTGTTCCGCTGATCGGGGAGAAATCAGACGCGCATCGTTTCCTGGTTCAGGCGATGGACAATGGGGCGGCAGCCGCACTGACTTCGGAGCATGAGGCGGCACCGGAGGGCTTTCACGGCGCGCTGATCCAGGTGAAAGATACGAAACTGGCATTGCAGACGATCGGACGCTGCCTGCGGGCACGCCTTTCTATCCCGTTAGTTGGTATCACCGGCAGCGTGGGAAAGACGACGACGCGCGAAATGGTGGCGGCGGCGCTTTCAGCGAAATATAAGACATTCAAGACACCGGCAAACCACAACAGCCAGATCGGTGTGCCACTCACGATCTCGGAGATTTCTGAGAATGATGAGATCGGCGTGCTTGAACTGGGAATGAGTGAGCCGGGCGAGATGGCGGTGATCGCGGAGATTGCGGCGGTGGATTCGGCAGTCATGACGAATATCGGTGTGACGCATATTGAGAATCTGGGCTCCCGCGAGAATATCTTAAAAGAAAAGCTGCATATCCAGGACGGTATGAAGGCAGGCGGAATCCTGTTTGTAAATGGAGATAATGATATGCTTTCCACCGTGCATGCAAAAGCAGGCTGCCATACCGTCCGTTATGGACTTGGAGCAGATAACGACTACCGCGCCGAGGATCTTTCATATCCGGATGGATTTCCGTCCTTTACGATGGTACACGGCGAGGTGCGCGTCCCGGTGAAGCTGACTGTTATGGGCGAGCACAATGTCATGAATGCGCTGGCTGCCCTGGCGGTTGCGGATGCCTACGGTGTGCCGCTTGCCGATGCAGCGGAAAAGCTGCTTGAATTTGGCGGGTTCAAGAACCGTCAGCAGATTTATCATAAAAATGGTTATACGATCGTGGACGATACCTACAATGCAAGCCCGGATTCGATGAAAGCGGCGATAGGTGTGCTTTCTTCCCTGCCGGCAGGACGCAGAATTGCGGTTCTGGCGGATATGAAGGAACTGGGAGAGAATACGATTCAGTTCCACCGTGAAGTTGGTGCGTTTCTGGCGGAAAAACCGGTCGATATCCTGGTTGTATATGGCGAACTGGCGCAGGCGATCGCCGAGGGAGCAAAGAAAGTCAAACCGGATCTGCATGTCGTTTCGTTTGAAGAGGACGAAAAAGAAGATATGCTTGACTGGCTGGATGCACAGATCGGTGAGGGAGATGCAGTCCTGTTCAAGGGTTCCAACAGTATGAAGCTGGGGGAGACGGCAGCGAGGTTTATCTCAGTCGAGAAGACTCCCACCTCTTCAGGTGGTAAGTAATAGCAAGTTTGTCTCAGTAGGAGTCCATTCTCCGACTGAGATAAACGCTCCGCGAGGATGCGCAGTGATTCTGTAAAGAATAT
>OGYI01002995.1_pt1 | contig 11326 bp, 12 predicted proteins | sample 1576521 | NCBI WGS metagenome assembly OGYI01 (sample SAMEA3541484, study PRJEB24748) | human gut metagenome | biome: human gut; feature: human-associated habitat; material: faeces | place: China | collected 2012
TTTACAAAGATAATGGATTGGAAATAAACGCGCCTACCATACTTACAAATAGCCGCAGACACCATGCGTTCATTAGAAGAAGAAAAACCTGTCCTCCGAACATCCTGCACCATGACTTGAAGATGTTGGAGGTGGTCTGGGAAGATCCCATTGCAAAGGCGACCGGCGCCGTATAGACCAGTACACCCAGTAAAACATACCGTTCCGCCGCCTCAAACAACAGTTTGATATAGTTCCATGCCAAAATGAGCAGCAGGATCAATGCAATAATTGCAACAGAGCCGCTGGCGCATACACCCAGGATGGTAATGACTACTGAATTGAAGTCCGCAAAATTAAGAGGCGGAAGCTCCGAGGTTATAATCCACTGATAGGGCGTACCGCCTATCGTCATAATCATTGCTACAATTTCATCGGCAAACAGTACCAGCATAAGGAACAGAACCGAACGGATGGAAAGTTTCAGAGGATCTTCGGCCTCCAGCCCGATGCCCAGTCCATAATTTTTTGAAAAGCTGCCACACCCAGTTGAGCAGGATAAGGCCGACTCCCAGAGCCACGAAGACCTGGTACATGGTCTCTGCTGCGGGGAAATAGCGGAGAAACACCGACATATCGCAGCCCAAGGCGCCCAAGACAGATGTGGTAATCAAATCAAGGCCATTCATCACCTGTTCTGCGATCCAAGCTACAATTCCATCTAAAATACCCACATCATCACTCCTTCCGTCAGCGGGCTATAAATCAGGTCATGATGCGACCCACTTGCCACCCTCAAAGAAGGGGACGATATAGGACATGATAAAGCCCAGACTGTTTAAGATGGCCCAGGTGATAACAATTCGTTTGAGCCAAGCTCTGCTTTCATCCACCGTTTTACCAGAACGGGAGAAATTCATGAGCAGCAATGCTACCGAAGCGGTCACAATGGCCGCAATCGTGGAGATAGCGAGGATCTGCGTGTAGACATCCTGCATGATTTCTGTGGCCTTTGTCCAAACATCGGTTGCGGCAAAGGCCGGCTGGCTGAACATCAATGAGACGGTGGGACACAGAAACGCCATATAAGCGATTCTGCCAATGGAAAAACGGCGCGGAGGGCTGGTATCGCCGTTTCGCTTTTGGTGAGGAATCTTGCGTTTTTTCAATTTTCGGACCTCCAATCCAAATGTAATATGCGGGACTCAAACAAAAGAGGAGCCCGCAGCTCTTGTAATAGATGCGGGCTCCCTCCCCAATCGGCCGGTCATTAGGGCAGCAAAAAAGCACCTTGAAAAAGGTGCCGTTCACTGCCTGCATTCAGTTTTGGGTGCAAGTTTGAGCATATTCAGTTTAACACATCGGTATTTACACTGAAAGAGCAGAACCATGCCAATTTTGTTCCCGAATTGTGCCAATTATTTGCCCGATTGTCCGGAAGGTGATTTTGTCTCTGGAAAGAACTGTTCCAGCATGTCTAAACTGTCCTTGGAGGTATAGCCCCAAAGGACGGAACTGAGGGCTTCAATGGCTTCCCGGCGTTTGCGGTAGTAGGTTCTGAAACTGATGTCACGAATATGCGGTCGTAGGGTCTCGATGATTTCCTCAACATTTTTGAGCTGCTGCGGCGAGAGGAAGGAGTAGTACAGCAGCCAGTAATATGCCTCACCGTTTTTGTGCTTGGTACGCAGCAATTCGATTGCGGAATCCAGCAGCTTGAGCATTTTGTGGCTGCGTTCAATGCATTTGGCATGATGCTCGATGTCGCTTCCGGCCAAATCAGCGCCAGCCAGATAGACTGAATCCAGAAAATCCTCGATGGAGGTGCCATACTCGATCTCAAACTTGGTGCGGACATGCTGGACAGAAAGCTCCAGGCTCCACACAACATCCCGGTATTTTTTCAGCAGTTTCCAGGTATCATGGTACAGGGGATTATCAGCAACATCAGGTTCAACAAATTTTCTCATTTCAGGTTCCTCCTATTTTCGTGCTCCTCAAAGGGAGTGAGTGTAAGTTCAAAAGTGGCGATTGAAGTGTTTGTGCCGCAGAGGATGGTCAGACCAAAGTGGGCTGTGGATTTCCCTCGCGCACGCGGAATCAACTCTTCCCAGCAGTCGTCCGATAAGGGATATAACTTATAGCGGGAGAGCGGGCAAGAAAAGCAGGAAATCCCTTGCGTAGATAGGATGTCAGCCATCTTGCGGAGTATCGTTTCAATGTGCGATTTTGAAACGCTGGAAAGTGCATCCGAAACAATGACCTCATGCTCAGAGATGGAATGGCTTTCTTCGGTTTCAGCAGTTTCCGGAAGCTCCAGATGAATGTTTAAGGTCATGGCAACTTCCTCCTTGTCGATTAAAACATCGGAAATCTCAAACATGGTAGACAGGTAGTTCTGCAGGTAGATCACGCTTCCATGCCGGCCGGGAAACGACATGATAGAGATATACCCAAGACCGTCCAGCTTTTTCAGTATCCGGCATACGGTAGCGCGTGACAGCCCCCAGCGGCAGGAGAGTTCGGTATAACTGACCAACGGGTTTCCTGTACCATTGCGAAAGTAGGCTACCGGACCGACCTCTGACCCTTGCACCTGCGTATCGTTGTAGACAGCGGATACCCACAGATCCAGAACGATGTCCATTTCAGAGCAGCGGGCAGAGCTGACCAGTTCCAGGGCAACAGAGACTGGCAGGAAGAAAAAACCGGTATCCTTTTGGCATGGGGCATTGTACTCCAGTGCGGAATTGTGGCGGGCCCAGTGGAGGATTTTATATTTGACTACATTGCCACGGCCCAGCAGTGTATAGGAAATCAAGTGCTGCTTCTGAAGGGTATCCAGCATGGACAGCGCCTGCCGATGAAAGCGGGTGCGGAACCAGCAAGACAGTTCCTTGACGGTGCAAACCCATTCGCCGGGCGAGACTGTATAACTGATCCCGTCAATACGGCGATATGAGGTGCGGAAGTTTGCATAGCTGCAAAGTACAGTAAAATGAAAAAGGCCGGAGCCTCCGTTTATGCGGATGCTCCGGTCGTTGATCAGTTTGTGGATGAACTCACGATAAATCCGGCATCGTGGGTAATCTACCACTTGTTTAATTTGAAGTTGGTATTCAGGCATGGCAGTCTCCTCTTTACTAATTATTAAAGGTAGGGAAATAAAAGTCATAAAATGTTTCAATAAAAACCGTTGACTTGGATGGGCTTGGAGGTTATCATATAATATGTATGCGTCTACGATTAAACAAACAAGCCGTTCTTCATGTAGAGATTATGGTGGATACGGCATACTGGGATAGCATAGCAGAATGCTGCCATTCCTGTGCCAGTAATATGCCATAACAGACGCACTACAACTTTCTACAATTTTTCTACAACTTTTGAGGCGAAAAGGACGGCACAAGAGGACACAAGACGAATGAAAAAAGTTTCACGAATCGAGTATTGTGCGAGTTTTGAACCCTTACAGAGCGGCATGGGGCAGGATGGAGAGAGCAAAATTTTATTCCCGACAATGAAGCCGCTGGACTGATTGCGGGCGCACAAGGCAGAATAACCGTGTGTACGCGAGATTCTGCAGATAGCTTACACCAAATTACCACAGGCTTGCAGCAAAGGAAGCCTTGGAAATGTACAGATTGAATTTGGGCAATCGACCCGTCGAGAATCGGCGGGTCTTTTTTTGCCCATCGGAGGCGCGGCGGTGTGTTCTTTTCGCAGCCTTGCAGCTGCACAGCGTTTCACGCCGGTATCCCATTTCAACTTGTTTTACAGGAATATTCGCCGCAAAAGCGCTCCGGATACGGCATATAGTCTGTGTTTTTGCCTGTTTTGGCAGGGAAAAAGGCGAAATTCCTTGAAATACCGTCCGCGAAGTGCTATGCTATTCTTATATAATGCCGTTTTGCGGCGAGAAATGAGGAAAAAGAAGGGCAGTCTGTCGGGGAGAGGCGGCTGTCACGGGTAAGGAGAATTGGTTGATGAAAACAAAAAAGAGGAAGCGGGGTCTGTCCTTCCTGCTCGCGGTACTGGTAACAGCGGCATGTCTGCTGACCGGCTGCGGCACACAAAAGAGCGAAGCACAGGAGGACGCGGAAACCATTCAGGTCTATCTGTGGAACACCACGCTGTACGAAAAATATGCCCCCTATATCCAGTCGCAGTTGCCGGATGTGAATATTGAGTTCATTGTCGGCAATAACGATCTGGATTTTTACAAATTTCTGAACGAGAACGGCGGCCTGCCGGACATCATTACCTGCTGCCGCTTCTCGCTGCATGACGCTGCGCCGCTGAAGGACAGTCTGATGAACCTCGCCACGACCAACGAGGCGGGCGCGGTCTACAACACCTACCTCAACAGCTTCAAAAACGAGGACGGCAGCGTAAACTGGCTGCCGGTCTGCGCGGATGCGCACGGCTTTGTGGTCAACCGCAGTCTGTTCGAGAAATACGGTATTCCGCTGCCCACCGATTACGACAGCTTTGTTTCTGCTTGTCAAGCGTTTGAAAAGCACGGCATCCGCGGCTTTGATGCGGACTATTTCTACGATTACACCTGCATGGAAACGCTTCAGGGACTTTCTGTCTCCGAGCTTTCCTCGGCGGAAGGCCGCAAATGGCGCACCGCGTACAGCGACCCGGCCAGCACCGAGAAAGTCGGTCTGGACGACACCGTCTGGCCGACCGCATTCAAGAACCTCGAGCAGTTCATCCGCGACACCGGCCTGAACGCCGCTGACCTGACGCTGATCTACGATGACATCATGGACCGGATGCGCAGCGGCGAGCTTGCCATGTTCTTCAGCAGCTCTGCTAATGTTAAAATCCTGCAGGATGAGGGCATTGATACGACCTTCCTGCCGTTCTTCGGTCAGGATGGGCAGCAGTGGCTGATGACCACCCCGTATTTTCAGGTTGCGCTGAGCCGCAATCTCGAGCAGGACAGCGCACGCCGCGACAAGGCGATGCAGGTGCTCCGTGTTATGCTCTCCGAAGAAGCACAGAACCGCATCGTCTATGACGGACAGGACATTCTGAGCTACAGCCAGAACGTCAGTCTTCGCCTGACCGATTATCTTGAGGACGTGCGCCCGGTGGTCGAGCAGAACCATATGTACATCCGCATCGCCTCCAACGATTTCTTCTCGGTCTCCAAGGATGTGGTCTCGCGCATGATCGCGGGCGAATACACAGCAGAGCAGGCGTATCAGGCGTTCAACGCGCAGCTGCTTGCGGATGAGCCTGCCGCGGATACGGCTGTGCTGACCTTGGACAAGGGCTATTCAAACGTTTTCCATGCGGACAGCGGCAATGCCTCCTTCTCCGTGATGGCGAACACGCTGCGCGGCGTGTATGACACCGATGTGCTCATTGCTGCGGCGAACAGCTTTACCGGCAGCGTGCTGGCGGCAGACTATACCGAGAATATGGCTGCCTCTATGATCATGCCGAACGATCTGCGCGCGTATCAGCGCACGATGAACGGTGCGGAGCTGACCGAGACCGTCCGCGCCTTTGTCGAGGGCTGCGAGGGCGGCTTTACGCCGTTCAACCGCGGCTCTCTGCCGGTGGTCAGCGGCATCGCCATCGAGGTCAAGGAGGAAAACGGCGGCTTTACGCTGACCGGGATCACGCGGGACGGCAAACCGCTCCGCGAGGACGAGACCGTAACCGTAACCTGTTTGGCGACGGCGGGCAGCATGGCGCCGCTGTTTGCGGACGAGAGCCGTGCCTTCGAGGGCGGCGACACGAGAGTTCGGGACACTTGGAGCGCGTATGTCTCCGAGGGGAATGCCGTACTGGCGGAGCCGGAAAATTATATTACATTGAGGTAAACGGAAATGGCAGATAAAACACGCGGAAGCAAAATAAAATACCGCTTCCTGAAAAAATGGCGCCGCCCTGCCGCCGCACTGTTGGCTCTGGCGGTGCTGCTCGGCGGCATCTGCTATCGGTATTTCTTGTTTATGTCGCAGACGGTCTATCGGGAGAGCACCTCGCATCTGTCGGAGATCCTGCGTAAATCCGACAATATGCTGAACCATCTGGTCAGCCGAAACCAGATGCTGCTGCATCTGTGGAACGATTTTCTGAAAAACGCCTCGAGCGAAGAACAGATCCGTTCCAGTCTGAACGAGATGCAGAAGGAGACCGGCTGCGCCGCCCTCTACTTCCTCGCCTCGGACGGCAGCTGCATGACGCAGGACGGCGAAAAGAGCAGCCTTGGCTCGCAGACCGATCTGGACACGCAGCTTTTCGCCGGAGAGGACGTCGTTGTGAATGCGGTGCTGCCCGGAAAGCCGCAGATGCTCGTGTTTGCCTGCCCGGAGATGAGCGGCACCTACCGCGGCTTCGCCTATGATGCGATCGCCATCGCCTACTATAATGATACGGTGCTGAACGCGATCGACAACTCCGCCTTCGAGGGCACGAGCCACAACTATGTTGTCTACCCGGACGGGCGCGTTGTGCTCGACAGCGAGGCTGACGGTGAGAACGGCAGCGAGGAATCGGTCTATAATTTCCTCGCGGAGCTGCGCAGCAGCTCCAATCTGTCCGATAAAGCGTTCGACGCGCTGCGTGACGATTTCGCGCAGGGCAGGGACGGAAGCAAGATGCTGACGCTGCATGGAACCCGGTACTATCTGGTCTACGAGAACACAGGCATCCAGGACTGGATCATGCTCAGCCTTGTCCCGGTCAGCGTTGTTAACGCCAGCATGGATACGCTGTGGCACCGGACGGTCGAGATCGTGACCGCTATTGCGTGCCTGCTTATGGTGCTGCTCATCGCGCTCATCGTGCACAGAAGCCGCGATGCGCTGCGTCGGAGAGATACTGAGATCCTGTACCGGGATGAGCTGTTCACCCGGCTCTCACGCAACGTGGACGATGTTTTCTTCATGCTGGATGCCGAAACCTCCCGCACGGACTATGTCAGCCCGAACATCGAGCGGCTGCTTGGCGTGCCGCTTGAGCAGGTGCGGCAGGACATCCGTGCACTGCGGGCGCTGCACCCGAAGGACTCTCCCGACCACGATAAGAACTTCCTCGCGGGGATTCAGTGCGGCGAGCAGAGCGAATGGGATGCCGATTATGCCCATCAGCAGACCGGTGAGCGCCGCTGGTTCCACATCGTTGCCATGGGCAGCGAGGTCGCAGGCCGGACCAAGTACATCCTCGTGATGTCCGACCGCACGGCTGACCGGAAGATCAATCAGGCGCTTTCCGAGGCGGTTGCGGCCGCCGAAGCCGCCAGCCGCGCCAAGAGCACCTTCTTGTCCAATATGTCGCACGATATCCGCACACCGATGAATGCGATCATCGGCTTTACCACCCTTGCGGTCAGCAATATCGACAATCAGGAACGGGTGAAGGACTATCTGATCAAAACCCTTTCCTCGAGCCGCCACCTGCTCGCGCTCATCAACGATATTCTGGACATGAGCCGCATCGAGAGCGGCAAGCTTCATCTGGAGGAAACCGAGGTCAACCTCGCCGAGATGCTGCACGATATCAAGACAATCGTCAGCGGACAGATATACGCCAAGCAGCTCGAGCTTTATATGGATGCGCTTGACGTTGCCGACGAGGACGTTTACTGTGACCGGACACGTCTGGGGCAGATTTTGCTCAACCTGCTGTCCAACGCCATCAAGTTCACGCCGGCGGGCGGCACGGTCTCCGTGCGTATCCGGCAGCTTGCCGGAACACCGTTTGCCAGGCGCTCTTTGAAAATCCGGGTACGGTCTCTTAACTGCTCATCAGTCAGAGCCATCATTTCTGGACGCATGGCTACAATCTTATCTACGATCGGGTATATTAATTTCAGTTCGCGCTCACTATGAGTACCGAACACCTTTTCAAAGAGATTCATGAATCACACTCCTATTTTACTATAATAATTTACGATACAATCTTATATATTGTAGCACTAACCGCGGGTTTATTCAACTAAATCGGCCTTTGTTCACAATTTTTTTACTTTTCAAGATGACATAATATTTTTCTTTACGGTAAACCTGTCACATTGCACAAAAATTATGTTCGATTTTGGGGTTGTCCACATTATCCACACTTTTCCACATTTACTTTTACAATGAGTTATCCACACACAATTTCCAGTCAATTTCTGGAAAAATGAGTTATACACAGAGTTATCCACATTATCCACATGCTTTTCCACTGTTCATTTCATCCACCTGGTTATCTGCTCTTTCGACTATTTTTTTGTACAGATGTCATAAATTTTGTTTTTTTGACAATTTTTTTTTGCCTTAGAATCCATGTATTTCTTATAATAAATCAAAAAATTGTCACTACATTTCACAAGATTTGATTGAATAATTCATACATCTGTGGTATACTGGAATCATCTCAAAAGAAGGAGTTGATTCGTATGCGTTATACTATTACTGGAAGAAATATAGAGGTAACCCCTGGATTACGAGATGCCGTACAGGAGAAGCTTGGAAAACTGGAATGTTACTTCACTCCTGATACCGAAATTTATGCAACTCTCAGTGTTCAGAAAGATGTTCAGAAGATCGAGGTTACGATCCCTGTGAAAGGAAGCATCATCCGTGCGGAAGAGTCCAGCAACGATATGTATGTTTCTATCGATCTGGTAGAAGAGATCATTGAACGCCAGATCCGTCGTTACAGAAAGAAACTGATCGACAAAAAGCAGGCTGCACTGTCTTTCTCCCAGCTCTTTATTGAAGAGGCAGAGGAAGCAGAAGCAGAAGAAGCGATCAACATCGTTAAGACCAAACGTTTCGGCATGAAACCGATGTTCCCAGAAGATGCATGTGTAGAGATGGAACTGCTTGGACATAATTTCTATATGTTCTTAAACGCAGAGACCGATCAGGTGAATGTGGTTTACAAACGAAAAAATCATACATACGGTCTGATTGAACCGGAATTTTAAAATAGGATAATGAATGGCTGTCTCTGCATCTTCTACGCGGAGACAGCTATTTTTTTCGGAGAAATGTTCCGTCTGTGACAACAGCCTGATGAACGGAATGCACATTTTTACAAAACAATTTACAGGAGAATCGATATGAATAAAAAAACCGTACTGATCAGCGGCGCTTCCCGTGGAATCGGAAGAGCTGCTGCACTGGCATTTGCCAAAGAGCAGGATAACCTGATCATCACCTGCCAGAAAAATAAAGAGCTTTTAGATCAGGTAAAACAGGAAGCAGAGGCAGAAGGCAGTGTATGCCTGGCCTTTGCCGGAGATATGGGGGATTTTTCTTTCTGTCAGGAAGTGTTCGCGAAAGCCCACAGACATGGACTGTACCCAGATCTGGTCATCAACAATGCCGGAATCTCCTATATCGGACTTTTACAGGATATGTCACCGGAGGAATGGGACCGGATCGTCCGCACCAATTTAACTTCTGTGTTCAACTGTTCCAAACTGGCCATTCCCCATATGCTGGAGCAGAAAAGTGGAAAGATCTTAAACATCTCCTCGGTCTGGGGGAATGTAGGGGCCTCCTGTGAGGTGGCCTATTCCGCTACCAAAGGCGGTATCAATTCTTTTACCAGGGCTTTAGCCAAGGAACTGGCCCCCAGCAATGTCCAGGTAAATGCCGTAGCCTGCGGAGCCATTGATACCGATATGAACCATTTTCTTGAAAAAGAGGAGCTGGAGGCCCTAAAGGAAGAAATTCCGGCAGGACGCCTGGCAAAACCGGAAGAAGTCGCACAGCTTTTATTACAGCTGGCCCGGTCAGATTCTTATCTGACGGGACAGATCATCGGATTTGACGGGGGGTGGATCTAATGCCAACCACCTACTCCCACTACCGTTTTGGAAAAGAGGTCTATAAGAAGCTGACACCGGCCCAGAAAGCCATCATCGATCCTTACCGTGGACTGTTTGATCTGGGGCTTCACGGACCGGATCTGCTATTTTACTACCATCCATTTTCAAAAAACCAGATAAACCAGACCGGTGTTGCCATCCACGAGCGGCCAGGCATCGCATTCTTCCTTCCTGCTGCCAGCCGGTGGAGAGGCTGCCGTCACAAAAAAGCAGCACTGGCATACCTGTACGGCGTTCTCTGTCATTTTGCCCTGGACAGCACCTGTCATCCCTACGTGGAGGCAGCAGTCCGCCGCACCGGAATCTCCCACAGCGAGATCGAAGCGGAAATGGATCGCCGGAACATGGAAAAAGACAGCTATAATCCCCTGACCCACCGCCCGGCCAACCATCTGCGGTCAAAGCCCGGCTATGCGGAGACTATCGCTGTCTTTTATCCAAAACAGAGCGTCCATCAGATCGATGTCTGTATCCACTCTATCCGGATCTGCTGCAATCTGTTCGTGATCCCGAACCTTCAGATGCGCAGCCTGATCTTAAAATTATTAAAACTGGTCCATTTTCCAAAGGTGATCCGGGAAATGATCATCAAATGCCGGAAGAATCCGGACTGTGCGCCCATCTGTCAGGAATTAGACCAGCTTTATGCACAGGCAGTACCGATTGCAGTGGAGCTGATCCAGAACTTCGATGAGGTATTAAAGGGCACCGGAGTTTTTGATTCCCGTCTCCAGCACACCTTTGGAGAATTTTAAGCAGACTTTTTAGAAGCTGCGAATATGGTCCTCCGGTGTCTCCTGGGTGTTCCGGATAGAACGGATCTCAACATAGTATCCGATCTTATCATTGACCTTTACATAGACCCGGTCGCCTGCTTTATGTTTAAAAATGGCTTTGCCCAGAGGGGACTCGATACTGATCAGTCCTTCTAAGGAATTGCCGCGGATGGAGGTGACCAGGCGGTACGTTTCTACCTCATCGTCATCTTCCATATACAGCTCTACCGTATTATTGATGCCCACTTCGTCATCTTTGGATTCGTCGGATACGATCTGGGCATTTTTTAACATTCTCTCTAAATACCTGATCCGGCTCTCATTCTGGTTTTTGTCCTTCTTTGCCGCATAATACTCGAAATTCTCGCTTAAATCGCCCTGGGCCCTGGCTTCTTTCACAGCCTCGATCGCATTCTTTCGTACAACCAGTTTGCGGTAATTGATCTCCTCCTCAATTTTGGCCACATCACTTTTTGTCAGTTTCTCTCCCATTTCTTACTTCCTTTCAGTTGCTTCTGTCATATCTGTTCTGGCTCATTTTGCCTTATTTTCTCCAGATGTTCTGCCAGCCCTGGATCTGCCTGATCCAGTACCTTATTTCCTGTGGTTCTGGTGGACTTTTCCAGATACTCCGTCCGGATCTGTTGGTTTACATAATCCACCTCTTCTTTTAGATCCCTGGCAGACATTAAGTGGCACCCCTGTCCGCGGATGATCAGCT
>OGYI01003000.1_pt1 | contig 11312 bp, 10 predicted proteins | sample 1576521 | NCBI WGS metagenome assembly OGYI01 (sample SAMEA3541484, study PRJEB24748) | human gut metagenome | biome: human gut; feature: human-associated habitat; material: faeces | place: China | collected 2012
ATATTTGAAGAAAGGGACAGGATATTATGGCATCAGATAAATTGTATGAACTTGCATTTGTGTATAAGAAAACAAAACTTTGGAAAAAACTTTGGGACAATGAAATGTTTGCTATAAAATTTTCAGACGGAGAAATTGGTTATGTGAGCATCATGGGAAAAGGTGGAACATATACAGCAATTGCTGTTTATGTCGGGGATGACGGATTTCGAAGTTTTAGAAAAATTGGAGAGGATGATGCAGAGTTTTGCTCCTTTTTTAAAGGACGAGAGCATTTGATTCAACAAAATTGTTTGCAGGTTGCATTTGAAAGTAAGGACGCATTGAGAGATGAAGAACTGGCGGAGGCTAGGGCATATGCAAGAAAACACGGCATACGTTTTTCTGGGAAAAATGCTTATCCTCAATTTTTAAAATATGTCCCAAACAAATATCCGTGGAATCTATTATCCCAAAAAGAAGAAGCGTATATTAAAGAAGCGTTGGAAATGATCATTGAAATTGGGAATCAATTGAATAAAAGATCAGCGCATGATTTTGGTATAAAAGAAATTGATGGTAAATCGGAAGAAGTAATTCTCTTTAAAAGGGATAATGATAAAATCATAACGGAAATGACGACATTGCCGGAAGAAAAAGAAGAAGAATTTCCAAGATCAGATGATCTCGATGATTTTACCATATCTATGTTAAAAAGAATAAAGAAGAAGGAAGTTTTTGAATGCGAGCTTGTCCGACTTCCTGAGCCGGTTCAAAATGAGCCGGAAGAGCAGCCGTTTTTCCCGATGATGCTCATGATGGTATCCAGAAAGGATGGGATATTACTTCCAATAGATATTGTCATGGATTATGAAGAAAAGCCGGAGGAAATCCTTCGAGGGATGGCGGAAGCATTGAAGGCCAATAAGAGACGACCGGGAAAGCTTCTGGTAAGGGACGAAAGAACCTTCGCCTTGTTGGAGAATTTTGGAAATCAAATGGGCATAGAGGTGCGGATTGAGGAAAATCTTTCTTACCTTGATGAAGCACAGGATTGTATGATTGAAGGACTCTGGAATGATGAGTCCATTGATCATAATATTTCTCAGTTAATACGAATGATTGAGTCTATGGAAGAATTGCCTGATGATATACTCGCAAGTATGCCGGAGGAATTAATTGAACAACTGGAAATTATGGTTGCTTCGGGAATATTACCGTCAGAGCTTGAGAGAAGAATCGAAGATATTTTAGACAGGATATAAGTGCTGAGCATTATTGCTGTGGACAGAGACCAAGGAGGGGTTGTTATGGAAGATAAATTACTGGGGTACATGCAATGGCCGGAAATCGAGGCGATCATTTATTCGGAGCATGACCGTCCGAAGCAGATTTTAGGCCCCCATAAGGTGGATGAGGGTGTTCTTGTGCAGGCCTATTTTCCAGGGGCAGAAAAGTGTGAGATTCTTGTGAAAGGACAGGAAGCTGTGGAGATGCGGGAAGTAGATGAGGATTATTTTGCTGTTCTGCTTTCTGAAGAAACGATTCCCGTTTATCATTATCGTGTGACTTATGGGGAAGATCACACAGTAAAATGTCGGGACCCTTACGCTTTTCCGGCAACGATTCAGATTGAAGATATTAAGAAGTTTCAGGCCGGCATTCATTATGAAGTTTATAAAGTTCTCGGCGCCCATCCGATGATGGTTCAGGGGGTAAAAGGTGTCCGGTTTGCTGTATGGGCGCCAAAGGCTATCCGTGTCAGCGTTGTCGGTGATTTCAACCAGTGGGATGGAAGACGTCATCCGATGCAGCGCCGTGACGGTGATATCCATGAATTATTTATTCCTGGCCTGAAAGAGGGAGAAATTTACAAATATGAGATTAAGGTAAAAGGCGATACCGTTGTCTTAAAATCCGATCCGTATGGAACGTTGATGCAGATGCGTCCGGATAATGCTTCAGTTATTTATAATATTGAAAAACGCTATAAATGGCAGGATGCATCCTGGATGTCTCAGAGGAAAAAGCTGGCGAAAAAAGAAAAGCCGGAATTTGTCTATGAACTTCATCTGGCGGGGTTTATGCGTCCGGATGCAGTCATTGAGACAGATGAGGATGGTAATGAGACGATCGTAAAGCCGGCCGGATTTTATAATTACAGGGAATTAGCAGAAAAAGTGACGGATTATGTGACGGATATGGGATACACTCACGTAGAACTTATGCCTGTCATGGAACATCCGCTGGATGAATCCTGGGGCTATCAGGTGACGGGGTACTATGCACCGACTTCACGTTATGGAACACCGGAAGATTTTATGTATTTTGTGGATTACCTTCATCAGCATAACATCGGGGTTATTCTGGACTGGGTGCCGGCCCATTTTCCGCGGGATTTAAATGGACTGGCTCGATTTGACGGCGGCTCGCTCTATGAGCATCCGGATCCACGGCGGGGAGAACATCCCCATTGGGGAACATTGATCTTTGATTATGGCCGGAAAGAGGTAAGCAATTTCCTTATTGCCAATGCCATGTACTGGGTGGAGCAGTACCATGTGGATGGATTGCGCATGGATGCGGTGGCTTCCATGCTTTATTTGGATTACGGTCGGAATGATGGCGAATGGGTACCAAATATGTATGGCGGCAAGGAACATCTGGAAGCTATTGAGTTCTTGAAACATTTGAATTCCATGATGAAAAAACGCAATCCGGAAGTTCAGATGATTGCGGAAGAGTCGACAGCTTGGCCGAAGGTGACCGGAGCAGTTGAAGAGGACAGCCTTGGCTTTGATATGAAGTGGAACATGGGCTGGATGAACGATTTTCTTGGTTATATGGCGCTGGATCCATTATTCCGAAAGGGCGCCTATGGACAGCTTTTATTCAGTATGATTTATGCTTACAGTGAAAAATTTATGCTCGTTTTATCCCATGATGAGGTCGTTCACGGCAAAGGTTCCATGATTGGGAAAATGCCGGGCGAATATAAAGATAAGTTTGCGAATCTGCGGGCAGCCTATGGTTTTATGGTGTGCCATCCGGGAAAGAAGCTTTTGTTCATGGGTCAGGATTTTGCCCAGTTTACGGAATTTAATGAGGGCAAGAGCCTGGAATGGTTCATGCTGAAACATGAAATGCATAAAAAGATGCAGGATTATATGCGGGAACTGGTTCATTTTTATAAGGAATATCCGGCACTCTATGCCCTGGATGATGAACCGGAAGGCTTTGAGTGGATTAATAATATATCGGCGGATGAGAGCATCGTCGTGTTTACACGCAAGACATCGAAAAAAGACGAAACCCTGCTGGTAGTCTGCAATTTCACACCGGTCGTACGAAAGAACTATAAAATTGGCGTGCCGTTCCGTGGGAAATTCAAAGAGATCTTTAACAGTGATGCGGTGAAATTCGGCGGTGAAGGTAATGTGAATCCAAGATTAAAACAATCAAAGGCCGAAGAATGTGATGGTCGGGACGATTCCATCAAGATTATCGTACCGCCGCTTGGCATCAGTATTTTTAAATGCACACCGTTGGCTCCGGCGAAAAAACGGAAAAAATAAAACAAACAAAAAGGAGTTGCAGTTTTGGCAACTTCTTTTTGTTTGGGGAAGTTCTTAGAAATTGTCGAACCATAATGATTGAAGACAGTTTTTATTATATGGTAATATATGTTAGTACAATGACTGATGATTTAAATATTGACATACGTAATAACACGTAGTAATATAAAATTGTGATAGGGAGAGGAGATACACAGGATGCCAATGACATCACAGGAGATGATAAAGCTCCTGAAGAAAAACGGTTTTAAAGGTGTCAGTCAGAATGGTTCCCATGTAAAATTGAAGAAGGCAGAAACCGGAAGAATGGTAATTGTCCCTTATCATTCCAAAGAACTGAAGAAAGGATTAGAGAAAGCAATACTTCAACAAACCGGGCTGGATTGAGCACCGTCAATATAATGGAGGTATCATAATATGAACAAATTATTCTATCCGGCGTTATTTCATGAGGCAGAAGAAGGTGGCTTTTGGATTACATTTCCTGATATTCCTGAGTGTATGACGCAAGGAGAAGATATGCAGCAGGCTTATGAGATGGCTGTCGAAGCTTTGGGGCTTGCTTTGGTAGAAAGGGAAGAAGGAAAAGAGCGGCTTCCTGAGGCTTCAAATCCTCCGGATATTCAGATGGATTCGAATAGTTTTTTAGTAGTTATTGAATTTGATATGGCTGAGTATCGAAGAAAACATTGTTCCAAAGCTATAAAAAAGACTTTGAGTATACCTGAATGGTTGAATGAAATTGCAATAAGGCAGAATATAAATTTTTCTCAGGTACTGCAGGAAGCGTTGCTGGAAAAGGTCGGAGTTAAAACGTCGAAAGATTGAGATGACAGGTAAAAAGGTGGAATCAAGTGTAAAGAGCTGATTCCACCTTTTTTGTAAAAATTTATACCCACAGATAGTCGGTATATACCGGTTGTAATCCATGATTTAAGATGGCCTGATGGACCTCGGTGACGCTCCGCGGGTCGGAGATTTCAAACTGTTCGTCACCCTTGGCTTCTTCCTCATGGCCGCCGACACCGACACTGACGCCGGCGGAGATTTTTGTGGCCGCCATGCCGATGACATTGTCACGGAAGCCGGCCCGTTCCCTGGTAGAAATAGTAATTCCGGCGAAAGGCATAAAGAGACGATAGGCTAGCATGACCTGCAAAAGCTGAGGCTCATGAACATCATTTGGGTTATTGTCTGCGTTATTGACGTAAGGTCTGAGACGTGGTGTAGAAAAAGAAATCTCAGCATGTGGATATTTTTGTTGAATATAGTGGGCATGCATTCCTGAAGCAAAGGCATCCTTTCGGAAATCATCAAGTCCTAAAAGAGCGCCGAAGGATACACCCCGCATACCGCCCATTAAAGCCCGTTCCTGGGCATTCAGACGGTATGGATACACCCGCTTTGGACCGCTTGGATGCATCTGTTCATATTTGACCGGATTATAGGTTTCCTGGTAAACGCTGACAAAGTCGGCGCCACATTCGTGAAGATAGCGGTATTCGTCCGAGTTCAGCGGATAGATTTCGATACCGATGGTGGAAAAATATTTACGGGCCAGCTTTAAGGCTTCGCCGATATATTCCACATCCGACATACGGCGGGATTCACCGGTGAGGATAAGAATTTCTTTTAAGCCGGTCCTGGCGATGGTCGCCAGTTCATGGTCGATTTCTTCATAGGTCAGTTTGGCCCGGTGGATTTTATTTTTACAGTTGAATCCGCAGTAGACACATTCGTTTTCACAATAATTGGCGATGTAGAGCGGCGTGAACATGCATATTGAATTACCAAAGTGTTTCCGGGTTTCGTACTGAGCCTTATGAGCCATTTCCTCAAGAAAAGGGAATGCGGCCGGGGAGAGCAGAGCGGCGAAATCTTCCGGGTTCAGAACATCTTTAGCGAGAGCAGAGCGGACATCCGCTTCGGTATAGCGATGATAATCGTAATGTTCCATAGCCTTCAGAACTTTGTCCATAATGTCGGAATCCACGGCTTCCATTGTATCCAGGTACTTCATATGGTCTGTTGCTGTGACTTTCATATTCTGCGCCTCCTAATTTTCCATAAAGCCCGTCAGAGGGCTGGATGCTTCACCGCGAAATTCAAGAACCCGTCCCGGCCGGGAAAGGTAAGCCAGACGTCCGGCTTCAATGGCCAGTTTAAAAGCTTTCGCCATGGACGCCACATCTCCGGCAGTGGCGATGGCTGTATTTGCCATGACCGCATCGACACCAAGTTCCATGGCTTCACAGGCCTGGGAAGGACGTCCGATACCGGCATCTACAATAATTGGAAGGTCGATTTCCTCTACGATCATTTTTACAAAATCACGGGTGCAAAGACCTTTATTGCTGCCAATCGGAGCGCCAAGCGGCATGATCGCCGAAGCTCCGGCATCTCTTAAAGACCGGGCGGCTACCAAATCCGGCATCATATATGGCATGACAATAAAACCTTCTTTGGACAGAATTTCTGTAGCTTTGATGGTTTCGTAGTTATCCGGCATTAAATATTTGGATTCATGAATGACCTCGATTTTTACAAAATCACCACAGCCCAGTTCTCTGGAAAGACGGGCAATACGTACAGCTTCTTCTGCGGTTCTGGCGCCGGAAGTATTCGGCAGAAGGGTGATTCCCTCCGGCATATAATCCAGAATGTTTTCTTTTCCGCTGGCATTGGCACGGCGAAGCGCCAAGGTGGCCATTTCGACACCGCCATTTTCAATGACAGCTTTTGTCATTTCTAAAGAAAATTTTCCCGAGCCTAAAATAAAACGGGAGTTAAATTCATGTCCTCCGATGATTAATGTATCTTTCATTTGATGTTTCCTCCAGTCAAAAAATTTATACTTCTGTAATCCCTAAAAGTAGCCGCAGCGCCATATTGGCTTCGTGGGCTGCACAAATCTGAACCCGGGGCGCCATAAGTGTACCAACAGATTCGATGTCCGATACCCTATCGCCGCACAGATAGAGATTTTTCATCACCTTTTCTGTACGAATCGTGTTGGAACTTCCGTAACCGGCCATTCCTGAACCGGAGAGAATGGGAAGTCCCGGACAGTGTTCCAGCAGACTGTTGACAAGTTCAGCCTTGGCTTCAGGTTTGTCAAACGCCTCGCAGACCAAGTCGCAGTCTTTAAAAAGTTCCGGCGCGTTTTCTCCGGTAATCCGAAGACAGCGTGTATCCAGCTGAATGAATGGGTTGGCCTGTAAAACTAAATCTTTAATGGCTTCCGACTTGGGCATTCCAAGATGGGAAACCATATAGTGCTGTCGGTTTAAATTACTTGGTTCCACCCTGTCAAAGTCAATCAGCAGGAGATGGCCGACACCACTGCGGGCCAGCATCATGGCAATGTTGGAACCTAAACCGCCAAGGCCGGCAATACCCACATGAGCTTTTGCCAGTGTATCAAACACCTGCTGTCCATGCCGTTCAATGAGCATGGCATCATAATCCTTTTTAGTGATCATCAGCCACCTCCGACGAAATGAACAATTTCCAGTGTATCCGCTTCGGTGAGCATGACGGCATCATAAGCTTGTTTCGGGACAATATCCCCATTGCGTTCTACGGCAATACGTCCGGTTGAATAACCGGATTTCTCCAGAAACTCTTTCAATGAAACGGGTTCGGTAAGGGTAACGATTTCTCCGTTTACTTTCATAGGAAAATACCTCCTTTATCCTTTTTAAAACACAAAAAGGGATACACCCGCGGTGGTGTACCCCTTTTATAAAGCATTTGCTAAATAAACTTAACGAATCCATATTCTTTTTCCAAAAAATAAAATATCACAAAGCCGGTGTCCTGTCAAGATATTCCTTTTCAAGAGCAAGCACGTTTTTCATAGCTTCCACGCCCGGAGCGCCGATGGTATTTCGGGTGTTGACGCAGGTCTCAAGGGAAATAGCTTCATAAATATCCTCTTCAAACACCGGACTGATCATCTTATATTCTTCCAGTGTCAGATCATCCAGGGCCTTATTATTTTCAATGCCGTAGAGAACGAGTTGGCCGATGATCCCATGAGCGTCACGGAAAGGTACGCCGTGTTTAACAAGATAATCGGCAGCATCGGTGGCGTTGGTGAAGCCGTTGCGGGCGCTTTTTGCCATGGCAGGTTTGTTGATTTTCATTGTTTGAATCATGCCGGTAAACAGTTTAATACAGCCCTTGGTCGTGTCAATGGCGTCAAAGGTCAGCTCCTTATCTTCCTGCATGTCTTTATTATAAGCCAGCGGCAGTCCTTTCATTGTTGTGAGAAGGGACATGAGAGCGCCGTAAACCCGACCGGTTTTCCCGCGGACAAGTTCAGCGATATCCGGATTCTTTTTCTGAGGCATAATACTGCTTCCTGTGGAATAGGCGTCATCCAGTTCAATAAACTGATATTCATTGGTATTCCAGACAATGATCTCTTCGGAGAAACGGCTCAGATGCATCATTATGGTGGAAAGAGCGCCTAAAAGCTCGATAAGGTAATCTCTGTCCGATACGGAATCCATACTGTTTAAGGTTGGACCATCAAATCCGAGAAGTTCCGCTGTGCAGGCCCGATCCAACGGATAAGTTGTTCCGGCCAGTGCGCCCGCGCCGAGGGGGCATGTGTTCATACGTTTATAAATATCGGCCAGACGGCTGCGGTCCCGTTTGAACATTTCAAAATAGGCGCCGAAATGGTGGGCCAGTGTTAATGGCTGAGCTTTTTGAAGATGGGTAAATCCGGGCATGAAGGTTGATGTGTTTTTTTCCATAATGGATAAAATAACGGTGAGCAGATCACGGAGGAGCGCGTCACATTCTTTGATTTCATCCCGGGTATACAGTTTCATATCGAGAGCAACCTGGTCGTTGCGGCTCCGTCCGGTATGAAGTTTTTTACCGGTTTCGCCGGTACGTTCAATGAGCATGGCTTCCACAAAGCTGTGGATATCCTCGTAGGCCGGGGAGATTACCAGTGTACCTTCGGCAATTTCGTTTTTTATATCTTCCAGAGCGGCAATGATCGTATCTCGTTCTTCATCTGTTAAAATCTGCTGTTTGGCCAGCATAGTCACGTGAGCGATGCTGCCGTCAATATCCTGTTTATAAAATTTCTGGTCAAAGGAGATTGATGCATTGAAGTTATGTACAAGTTTATCTGTCTGCTTAGTAAAGCGTCCGCCCCATAATTTTAATTCCATATTGGATTCACTTCTTTCTATTATATAGTGTATGTCTTCACAATATTAGCTTATTTTGCATGAAAATGCAAGAAATATTCAGAGTAAAATTACATCTTTACAATAAAAATTGTCTATGATATAATATGGCGGTATGAGTAATAACCCGTGTTCGGATGTGGGAAACTCCAACCCGTTCTTAGCACGAGGCATTTTAAAATTCAGGAGGAAATATACTATGATTACATCAGAGATGAAGAAAGAAATCATCGCTACTTATGGAAGAACACCGGAAGATACAGGTTCACCGGAAGTTCAGATTGCTTTATTAACAGCTCGGATCAGCGACTTAACAGAGCATCTGAAAGTACACAAAAAAGACCATCATTCCAGACGTGGTCTGTTAAAAATGGTTGGTCAGAGACGTGGTATGCTCGACTATCTCAAGAAGACAGATATCGAAAGATACAGAGCTATCGTCCAGAAGTTAGGTTTAAGAAAATAATTTTAAACAGTGGGATGGAGCTTTCCATCCCACTATTTGCATCCAAACTTTCACAGGAATCTTCTACTCGAGACCACTGAAAAGTATATGCCGCTGCCGGGAATTTCCCCGGAAAATTGTGCGGGGCATGTCTTTTTCAGTAGTTTCGATTGGCTTCCTGTGAAAATTATCAATATTTTTATAAGGAGATTGAATATGTCAAAAGAGTACAAGAGTTATTCGATGGAACTGGCAGGAAGGACCCTGCGTGTCGATGTGGGCCGTGTCGCTAAACAGGCGAATGGCGCCGTATTTATTCATTATGGAGATACAGTTATCCTCTCCACAGCAACAGCTTCTGAAAAACCAAGAGAAGGCATTGATTTCTTCCCGTTGAGCGTTGAATTTGAAGAAAAAATGTATTCCGTTGGTAAGATTCCCGGAGGATTTAACAAGAGAGAAGGAAAGGCCAGCGAACATGCAGTGCTGACTTCCCGTGTCATCGATCGTCCGATGCGTCCGTTATTTCCGAAGGATTATCGGAATGATGTGACATTAAATAACCTGGTCATGAGTGTTGACCCGGATGCCAATCCGGAGGTTGTTGCCATGCTTGGTTCTGCCATTGCCGTGTCTATTTCAGATATTCCGTTTGATGGCCCGATTGCTGCTACACAGGTTGGTCTTGTGGATGGCAAGCTTGTATTTAATCCAATGGCTGAGGAAAAAGAACATTCGGATCTCGCGCTGACTGTAGCATCTACCCGTGAAAAGGTCATCATGATTGAAGCCGGAGCCAATGAAGTGCCGGAAGATAAGATGATTGAAGCTATTTTTGCTGCTCACGAATTAAATCAGGAAATCATTAAATTTTTTGATGGTATCGTAGCGGAATGTGGAAAAGAAAAACACAGTTATACAAGCTGTGCTGTTCCGGAGGAATTATTCGCAGCAATTAAAGAAATAGTTCCTCAGGACGCTATGGAAGAAGCTGTGTTCACTGATGAGAAGCAGGTGCGTGAGGAAAATATCCGTCAGATTAAAGAGAAACTCGCTGAAGCTTTCGCCGAAAATGAAGAGTGGCTGGAACTGATCGATGAAGCTGTATATCAGTATCAGAAAAAGACGGTTCGTAAGATGATTTTGAAAGATCATAAACGTCCGGACGGCCGTGCACTGAATCAGATCCGTCCATTGGCTGCAGAAATCGATCTGCTTCCGAGAGTTCATGGCTCTGCCATGTTCACCCGTGGTCAGACTCAGATATGTACGGTGACCACATTGGCTCCAATGTCTGAGGCACAGCGTATTGATGGCATCGATGTCAATGTGACATCCAAACGTTATATGCACCATTACAATTTCCCTTCCTACTCTGTTGGTGAAACAAAACCTTCCAGAGGACCGGGACGTCGTGAAATCGGCCATGGCGCTTTAGCTGAAAAAGCTTTGGTTCCTGTGCTTCCAAGTGTGGAAGAGTTCCCATATGCGATTCGTACGGTTTCCGAAACCTTTGAATCCAATGGCTCTACATCTCAGGCAAGTATCTGTGCATCTACCATGTCCCTGATGGCGGCTGGTGTTCCGATCAAAAAGCAGGTGGCTGGTATTTCTGCCGGACTTGTTACCGGAGATACGGATGACGACTATGTTGTATTGACAGATATTCAGGGCCTTGAAGATTTCTTTGGCGATATGGATTTCAAAGTGGCAGGTACCCATGATGGTATTACTGCAATTCAGATGGATATTAAGATTCATGGCCTGACCCGTCCGATCATTGAAGAAGCCATTCGCCGCACAAAAGAGGCGAGAGAATATATTATCAATGAAGTGCTGACTCCGGCCATTGCCGAACCGCGTAAGGAAGTTGGCAAATATGCGCCGAAGATTAAGCAGATCATGATCGATCCTCAGAAGATTGGCGACGTTGTTGGTTCCAAGGGTAAGATCATCAACCAGATCATTGACGAGACCGGTGTAAAGATCGATATTACCGATGATGGCGCTGTGGCCGTCTGCGGCGTTGAAAAAGAGGGCATTGATACAAGCCATGTAACAAGAGCAAAAAACGGTGAATGTATCGGCCTTACATTTACG
>OGYI01003008.1_pt1 | contig 11272 bp, 10 predicted proteins | sample 1576521 | NCBI WGS metagenome assembly OGYI01 (sample SAMEA3541484, study PRJEB24748) | human gut metagenome | biome: human gut; feature: human-associated habitat; material: faeces | place: China | collected 2012
CCGCCATAAATATAAGAAATACCGGTGTCGCCAGAGATACGGCAGCCACCTGCAGGGCATCATGTGTCTGGCCTATAAAAAAAGTATCTGCCAGATTATATATCAATACCATAAGCATAGCCGCCATAGCAGGGAGAGCATTTTTAAAAACCGCCTGAAACACAGGCGCTTTGCCAAATATGTCTGCTGCATTGCTTTTTTTCATTTAGTTTTCCTCCTATCCTGGAAAATGGCGCACTCCGCCGCAAGTTAATAATTGAATAGCTGCGCCAGATAAATTCCATCATATCAATATCATGCTATTATTTTTGCCGCAAAATACCCGCTGTGCGCAGCTGGTATCTATATCAAACTGTCCCGAACCTTGCGAAGGAGGCTGCCCAGAATCCCCTGTTCTGTCTCTGTCAGACCGGACAGAAGCATCCTCTCCGCCCTTTTCATGTTATCTTCCGCTTCGCAGCAGCATTCTATCCCTGCCGGAGTAAGCCTCACCATCTTAACGCGCCGGTCAGACGGGTCCCCGAAGCCCTCTAAAAAGCCCTTACGGTTCTACGAGATTTCGAGTCACGCCTCTTCGACCACTTGAGTACTGCTCCACATATTAAATTGTTGGAACGTGCTGAACGCTCCGGGAAAACTTTGGAGAGAATTTTAGGAGAGAACCCCCAAAAAACGCCTTGAAGCAATCACTGAAAAGTGGCTTGAAACCTAGAAAAATCGGGTTCCCTCTTCCAAAAAGCCAGCTCGATTTCGAGTCGTTCTCGTTACGACCACTTCGATACATCTCCAAGTATATTTTCATAGCAAATTTACGATTTGTATATCGCAAATCGGCCTTGAAACTTGGAATAGTTGCTGTTAGAATATTGTTAGAAAACGCATCGTTCAGACAGGTTTTGAAGCCTGTCAGGACATCAAAATTGACGTTCTCTCGTGTGATATGGAGACATCCGGCGAAGCATCCACTTGGATTTCGAGTGCGACCTCTTACGACCACTTGAGTAATGCTCCATATTCACAATACGGCTTAATTATTATAGCAAAATCCCGCCTTTCCGTCAACTGGAAATACAAAAAGCCCTTTCCCTTGTGCTTGACAGGCAGAGCGGGGCGTGCTATATTTATTTCAAATTTGAAGTATGCACTCAAAGGAGAACCTATGGCACAGAATCGACAGGATATGGGCAGCGGGCCGGTCAAGCCCCTGCTTTTGCAGCTGATGATACCCGCCGTGGTGGCGCAGGTGGTCAATCTGCTCTATAACATCGTGGACCGCATTTACATCGGCCACATCGAGGGCATCGGCGCGGCGGCGCTGACGGGCGTGGGCCTGTTTGCGCCGATCCTTATGCTCCTGAACGCCTTCGCCATGCTCATCGGCGCGGGCGGTGCGCCCCGCACGGCCATCGCGCTGGGACAGGGCAATAAAGACGAGGCCGAAAAAATCATCGGCAACAGCTTTACCATGCTGCTGTTTTTCGCTGTGGTGCTGACGGCGGGCTTCTATGCCGGTGCGCCCGCCCTGCTGCGGCTCTTCGGTGCCAGCGACGCCACTCTCCCCTATGCGGTGGCCTATGGCCGCATCTACATCCTCGGCTCGGTGTTCGTGCTGCTGGTCATGGGCATGAACCCCTTCATCACGACCCAGGGCTTTGCGAAGATCAGCATGCTCACGACGGTCATCGGCGCAGTCATCAACATCATCCTCGACCCGATCCTGATTTTTGGTCTTGGCTGGGGCGTCCGGGGTGCGGCAGTGGCGACGGTGCTCAGTCAGGCCGTGGGTGCCTGCTGGATATTGAAGTTCCTCACCGGCCCCAAGACCATCCTCAAGCTGCGGAAAGAAAACCTCAAAGTGGAGCGGAACATCATCCTGCCGGTGCTGGGGCTGGGCATCTCGTCCTTCGTCATGCTCTCGACGGAGAGTCTGCTCTCCATCAGCTTCAGCTCCAGCCTCGCCCGCTACGGCGGCGATGTGGCGGTGGGCGCGATGACCGTCATCACCAGCGTGTCCCAGCTCTGCACCATGCCGATTCAGGGCATCTGTCAGGGCGGCCAGCCGGTCATGAGCTTCAACTTCGGCGCAGGCAAAAAGCCCCGCGTCAAGGAGGCGTTCCGCTTCCAGCTCACCCTCTGCTTCGGCTATACCACCCTGTTCTGGCTGCTCATGATGCTGGCCCCCGGCGTGGTGGCGGGCATCTTTACCTCGGATGCCGCCCTCATCGAATACACCACATGGGCTATGCGCATCTACATGGCGGGCATCCTCGCCATGGGCGTTCAGATCGCCTGCCAGCAGAGCTTTATGGCGCTGGGTCAGGCCAAAGTCAGCCTCCTGCTGGCCTGTCTGCGGAAGATCATCCTGCTGATCCCACTGATTTTTATCCTGCCCTGCTTCACGGCAGATAAGTGCTTCGGCGTCTTTCTCGCCGAGCCGGTCAGTGATATTCTGGCAGCGACCATCACAGCCATCACCTTCTTCTCCCGCTTCGACAAGATACTGGACAAGGGTGCCGGGAAGGTATGATTTCACAGGAAATAAAAACAGCCCGCAGACCGGCCTGCTGGCCCTCATTCTGGGCCCCATGTGCGAGAAGAACTTCGTGCGCTACATGAACATCCAGCGCGGCAACTTCTTCGCCATCACCACTTCTCCCATCGCAATGGTCTTTGCAGGCGTGGCGATCCTGGCCATCGTCTACTCTGTCTACAACCAGAGCAAGATCAACAAGCGCACCGCTGCAAACGCCGCGAAGGAGAACGCATAACCCCCAACATCCAGACAAGCTCTGTCTTTTACATTCCCATGAAGCTGCGGCTGTCCCGTTCCGGCGGGGCGGCCGCGCTTCGCTTTTATAGGATAATGAGAAAGCCCCCGGCGCTGCCGGGGGCTTTCGTCGTGCTGTATTTTATTCTTCCGATTCAGGAGCTTCGGGGTGGCGGCACTTGGCCAGCATATCCAGCTCCGGCATCAGCTCGGTGCTGATGACCGAGAGCATCTGCTCCATCTTGTCGCAGTCCTCCGCCGGGAAGCGCTTGCGCACACGCTCGATGACCGTGTGCAGGTAAGAATAGCTGATGCTGTAGTAATCGATGTATTTCTGGGTGGGGCGCAGGAAGTATTCGCGGCGGTCGGTGGTGGACTGGATCTTCTCCACATAGCCCTTTTTGACGAGGCTGCCGATTTTATAGGCCGCGTTGGGGGTGGAGATGCCCATCATGCGGGAAAACTCCGCAATGGTGGGCTCCCCCATCGCCATGATGCCCTCCATGCAGAAGGACTCCACCGTGGTCAGCGTGGCTTCGCGGGTGGCAAAGCGCTGAAATACATTCTGATAAAAATGCAGCTTGAATTTTGTATAGACGTCCTGAAAGACTTCTTCCAGCATGGGGTTTTCCTCCAGTGAGCAAATAGCTCAAAAAATTTACTCTTTTGATAAGTATACCATGATTTGCGCCGGAGAGGAAGACAAAAATCTACGATTCCGTTAAGATTTTGTGACCTCTTCCTTCCCAGTATGGCCCATCCGCGCCCTGACGATGCTGAGCACGACGAGTTCGATGGCGATGGCACAGGCCAGCAGCACGAAGGAGGTCAGGGTGTTGGCGGCATCGCCGAGGACAGCCTGTGCTGCGCCGCAGAGCAGATAGCAGCCCGCCGAGATGGCGGCGGCGGTCATGGCGTAGGGCAGCTGGGTGGAGACATGGTTCACATGGCTGCAATGCGCGCCGGCAGAGGCCATGATGGTGGTGTCGGAGATGGGCGAGCAGTGGTCGCCGCAGACCGCGCCGGACAGGCAGGCGGCGATGGAGACCACCAGCATCTCACCCTCCGGGAAGGCGTGGCAGACGATGGGGACCAGAATCGAGAAGGTACCCCAGGACGTGCCGGTGGCAAAGGCGAGGAAGACCGCCACCACAAAGATGATGATGGGCAGCAGGTACTGCAGAGCCGCCGCAGAGCCGCTGAGCAGGCTTGCGACGTAGTATTTTGCGCCCAGCAGGCCGGTCATGCCGGAAAGCGTCCATGCCAGCGTCAGGATGAGCATGGGGCTGACCATGGCCTTGAAGCCCTCGGGGATGCAGGCGGCGAAGTCCTGAAAGGTCATGACGCCCCGCACCCGGTAAAACACGAAGGTGAACATCAGGGCGATGGCGCTGCCCATCACGAGGCCCACAGAGGCGCTGCAATCTGCGAAGGCAGTGATGAAGTCCACGCCCTCAAAGAAGCCGCCGGTGTACACCATGCCGAAGATGCAGGCCGCGATGAGCACCAGCACCGGCGCGATGAGGTCCACCACATGGCCGCGGGTGTCGCTGCCGTCGTCCACGTCGTCGCCGTAGGGGCGGTCGTCGGTGGTGAAGAGGTCGCCCAGCAGGGCGTTATCCTCGTGCTTTTTCATGGGGCCGTAGTCGAGGCCGCTGAAGATGAGGAAGAGGCTCATTACCATGGTGAGGATGGCGTAGTAGTTATAAGGGATGGTGCGCAGGAACATGGTAAAGCCGTTGATGCCCGAGCCATCCGGCACAGAGGACGTGACGGCGGCGGCCCAGCTGGACACCGGCGCGATGATGCAGACGGGTGCTGCGGTGGCGTCGATGAGGTAGGCCAGCTTTGCGCGGGAGACCTTCTGCCGGTCAGTGACCGGGCGCATGACGGAGCCGACGGTCAGGCAGTTGAAGTAGTCGTCCACAAAGATGAGGATGCCCAGCAGCAGGGTGGCGAACTGCGCGCCCGCCCGGGTGTGGATGTGGGTGGAGGCCCAGCGGCCAAAGGCGGCGCTGCCGCCGGCCTTGTTCATCAGGGCCACCAGAATGCCCAGCATCACCAGAAAGACGAGGATGCCGACGTTGCTGGAATCGGACAGCTTGGACACCATGCCGCCGTCTTCGTTGAAGAAGAGGGTGGTCAGCGCCAGCTCAAGGTTGCCGTTGGCGTAGAGCAGGGCGCCGGTGGCGATGCCTACCAGCAGCGAGGTGTAGACCTCTTTGGTGTTCAGGGCCAGCACGATGGCCACCACAGGGGGCAGCAGGGACAGCGCCGAGCTGTACACGGCGCAGGTGTAGGTGGAAGGGTCGTCGATTTTGCCGGGCGTTGCGGCGGTACACCACAGCAGCAGGGCAAACACTAACAACGCACCCACCCACGAGAGATTGGTTTTTTTCATGATAAAATCCTCAGGTGATTTTTTTGCAGCCTGCCGGGCAGACTAACCCTTTAGAAGCCGTTTTCATAAGCATTGCACACCGCCCGAACGGCCTTTTTGCCCGCATACTGCGTTGCTTTCCCTTGCAATCCGCTCAGGATCGCTGCGGAAAATCGCCTTGTCTGCGAGCAAAAATTCTCGTCGTTCGATGCACCCTGCTTACAAAAACAGCTTCTAACGTGATGGGACACGGAAGGGGGTGTTGGCTGCGCCGGACTATAAAGCGATGTATTTAGAGCTGTTCCGTGCCAGCGAACAGGCGGCACGGCTTTTGCAGGAAGCTCAGGCCCGGGCCGAGCAGCAGCTGCTGGCTGCCGACCCGCCGCCCATCGAGCTTGCCGAGAAAAAAGAGTCTTAGCCCTTCTTGCTCTCGGCCTTGGCGGCAAACTTTGCGTCGTTGACCACAAAGCGCTCGTGGACGCCGCCGCCCACGGGGCCTTTCTCGTCGTACAGGGAGACTTTGAACACCAGCTTGCGGCCTTCCACAGCGGTCAGCTCGCTCTCGCAGGTGACGGTCATGCCCACGGGGGTGGGGGCGGTGTGCTCCAGCTCCAGCTTGGTGCCCACAGAGCCGCAGCCCTCATCCAGAGCGTCGGCGACGCTCATCCAGCAGGTCTTTTCGGCCAGCGCCACCAGTGCGGGGGTGGCGAAGACATTCAGCGTGCCGCTGCCCATGGTCTTGGCGGTGTTCTCGGGGGTGACGGCGACGCTCTGCTTGCCGCGGATTCCGGTTTCTAACATATAAAAATTCCCTCTTTCTTAATTTGTCGTGATGCCGCGGTTTGCGGCAGATAATTTCACATTTGTAAGGATACCACAAAACTCACCCTATTGCACCTGTTTTCGGGATTTTCCTTCAAAACTCTTTCCGTCTGAGGCCAAACGCGGTATCATAAGCTGGACAAGGAGGAAAAGAAGATGAACGATTTCTGGAAATCCTACGACATCACCCACGCCGAATACGGGGCCGATTACCGATGCTACCCGCTGTATGGCACGGTCCACCTCATGGAGCTGGCCATTTCGCTTGCCTTTATCGTGGGGGCGGCCCTGTGGTATCGCCGCAGTTCTGCCCGCACCCGGCGGCGCATTTTAGTCGGAGTCACCGCTTTGCTCCTGCTGGACCAAGCTGCCCTTCTGCTGGGGATGGCCCTGACCGGCCAGTGGAATTGGGGCTATCTGCCCCTGCACCTGTGCAATATCAACGTCTTCGTCTGTCTGTACAACACGATCACGGACAGAAACTGGTGCAAAGAGGAGCTGTATGCCCTCTGTATCCCGGGTGCAATGCTGGCACTGCTCTGCCCCAGCTGGCTGGATGTCCCCTCTTGGTGGACGCTCATCAATCTGCACTCCGTCAGCATCCATGCCCTGCTGGTACTCTATCCAGTCCTGCTGGTGGCGGGCGGCTACCGTCCCAGTCCCCGGCGGGTGCCGCAGGTGCTGGCGTTCCTGTTCGGCTCTGCCCTGCCCATCTACTTTCTGAATCAGTCCCTTAACACCAACTTCTATTTCCTCAATGATCCCTACGGGAACATCATCACCAGCACCTTCACGGCCCTGCTGGGCGAAAAATATTATATCCTTGGCTTCCTGCCTGCCACCGCGCTGGCGCTACTCCTCATGTATCTGCCGTGGGCGGCGGACGATAAAAAGAAGAAGCGGGCATGAATGCAGTGCTTTGGAAAAAGGCAGTTCGGTCAGGAATGCCTTTTTCTTTTGCCCTAAATTGCACCCTTCCTGCAAAATAAAACTGCAAATTTCTTGTGTTTTGCGGTCTGTTTTATCAATTTTAAGAGAATGCTGTTTTTTTGCGCAAATCCCCTTGACAGGAGCCATACGGCGTGCTATCATGAACACATGAACAGATGTTCATATATTGAAGCGAAAGGATGACAACGATGGCTGAGAATGCTCTTGCCCCAGAACAGAAGCTGCCCAAGGCCCCGCCGGTGCTGCCGGACGATGAGGTGCTCTACGAGCTGGCCGATTTGTTCCGGGTGTTCGGCGATTCCACCCGCATCAAGATCCTCTACGCCCTCCACGACGATGAGCTGTGCGTGCAGGACATTGCAAATGCCGTCCAGCTCAGCCAGTCGGCGGTGAGCCATCAGCTGCGGGTGCTCAAGGACTCGAAGCTCGTCCGCTTCCGCCGCGACGGCAAGACCATTTACTATGCGCTGGACGATGACCATGTGCGCAGCATCCTCTCCATGGGCATGGACCACATCGAAGAGTGATGCTCCCAAAACGCTGCAAGCTCTGCCGCACCCTGCGGCGGAGCGGGGAGATAGAAAGAAAGGCTGGTATTTATTATGAAAAAGAGCTACAAGATCGAAGTTGACTGCGCAAACTGCGCCCAGAAGATGGAGGATGCCGCCAACACGGTCGCCGGCGTCGCAAAGGCTACCGTCAGCTTCATGACCCAGAAGATGAACGTCGAGTTCGATGAGGGCGCGGACGTCAAGGCTACCATGCAGAATGTCCTCTCCGCCTGCAAGAAGGTCGAGGATGACTGCGAGATCTTCGGCATCTGAGTTTCGACTTATACTGCCGGGATGCGCGTGGAAAATGTGGAAAAATAAATCAGTTTTCAACAATTTCCACGGCGTTTTCAACATCCTGGGTGCAAAAAAAGAAAAATGAACGCGCATTTGCGGCTTTTTGCGGGAAAACCTCGTGGAAAAGCCGGGGGAAGCGTGGAAAGCAAGCCCCTTGTGGGGAAAACCTGTTGAATCTGAGAAAACTGCCCCAAAAGGAGGCTGGTACCCGTGACAAAAAAACAAAAGAAAATGCTGTACCGCATCATCGCCGCTCTGGCGCTGGTGCTGGTGCTCAAGCTGCTGCCGCCTCTGCCCACGTCGGTGGAGCTGCTGCTCTACTGCATCCCCTACCTCGTGGTGGGCTGGGACGTGCTCCACAAGGCCCTTCTGGGCATCAAGAACCGTCAGCCCTTTGATGAATGCTTCCTGATGGCCGTCGCCACCGTGGGTGCCTTCGCGCTGGGCGATTACGTCGAGGGCTGTGCCGTTATCATCTTCTACCAGATCGGCGAGCTGTTCCAGGGCGTTGCCGTCGGCAAGAGCCGCCGCAGCATCTCGGCCCTGATGGACATCCGGCCCGACTACGCCAACATCGAGGGCGAGGACGGCAGGCTGGAGCAGGTGGACCCCGATGAGGTCGAGATCGGCACCGTCATCGTGGTCCAGCCCGGCGAGCGTGTGCCTATCGACGGCGTCATCGTCGAGGGCGCTTCCACCCTCAACACCGCCGCCCTCACCGGCGAGAGCCTGCCCCGGGATGTCCGGTCCGGCGATGAGGTCATCAGCGGCTGTGTCAACATGAGCGGCCTGCTCAAGGTCAGGACCACCAAGGAGTTCGGCGAATCCACCGTCTCTAAAATTCTCGACCTCGTGGAAAATTCCAGCATGAAGAAGGCCCGCGCCGAGAACTTTATCACCCGCTTTGCCCGCGTTTACACCCCGGCGGTCTGCTACGGCGCGCTGGCGCTGGCCTTCATTCCCCCCATCGTTCTGCTGCTGATGGGCCAGCCCGCCCGCTTCGGCGACTGGGTCTACCGCGCCCTCACCTTCCTCGTCATCAGCTGCCCCTGCGCACTGGTCATCTCTATCCCGCTGAGCTTCTTCGGCGGCATCGGCGGCGCTTCCGCCTGCGGCATCCTCGTCAAGGGCTCGACCTATCTGGAAGAGCTGGCCGATACCCGCGTCGTCGTCTTCGATAAGACCGGCACCCTGACCCAGGGTACCTTCAAGGTCGTCAAGGTCTGCCCCGTGGAGGGCGGTACCGAAGATTCCCTCGTGGAAGCCGCTGCGCTGGCCGAGAGCTGGTCGAAGCACCCCATCTCCCTGAGCATCAAGGCTGCTTACGGCAAGGACATCGACGCTGCCCGCGTCACCGACGTGGAGGAGCTGGGCGGACACGGCGTCACCGCCAAGGTGGACGGCAAGCCGGTCGCCGCCGGTAATGCCCGCCTGATGGCAAAGCTGGGCCTCACCGTCCCCGATGTCCCCCAGACCGGCACCATCGTCCATGTGGCCATCGACGGCAAGTATGCGGGCTATCTGCTCATCTCCGACGTGGTGAAGCCCCACAGCGCACAGGCCATCAAGGGCCTCAAGCAGGCCGGCGTCCGCAAGACCGTCATGCTCACCGGCGACGCAGAGCCGGTGGCAAAGGCTGTCTCGGCAGAGCTGGGCATCGACGAGTACCACGCCGGCCTGCTGCCCGGCGATAAGGTGGACCAGATCGAGAAGCTCCTGGCCGCCAAGAACCCCAAAGAGATGCTGGCCTTCGTGGGCGACGGCATCAACGACGCCCCTGTCCTCTCCCGTGTGGATGTGGGCATCGCCATGGGTGCTCTGGGCTCTGACGCCGCCATTGAGGCCGCTGACGTCGTCCTGATGGATGACGACCCGGCCAAGATCGCCCTCGCCATGCGCATTGCCCGCCGCACCAAGAGCATCGTCTACCAGAACATCGTCTTTGCTCTGGCCATCAAGGCGGCCTGCCTGCTGCTGGGTGCTCTGGGTATCGCCAATATGTGGGCGGCCATCTTCGCCGATGTCGGCGTCATGGTCCTCGCTGTCCTGAACGCCACCCGCGCCCTCTACACGAAAGACCTCACCAAAAAATAAAAGATATAAGGCAAAGAGGGTCCTGTGCGTCCGCACAGAACCCTCTTTGCTTTATAATCTGTCCTGCCCTTCAGCACCGAGGGCGTCGATTTCGTCATGACGGCCATGTTCGTGCTCAGTGATAGAACGTATCAAAATTGACCTGCCGGTAGAACCGCTGCTGCAGCTGGTCAAAGCTGTCGCAGTCCTGCGCCAGCAGCCACATGATCTTCGTCACGACGGCCTCAATGGTCATGTCGTGGGCCTCAAGGAAGCGGAAGCGGTTCTTGACCCGCTTGCCCACCTCGTAGATGCCCACGTCGCTGCCCTCGTAAGTGACCTGGGTGGTGAGGATGAGCACTTTGTGGGTCTTGTCGTAGTCGCCGAGGCCCTCGGCGAAGGCGTCCATCAGCCGCTGGGGGATGCCGCCTACGCCGAAGCTCTCCACGATGACGCAGTCGTAGAGGCGGAAAATGTCGGGGATCAAATCGGGGCTGAGGCCGGGCGTCAGCTTGAGCAGAAAGACGCGGGGGCTGAGCGAGCGGCCAAACTCCACAGGGCCGGTGGGCCAGGGCGAAGGCACATACCGCACCAGACGGTCGCCCTGTACCAGTGCCAGCGCCGGGAAATTCACCGAGGCAAAGGCGTCGTAGCTGATGGTCTTGTTCTTCTTGGCGCGGGTGCCTGCGATGACATGGCCGCCGAACACCACCATGACGCCCCGGCTGCCGGGGTCGAGGGCGCAGATGACGCTGTCGCGAAGGTTTTTCTTGGCGTCGGTGATCTCGTTGGAGATGGGCTGCTGTGCGCCGGTGAGGATGACGGGCTTGTCGGCGTTCTGGATGAGGTAGGACAGCGCCGCCGCAGAGTAGGCCAGCGTGTCGGTGCCGTGGCAGATGATGAAGCCGTCGTAGAGGGCATAATTCTCCTGCACGGCCTTCGCCATCATCAGCCAGTGCTCCGGGCCGAGGTCGGTGCTGTCGATGCTGCACAGGGCCAGCGTGTCGGGGCAGCAGAGCTCGTTCAGCTCAGGCAGATGAGCCAGAAGCTCTTCGCTGGTGAGCACGGGCTTGAGGCCCTGCTGGGTGCGGACGCTGGCGATGGTGCCGCCGGTGGTGATAAAAAGCAGACGCTGCTTTGTGGACATAGAAAAAGCCTCCATCAGGAAGATTGAATCGCATTCATAGAAAGTATAACACACTCGCCCGCCCTTGCAAAGTGGCGCTCGGGCGGAAAATGGAGGCTTTTGGGACTTGGTCATAGAAATCAGGGGGATTTGGTGTATAATAGAGTAGAGCGCTATTGCGCAGAGCTAAGTTCTCTTTTGCGCACCAAAAGAGAACCAGAAATGGTTGTCGCGCCGGTGGCGCGGGGTCAGAGCGCTTTTTCGCTGGGCTAAGTTCTCTTTTGCGTGCCAAAAGAGAACCAGAA
>OGYI01003017.1_pt1 | contig 11247 bp, 9 predicted proteins | sample 1576521 | NCBI WGS metagenome assembly OGYI01 (sample SAMEA3541484, study PRJEB24748) | human gut metagenome | biome: human gut; feature: human-associated habitat; material: faeces | place: China | collected 2012
CTCTATCTCGACTTCATGTCCGTCATCATGCTCATGGCTGTGACGGTCTGAGGAATGGTCATGTTCCTCCGCTTCCATCCCTTCGACAATCTCTTCCTCCACCGTATCCACATAATCCATCATTGTCACGACCCGTCCGGGACCGGCGCCGTTTCCAAAAGAATCCAGCACTTTATCAAGCCACTGTTCCATTGCGCCGCCGTTACATACCAGAATATCAGCATTCTGTATCGTAATCATATCGGCCGGCGTGGGTTCGAAGGAGTGGCTGTCCATACCTGCCGGAACCACCATGGTCAGTTCTATCCTGTCTCCTGCAATCTGACGCAGAAAATCGTAATAGGGAAACAGCGTTGTCACTACGTTGAGCCTGTCTTCCCCGTCAGACGCTGTTAATGCTTCTTGGTCCTTTCTTACGTCACTGCCGCCGGGATTATACCGGCTGCAGCCCGCCGTCTGGATTACAGCGGCAGATAAAATAAGCAGGAGCAAAAGCCGGGCAAAAAGGCCCGGCCGGGCGCCCGGATTTCCTTCGGCGACGGTCTGCTCGTGGGTGAAGTTATGGAAGTGGTGGAGGAAGGAAACCGCCTCATTCGTTTTGACTATGATGGGATTTTTGAAGAAATTCTCGATCAGCTTGGGGAAATGCCTCTGCCGCCCTATATCAGCCATAAGCTTCAGGATAAGAATCGTTATCAGACGATTTACGCGAAACATGAAGGCAGTGCAGCGGCGCCGACGGCCGGTCTTCATTTTACCGAAGAGCTTCTGGATGCTATCCAGAAAAAGGGCGTGCGGATTGCCAGAGTGACGCTTCATGTGGGCCTGGGAACTTTCCGTCCGGTGAAGGTGGAAGATGTGAATGACCATCATATGCATTCCGAGTTTTATATGATCGGTCAGGAAGCGGCGGATATCATTAATGATACGAAGCGCCGGGGCGGACGGGTCATTTCTGTAGGAACGACAAGTACGCGGACGCTGGAATCCGTGGCCGATGAACAGGGCTTTGTCCGGGAGACAAGCGGATGGACAGAAATATTTATTTATCCGGGATATCGATTTAAATGTATCGACGCTCTGATCACGAATTTCCATCTGCCGGAATCCACGCTGCTCATGCTCGTGTCTGCTCTGGCGGGAAAAGAGGCTATTCTGAACGCCTATGGGACTGCCGTGAAGGAAGGTTATCGTTTCTTTAGTTTCGGAGATGCGATGTTTATTGAGTAATCAATATTTGACATTAATCAGCGGATTCTATATAATAGAAAATTGAATACGACTTAAAAAAATCAAAGGATAAGGTGAATACAATGAGTTTAATGCAGCAATGGGAAGATATGGTGTCTGTATTTAATAATAATGCTCAGGCTCAGCAGAAATTCTGGACAGACTATTATCTTCAGGAAAAAGGTGTTTATGAAAAATTATTGGAGGAGCCTGTAGAAGCTATTTCAGGAACAGTTCAGGAACTGGCCGATAAATTCGAAATGGATGTTGTTCTTTTCGGCGGTTTTCTGGATGGTATCAACGAGAGCTTAAAAGAGCCAAATCCGGTGGATACGATTGAGGCGGACAGCCAGGTGACAATTGATATTGATCTGGAAAAACTTTATTATAATATGGTGGCAGCAAAGGCTGAGTGGCTGTATGAACTGCCTCAGTGGGATAAACTTCTTGATGAAGAGAAGAGAAAAGAACTTTACAAGGCGCAGAAACGTTCCATGATTGTGGTAAAAGGCAAAAAGATCGGCAGAAACGAACCGTGCCCTTGTGGCAGCGGTAAAAAATACAAATTCTGCTGTGGGAGATAGTCATCAGGTCAGACAGTGAATAAGGGGCTCAGATATCGGAAGAGATATCTGGGCTTTTTTATAATAATAGTATGGGGAAGGGGTAAAAAAATGATTAATTTTGAATATTACACGCCAACGCGGGTAATCTTTGGAAAAGACACAGAGAAGGAAACGGGGAGACTTATCAGAGAGCAGGGATGCCGGAAGGTATTGCTTCATTACGGCGGACAGAGTGCAAAAAAATCTGGCCTTTTAGACCGGATTGAAGCGTCTTTAAAAGAAGCCGGCATTGAGTATATTTCTCTGGGTGGTGTGGTCCCGAATCCGAGACTATCACTTGTGTATGAGGGCATCCGTATGTGTAAAGAGGCCGGCGTGGACTTTATCCTGGCGGTCGGCGGTGGCAGTGTCATTGATTCAGCAAAGGGGATCGGCTTTGGCGTTGCCAATGAAGGGGATGTATGGGACATCTATAGCAGAAAGCGGGAAGCAAAAGCTTGTCTTCCAATCGGCGCTGTGCTGACGATCGCCGCAGCCGGCAGTGAAATGAGCTGGTCGTCGGTCATTACGAACGAGGATGGTTGGATCAAACGGGGATACAGTAATGATCTGAGCCGCTGTCGATTTGCCATTATGAATCCGGAACTGACCTATACGTTGCCAATGTACCAGACCCAGTGCGGTGCCGTGGATATTCTGATGCATACGATGGAGCGGTATTTTAATCCGGAGACGGATTTTGAAATTACAGACCGGATTGCTGAGGGGCTGATGGTTTCTGTCATCCATAATGCCCGGATTCTCATGGAAGAACCGGAAAATTATAATGCCCGGGCGTCACTGATGTGGGCGAGCAGCCTGTCTCATAACAATTTGACCGGCTGCGGCCTTTCCTCCGACTGGGCAAGTCACCAGCTGGAACACGAACTCAGTGGTATGTTTGATGTAGCTCATGGTGCCGGTCTGGCGGCTGTTTGGGGGAGTTGGGCCAGATATGTCTATATGGAAAATCCAAAAAGATTTGCCCAGTTCGCAGTGAATGTTATGGGAATTCCCCAGGACTTCAATCACCCGGAGAAGACAGCGCTGGAAGGTATCCGGGCTGTAGAAGGCTTTTTCAGAGATATCGGAATGCCGACGTCTGTCCATGAGATGGGAATTGATTTAACAGATGAACAGATTGAAACACTGGCTTATAAGTGCAGTTTTATGGAAACCCGGTATATTGGCGGTTTTAAAAAGCTGGAAAAAGCAGATATGATTCGTATTTACCAAATGGCAAGATAGTGTTATAATTGTCAGAATCATATTCAAAAGAAAAGGAGATTAGCAGAGATGATTGTATCCACAGTACTGGGCAAGATTATATCCATATTCATTATTATGGTGGTCGGAGTCATCTGTTATAAAGTTGGCATCATTGATAACAACACGAAAGAAAAACTTTCAAGATTGAGTACCCTGATCGTAAACCCCATATTGATCTTTATGTCTTTCCAGATGGAATATGATACAGCGCTTTTAAAGAATATGGGAATTTTGTTTATACTGGCGGTCATCAGCTATGTAATTTCAATCGTGCTGGGTCATTTTTTGCTTCATAAAAAGGAAGGTTATGACCTGGCTGTGGAAAAATTTGCCGTGACCTATACGAACTGTGGCTTTATCGGTGTTCCGTTGGGCTACGCTCTTTTTGGGAGCATTGGCGTCATTTATGCGACCGTATTCGTGGCTACCTTTCATATTTTCTGTTGGACGCACGGCATCCTTTTGCTGGATAACAGCGGATTTCAGCCGAAGAAGCTGATCAATCCATGTCTGATCGCGGTCTGCAGCGGAATTATTTGCTTTATCTTTCAACTGAAGATTCCGACAAACATCGCATTTGCCATGAATTCCATTGCCGATATGAATACACCGCTGGCCATGCTCTTGTCCGGCGCTATCATGGCTCAGTTAAACTTTAAGGAAACGTTCAAAAAAGGACGGATGTTTTTCGTTGTGGCTCTTCGGCTGATCGTTTCATCAGCCATCTTTGCCCTGCTGCTCCGATTTGTTCCGATTGATGAACAGATGCGGGTTGTTGCAGCGGTGACAGCGGCCTGTCCGTCGGGAGCCATGACCATCACCATGGCGATTCTCTATGGCCGGGATGATTACTATGCGACAGAACTTTTCGGTATGACAACCCTTTTATCGATCGTGACCATTCCGCTCTGTATGATGATTGCAGGATGAGATTTAGGCTAGTTTTTGTAATTCCACAGAATGTTCTGCAACGACTTTTTCAATGATGTCCATATTGGCTTTGAGAGATTCCAATTCAGATATTCCGTTAGAATATCTGCGATATGTAGAAGTATAGCAAGATTCAATATTTTGAAGTCTTGGAAGAATATCATTTTCAAGTAATAATTCGATGTTCGATGTTTTGACATTTACAGGTTTTAACTTTGAATCAAGTAGTTGGGAAATAGATAATAAATCTTCGTTTGTCAGTGACATGATTGCACTTCCTTTCAATTTGAGTAAAAATTATAGTGTTTTGCGAGTTGATTTCTGAGATGTGAAGAAAAGATGTGTACATAGTTTATTATAAAGCGAGAATGAAGTCAATATAAATGATTCGACAAAGATAAAAAGTATTCTCCAAAGGCGCCGTTTCAAGGCTCCAAAGGAGAATACTTTTTTATTGCATTATTCGGCCAGTTTAAATAGATCCTGATAGAATGTCGGATAGGAGATATTGACACAGTCGCTGCCAATGATTTCTGTTTCGCCATCGCTGGCAAGAGCAGCCACGGCAAAGGACATGGCAATCCGGTGGTCCAGATGGCTTTGAATCCGGGCACCGTGAGGCACTCTGCCTCCATTGATGATCATGCCGTCAGCCGTCGGGGTGATGTCCACGCCCATGGCACTGAGATTTTCAGCCATGACAGCGATACGGTCAGATTCTTTAACCTTCAGTTCGGCGGCATCCCGAATGATGGTCTGACCTTCAGCAAAGGCGGCCATGACAGCGATGATCGGCAGTTCGTCGATAAGGGTTGGAATAATATCACCTTCAACGACGGTTCCATGCAGTGAAGAATGCCGGATAACCATATCAGCTACCGGTTCACCGCAGACATCCCGAACATTTTCAAGAGAAATATTTCCGCCCATCGCCTGACATACTTTGACCATACCGTCCCGGGTCGGATTGATTCCCACATTTTCGATATAAATTTCTGAGCCGGGAACGATAAGGCCGGCAGCCATAAAGTAGGCGGCGGAGGAAATATCGCCGGGAACAATGATCTTCTGAGCTTCCAGTCGTTTGACCGGCCGGAGAGTAGCGGTCGTTCCCTGAGAATGGACATCACCGCCGCAGGCGCCGAGCATCAGTTCCGTATGATTCCTTGAGAGGACCGGTTCGGTCACACTGGTTTCGCCATCGGCATAAAGACCCGCCAGAAGGATAGCGGATTTTACCTGAGCAGAAGATACCGGTGAATCGTAATGGATGCCGTGAAGCTTCTGTCCCGTGATTTTTAATGGGGCGCAGTCATTGCTCCGGATACTTTCAATGGAGGCGCCCATTAAAGACAGAGGCGTCATAATCCGACGCATTGGGCGGGACTGAATCGAGATATCGCCATTGATCGTACAATCAAAATTTTGTCCGGCGAGGATGCCTGACATGAGTCGAGTCGTTGTTCCGCTGTTGCCTGTGTCGAGGGTGTTTTCAGGGCGTTTCAATCCGTGAAGTCCCTGGCCATGAATGCGGACGATATCTCCGTTGTTTTCAATATCAATGCCCATTTGCCGAAAGCATGCGATGGAAGACAGGCAGTCTGCTCCCTGAAGGAAGTTGTGAACTTCCGTTGTGCCTTCGGCGATAGAGCCAAGCATGATACTTCGATGGGAAATGGATTTGTCTCCAGGAACCGAAATGGTTCCCTTTAATCCATTGAGGCGTTTTATTTTCATAATTATATCTCCTGTGTATTATTTGCGCAGATGGATAACATAGTGGAAACGATTTAAAAGCTCGGTTGCTTTTTCAGCGGATTCACCATCATAAAATTCGATGTGAAGGACACCTTCCTGAAATTCCCGGTTATGAACAATGCCGATGTTTCGAATGCTGATTCCGTTGGTTGCCAGAATCGTCGCAATTGTGGCGATGGCACCGGATTCGTCGACCAGATCAACGAAAACTTCATAGGTTGGCGGAAGAAGGCTTTTTGCATGACTCTGAGGAATATCATCTCTGTATTCTTTGGCTGATGCAAAAGTATCCAGGAGCTTCCCGGTGTTGTTATCCTGGATTGCTTCTCCGACTTCTGTCATCCGGTCTATGTAAAGGTGGAGCATATTCAGAATCTGTGTCTGATTTTCATCACAGATCTGCTGCCACATTTCCGGTGATGAGGAGGCGATTCGGGTGATGTCTTTAAATCCTCCGGCGGCCAGCATGCGCATCATGCCATCCGGGTTATCCGACTCTCTGACCAGATTGACCAGAGTATAGGCGATAATGTGGGGCAGATGTGATATAGCAGCGGTGACCCGGTCATGTTCGTGATAATCCAGGGTCACAGGAATCGCATTAATATCCTTGACAATGCAGACCATTTCAGAAATCATTTCATCGGTGGTTCCTTCTCCCGGAGTTAAAATGTAATAGGCATTTTCAAGCAGATGCACTTTGGCGCTGCTGTATTTTGTCTTTTCCGAACCGGCCATCGGATGGCCTCCAATAAAATGTTTCGTCATACCCAGTCTGGCAACGGCTTCATGAATGGTCGTTTTCACGCTTCCCACATCGGTCAGGATACAGTCGGGTCTGATGATAGGCTTTAATTGCTCCAGACAGCGGATATTTACGCTGACCGGCGCGCACAAAAAGATAATATCGCAGTCAGAAAATCCCGGTCCGATGGTATCCATGGCCTGATTGATCGTTCCGTCGGCCATAGCCTCGATCAGACTGTCTTTGCTTCGATTGTAAGCGATTAAAGTAAGGTCCGGGTGCTTTGCACGCAGGGCTTTGGCAATGGAACCGCCGATCAGGCCCAGTCCGATAAATCCAATAGTTTGTTTACTCATTGCAGTGTCCTCCTGAAATGTTCATGATGATTGTGGGACAGACTTTCGCTTGACTCGTGCCTTCGCGCATACCGGGAGAAATTTCAAAACATCTTTCACCCCGGTTCGCGGGCGTCGTCAAATGAAAGTGTAAACACTTTCGCCTGACTCGTGCCTTCGCGCAAAAAAAGCTTCCGTCCCTGCTGTAAAGGACGAAAGCCAAATCTTCCGTGGTACCACCTTTATTCATCTGCACATCGCTGTACAAATCTTATAGAGTACGTCAGTCTGCTGATTATACTCTCGCAATATAACGGTTGCAACCGGCACAGCCTACTGACAACGGGTTCAGCCTGCAGCTCAGGGATGTATTCAGAAATTTGTTTTATGCACCTCTCATCAACCGGTAACTTTCTGTATAAACCAAAGAATCCTTACTCGTTCCCATCATAGCTTTTTTCATTCGTCCTAATGATAGCATTATTAAAAAAAAAAATCAAGCTTTTTTTCTACAGGGCTTTTTTCGAAAGAAAATTGAGAAAAAACCGGAAAAAGTTGTATAATTTCTATAAAACTCTTGAAGATGGACAGATTTTTTAGTAAAATATATCCATAGTAGTTAAAAACGTATTGGAGGAATAGGACATGAAGGTTTATAAAACACAGGACATACGTAACGTTGCAATTTTAGGCCATGGTGGCTGTGGAAAAACATCACTTGTAGAAGCAATGGCCCATGTTACGGGAGTTACAACACGTCAGGGACGCATTGAGGATGGAAATACCATCAGCGATTATGATAAAGAAGAAATCCGTCGTAAATTTTCAATCAGTACATCTGTTGTACCGATTGAATGGAAATTCTGGAAGATTAACCTTTTAGATACACCGGGATATCTGGATTTTGCCGGTGAAGTCGATGAAGCTCTGGCAGCAGCCGATGGTGCGATCATCGTGATCAACGGAAAAGCCGGTGTGGAAGCCGGTACAGAGAAAGCATGGGCTTACTGTGAGAAATATGGTATTCCAAGAGTTTTCTTTGTAACAAACATGGATGATGAACACGCAGATTACATGAAAGTTGTTGACCAGCTTCGTGATCTCTATGGCAAACGAATTGCACCGTTCCATCTGCCAATTCGTGAAGATCACAAATTTACCGGTGTTGTCAATGTGGTCACCTTAAAAGGACGTCGTTTTACCGGTGGCGGCAAATGGGAAGAGAGAGATGTTCCGGATGATGTACAGGATGATCTTGAACCATGTCGTGAAGCATTGATGGAAGCAGTTGCTGAAACAAGTGAAGAATATATGGAACGCTATTTTGATGGCGGCGAATTTACGGTAGATGAGATCATTGATGCTCTTCGTGTGAATGTTAATGAAGGCTCTGTGGTTCCGGTACAGTGTGGTTCCGGTACACTGGCTTATGGCATTGAAGGTTTGATCGAAACATGTGTCGAATTCCTTCCATCACCAATCCGTGATAACATTAAGATTTTTGGTAAAGATCCTCGGACAGATAAAGAGTATAACGTGGACTATGACTCCCGTCGTCCATTCTCCGCTTATGTATTTAAGACCATCGTTGACCCGTTCATCGGCCGTTATTCATTGATCAAGGTTTGCTCCGGTGAATTGAAATCCGATTCTGTTATCTACAATTATGAAAAAGAAACGGAAGAAAAGCTTTCCAGAATTTATGTTTTAAGAGGTAAGGAAGCGATCGAAATGCCGGAATTAAAAGCCGGTGATATCGGTGCCATTGCTAAATTATCCAATACATCTACCGGTGATACATTATCCTTAAAGGCTGATCCGCTGGTATTTGAGAAATTCGAAGTGGAATCCCCGTATACATATATGCGTTATGAAGCTGAGAATAAGGGTGATGAAGATAAGGTTTCTCAGGCTCTTCAGAAGATGATGGAAGAAGATCTGACGCTGAGAGCTTTCAACGACAAAGAAAACCGTCAGTCCCTCCTTTATGGTATGGGCGACCAGCATCTGGATGTTGTTGTGAGCAAACTGGAGGCAAAATATAAAGTTAAGATCAACCTTTCCAAACCGAGAGTTCCGTACCGTGAAACCATTCGTAAAAAAGTTTCCGTACGTGAAAAATATAAAAAACAGTCCGGCGGACATGGCCAGTATGGCGATGTTGCTATGGAATTTGAGCCATCCGGTGATCTGGAAACACCATATGTATTCGCAGAGCGGGTAGTCGGCGGCGCTGTACCGAAGAATTACTTCCCGGCTGTTGAAAAAGGTATTCAGGATTCCGTTCTCAAAGGCCCTATGGCCGGATATCCGGTTGTCGGCGTAAAGGCCACATTGTTCGATGGTTCCTACCATCCGGTAGATTCCTCCGAAATGGCATTTAAGACCGCCGCACGTCAGGCCTTCAAGAGCGCATTTATGCAGGCAAATCCTGTTATCCTTGAGCCGATCGTTTCCCTGAGTGTTATTGTTCCGGACAGCTATACCGGCGATATCATGGGGGATTTGAATAAGAAACGCGGCCGTGTACTTGGTATGAATCCAACCGAAGGCGGAAAGACAGAAGTCATTGCAGATATTCCATTGTCTGAGCTTTACGGATATTCCACGAACCTTCGGTCTATGACCGGCGGACGGGGAAGTTATGCATACTCCTTCAGCAGATATGAACAGGCTCCGAGTGATGTTCAGGAGAAAGTTATTGCGGATAATGCAAAAGCAGAATAGTAATTGAATCTGGAATCTAATTCTTTAAACAGGGGCGGTCTTGCGACAATAGACCGCCTTTGCTTTTGATTATCGGAGGAAAATCGAATGGTAAAAATAGCAGATATCATTAAATACGAAGGAGATAACAGCACATTCGTATGGAAGCATCCTTCGGAAGATTTTAATTATATGACTCAGTTGATTGTGCATGATTCCCAGGAGGCGGTGTTTTTTAAAGATGGACAGGCTTTGGATATATTTCAGGCTGGGCGTTATACTTTAGAAACAGAAAATTTACCGATATTAGGGAAAGTATTAAATTTAACCTTTGGCAGCCAGTCGCCATTTCATTGTGAGGTTTATTTTGTTAATAAATCCGTGCATATGCCGATGAAGTGGGGAACAGACAGCAAGGTTCAGTATCTGGAGCCAACCTATGGCTTTCCGATTTCCATTGGGGCCAGTGGGGAAATGAGTTTAAGAGTCGAGAACTCCTGTAAACTACTTATGAAAATGGTCGGAACCGAAGAAATTTTAGACCAGGAAAAAGTAAGAAATTTTTTTAGAGCATTTTTGATGACTCGGGTAAAAACTTATATTGCCCGGGTTATGAAAACAAATGCAATAAGTATTTTTGAAATTGATGAAAATCTTACAATGTTTTCAAGCCGCATTAAAGCCAGGTTAGATGCAGATTTTGACGACTATGGAATTGCACTGGAACAGTTTTTTGTCACAAATATTGCAAAGCCGGATGGTGATAGACAGTATGAACGATTTAAAGAGCTTCATTTTCGTCAGTACGCGGATATTGCAGAGGCAAAACTGAAACAGCAAGTTGATGTGATCAATGCCCAGACAGAGGCCCAGAAAACAACGATTGCTTCACAGGCGATGGCTGTGAAAAGAGCTCAGGAAGGATATACCTATCAGCAGGAAAGAGGGTTTGATGTTGCAGAGAAAGCAGCGCAAAATGAAGCAGTAGGTCAGTATATGAATATGGGGATAGGACTTGGAACCATAGCGGGCATTGGCAGTGCAGTCGGCAGCACTATCGGGAATGCAGTGGAAGATGCATTGAGCTCTACGAACCAATCAACGAAAAAAGATACGATTCAATGTTCAAATTGCGGTGCGGTATTACCGTCTAATGCAAAATTCTGTATGGAATGCGGCGCGGCAATGCCTAAAAAATGTTCAAATTGCGGTGCAGATGTGCCTGCAGGCGGAAAATTCTGCCTGGAATGTGGTACAAAACTTTAGGAGGCGAGTGTGCTATGACGATTTTTAAATGTAAGATGTGCGGTGGCGGTTTGGAAATTAAAGAGGGAGAATCGGTGGTTGTGTGTGAATACTGCGGTACAAAGCAGACATTGCCGAAACTGGACGATGAACGGCGTGCAAACATGTACGACCGTGCAAATCATTATCGCAGGCATAACGATTTTGATAAAGCTGCCGGCGTTTATGAACAGATATTGAGTGAAGACAAAACAGATGCGGAAGCATATTGGTCCCTGGTGTTATGCAGATACGGTGTGGAGTATGTGGAAGACCCGGAAACACAGCGCAGGATTCCAACGATTCATCGAACTCAGAGCCATTCTATCTTTAAAGATACCGATTATCAGTCTGCTATTGAATATGCGGACGAGCGTCAGCGGAC
>OGYI01003023.1_pt1 | contig 11235 bp, 6 predicted proteins | sample 1576521 | NCBI WGS metagenome assembly OGYI01 (sample SAMEA3541484, study PRJEB24748) | human gut metagenome | biome: human gut; feature: human-associated habitat; material: faeces | place: China | collected 2012
AACAGGAAAAATACTCACCGGTCCGGAATGCATGAACGGCAGGCGGGAACGGGAATTACCGGCCTATCGGAAAGGAGAGAAAAATAATAATATGAATTTGGAAAACATTTTGTCCGCCTATGCTGCTGAACTGAAGCGACAGGAAAAAAGCAGCAATACGATTGAAAAATATCTGCGCGATGTGAGAGGGTTCCTGCTCTATGTTGATGAGGAATTTCCGGCTAAGGAGACAGTCCTGGCATATAAGGCAAAGCTGAAGGAAAAGTATCGGATCAGCAGTGCCAATTCGATGTTAATGGCGGTGAACAGCTATCTGAAGTATAAGGGAGTTGAAAATTGCTGTGTCAGCACGTTCCGGCAACAGAGAAAAATATTCTCCGATGAGGGGAGGCTTTTGAAACGGGAGGAGTATGAGCGCCTGGTCCGGGAAGCCAGGAGGAGAGGAATGGAACAAATTGAATATATCCTTCAGACGTTAAGCATGACAGGGATTCGGGTGGGAGAGCTGGCTTTTATCACCGTAGAAGCGCTTCAGGAGAGGATGGCGCGCATCCACTTTAAAAATAAGGAGAGGATCATTCTTATACCCAAATCGTTGAGGAAATTGTTAAGAACATACTGCAATAAGAGGGGAATCAAAAGCGGTACTATTTTTACAGGAAGGAGTGGAAATGCATTGGACCGCCGCTGGATTTGGGCACAGATGAAAAAACTGTGCGATGGAGCGGGAGTGTTGGCAAGTAAAGTCTTTCCTCACAGCCTGCGCCATCTGTTTGCCCGCTGCTACTATGAAAAGGAAAAGGATTTAGTAAGGTTGGCAGATTATCTGGGCCACAGTAGTTTGGAGACCACACGGCGTTATACAGAGATCAGTACGGTGGAGGTTTGTATGAAACAGCTGGAATTGGGATTGTGGGTGAAGGAAATAGAAGAAAAACACTATAATGACATAATGTAGATTATGTCATTATGCTGCAATTAAAACGCAAATTAATTGCTACATATAAACGAATTATATCACTCAATCTTTTATATTTCAATCCATTTTCAGGAAAAACGACGGACAAAAGATTTTTAAGGACATGAAAAAAAGCCCTTGGACATGCATTTTGCCGGAGGGGAATAAATTTTCTGATTTCTAAGGCAAAGTCTCCTTATCTATTTCCAATTATTTCCAATTAAATAAATTTTCTGTATATTCGGAAAAAGAAAGACGTCGGCATAGGCGTTTTCTGCCTCAAGAGCCAGACATAATCTACATTATGTCGTGGAAGGAGGCGGTTTATGAAAGACGATTTGACAGGAAAAACCTTTGGACGGCTGACTGCAATCCGGCCTGTTGCAAAGGCTGGAAGCAGAAAGCGCTTTTGGCTGTGCAGCTGTGTCTGCGGAAAGCAGACAGAAGTGGAGGAAAGCCATTTAAAAAGCGGACATACCAAAAGCTGCGGCTGTTACCGCAAAGATTACGCCAGGCAAAGACTGCATGACCTGACAGGAAGGAGATACGGCAGGCTGCTGGTACTTGGACCGGTGGTGGAGGCGGACGGCTCTATACGGAACTGGGAATGCCTCTGCGACTGCGGAAAAAAGGTGATTTGCTACAAGGAAAATCTATATTCCGGCTCTACTCGAAGCTGTGGCTGCCTTCAGGCACAGTATAGAAAAGCTCAAATGAAAAAGACAATCCATTTTGTAGACGGAACGTGTATCGAGAGGATTGTCAGCCGGAAAAACTGCGCCAATAATACGACTGGACATCGGGGGGTATACCGTAAAGGCAGTAATCGATGGAGGGCGGCCATTGGATTCCAGGGCAAGGTTCACTATTTAGGAACATTTGACCGGTATGACGATGCGGTGAAAGCCAGGGTGGAGGCGGAAAAAAATATGTATGATGCATTCCTTGACCGATATTGGAAGGAGCAGGCGGGAAAGACATTATGAAAAAGCGAGAGGAGGGAGACGAAATGGAAAAGTCTAAGCAGTCATGGTATCGTACAAGGCAGCGGCTGAGCGCTTTGATTTTGGCTGCGGTTATGACATTGTCCAATACAGGAATGGTCTCTGGCACCGCATTGGGAGCGGAGAGTTCCAGAGATATTACATTTTCAGTTACAGGAGCTGAACTGGTTCGGTCTGTTAAAGAGGCCGTAACAGAGGAACAGGAGGTACAGGCGGAGGATATTGAGTTTACCAACGGAAAGAAGGAACGCTTTGAGAAGCTGTTTTTTTCCGAAGGGAAACTTTACGAGGCATATCCGCAGTTCCAGGAAGATGGAGGCTTGGATGCGCAGCTGAGGGTATTTGTGCGTATGGACTCCGAGCTGGAAGGAGACGAAAAACAAGTTGATGGAGATGAGGAACTCATTTTTCTCTATGTCAACCATACAGATGAAACCATCCGCTGCCGTACAGAGATCACACGTACAGAATTGGATGGTCAGGAACATGTTAAAAAGCTTGGTGCTGTAACGATCAAGAGCTATGGAAATGTCTTTGGCGAGGAGGGCGATCTTGGAACAGTGGATTCGGCCACGCCTTCGGATGCCCGGAAAGAAATTGACACAGCTACCCCTGCGGATGCGGAAAGGCAAAAAGATACCTCGGAGGTTCAACGCCGTACAGAGAGAAAGCTGTCCACACCTTCCCAGGCGGAACAGGATCAGGAGGGAAAGACAGAAACAGTCAAAGCGGGCGGAAGCGACCTGGCAGGCCTTAATTGGTGCAGCACTGCGAAGGTTAAGGTCACAAGCCTTAATGAACTGAAGGCATTTGAAGATATTGATGGTTTCCGGGTGGAATATACTGTGGAGCCGGAGGAAGAGCTTGCAAAGATCAGGGGACCAGTGATTGTTCCAAGAGGAGACAGTCTGCGTTTTCAGGTGAACCCGTCAGACGGCTATGGGATCACGGCAGTTACGGTTAACGGAGAAGAAATTTACTCTGACATGGAGATAAAGACCGATGAGATGGCTTCTCCATCGAATGCCAAGCCCAGATTGGTGAAAACGCTTTATGAGTTGGAAGAACTGGATCAAGATGCCCAGGTTGTAGTCCATCTGGAGGAGGCATTGGACAGCTTCTGCAAAGCGGAGATCGTTGGAGGAAATGTCTATGAAACCATTCAGCAGGCGATTGATGAATCAGCAGATGGAGATACAATCCGGATTCTGGAAGACACCAATGGCGAAAGTGTAAGGATTGAAGAGAAAGCATTAACGATAGACCTGGATGGACATATATGGACTGGAATGGAAAAGGATTCGGAACAGAAGGATTCGCAAAAGGCAGGATCTGTTATTACAGCTGAGGACAGTACTTTGACTATTATTGGTTCCGGAACGATCCAGGCCTCCGAAGGCTATCGCTCGGTTACACTTAAAGAGACGGATCTTACCATCGGCCAGGAGGATGAGGAGGGACCAGAAATACTTGGCGGCTCCTCAGAAGGACTTGGAATTGTATACGAGTCGGACAGCCTGAGGGGGGGAGTGATTTTAGCTTGCGGAGGAAAGGTCACTCTAAACTCCGGGAGGATAGCGGATGGATACGTGGAAGGCGAACCTCAGGAGGCTACTCCATCAGACGCCGGACAGGCCTGCGGCGGAGGAATCGCGGTTATTGAGGGAGATTTCCAGATGAACGGGGGAACCATCGAGAACAATGCCGCGGATTATGGCTGTGGAGGAGGACTTTATGTGTCCTCGTCAGAAGATCTAATCATAAAGAAGGGTGAGATTTCTCAGAATGAGGCGGCAGATGGACTTGGCGGAGGACTTTATTTTGAAGGCTTAGGAAAAGAACCGGCAGATGTGCGGCTGAAGGAGGTTGTCGTGAAGGAAAATCAGGCCCGGTTCGGAGGCGCAGCGGTGATCAGCGGCAGCTGCCAGGTATTTTCGATTACAGAGGATACCAGGACCTATGAGAATCAGGCGCTGGGCGATACGGAGATTCCAGGACTGGAAGCCAGGGTATCCGATGAATTTTTGATCCGCGCCCAGGATGTGAAGCTTTCCGATGAATTTGAAGCGGACGAGGCCAGTGCGGATGGAGACGTTACCCTCCACAGAATTGAGGGGGAGGAAGGATTTTATACCCTTGCTTATGGCGGAAGCTCCGATTTTGACGGCGAAGCGAAAGGATATTACAACCGGAAGTCTGAGGACGGCATTCAAAGGTATATTTTAGACGATACCCTGTATTATGAGGATGAGAATATTTCCGTATCCATTCAAATCGAGGGTACAGCCACTGTCTCCGATGAGGAAGAAACATACAAAGCCACGCCTTCTGTCGCAGGCTCAGCTAAAGCAAAACGGGGACTAGTGCTGGAAGCGGTGCCAATGGAGCATGAACAGCCGGAGTATGAGGCGGCAAAGGCCTATGCTCAGGAAACTGGAGGCGAAGAAGGGGTAGTAAGTTTATCCGCCCTGGAGCTGGAGTTCTACCACGAGAGCCAGCCTCTGGATGTATCCGACTGTACCATCACCGCCCAGATCACGCCCAAGGAGCCGGTGCTGGCTGCCGCAAGACAGGCCGCTGCAGTTACTGTTCAGGATGCTCCTGCGGCGGCAGGAGGCATCGAGCTGACAGCCCTCCAGGGAAGCGGGGACGAGCTGGATGAACTGGGAACTCTGATGATCGGAGCAGATACCAAGGAGACTCCTACGCTTGACGTACAGGTAAACAGTGCGAACCGGATGCTGATGGTGTCGGCGCGGAATGCTACGAATCCGCATTTTACGGTGCAGTATTATGCGTATCTGGAAGTGGCGAAAAGAGACGCTGGGGGATATCTGACGATTATCAATACGGATAATGGTGGTAATAATCAGGGTGGAAACTTGCCGAAAAATGGAACTGATCCAAGTACAGTGAAACTGTATCTTGAAAAGGTTGGTAATGGTAAACGGAAAATACAGACCGAACAACAGCTTTTGGAGCTTTATTCGGCGAATGAATATAATTACTTTGACGCTCCGGGCCTGCCCTATGTGAATGTCTTCCGTGGAAATGGCAACTATAAGGCGCAGGAAGTATGGGTTCTGAAAGAAGGAAGAGACAAAACAAGTACGAATCGGGACGATTGGGATATTTACGAACCGATTAACGATCCAACAGAATTGGATTTGACCAATGATCCGAACAATTCAGAAATTAGCCAGAAGAAGGCGATCCTGATTCAAGAGGGTACGGTGATCCGGCTGGTGGCGAATACGACAACTTCGGAATACAACAACGATGTAACCTTCTATGATTACGATATTACTTCGGATGGCATTCATACTTATCAGAATGATTCATCCCAAGGAATTAATAGTCCAGTTAACTACGAAGATTCTGGTGCAAAGCTCGCTTTTGGAAATGCAAATACCGGGATGGGGCTTGAACGCGAAAATTGGAATGGCAACTGGCTTAATCAGTACAATCGCTCAGATCCGAATGATAGTGATAGCCAGGAAAATGCGTTTGAGGGATGTACCTTTGGTTTGGTAACTGGATTAGACGAAAATGGGTTTATACAATATGCAGATGGAGTCGCCGCACCTAAGCTGTTTAATGACGGAGACGCCAATGGCAAAAGAAGCCGTAATGACTTTAAGCTCGGCTTCAACCGAAATGGAGATACCTATACGCTGAGCTCAGTCAACGGTGCAAAGTTGGATGGACTTGAATATTTTAATAATCCTGTTACAGGTACAACGGTCTACGACCACATCTGGACCAACAATTTCTGGCCTGTGGATGGCTGGCCAGGGGAAGACGGTCTTACTGGAAATTATCAGGATCGCGGAGAGTATGAGGGATATGACGGCACTAAGCTGTATCCGCCCAGCGATGACGGCTTGCCTCACAACAACCTCTTCGGCATGCAGTACAGCGTCAACTTCAAGCTGACTGAGGATTACGTAGGCCCTCTGGAATACTATTTCTTCGGCGACGATGATATGTGGGTGTTCCTGGATGGAAAGCTGGTCTGCGATATCGGAGGTGTTCACAGCTCTGTGGGAGCTTACGTTAATCTTTGGGATTATATTGCCAAGGGCGATGCGGGCGAGCATACCTTGTCCTTCTACTATACGGAGCGGGGACTTTCCGGATCCACCTGCTACATGCAGTTTACCTTACCATCCGTATCCTCTCAGGTGCCCGTATATTACAACAGCGGCTTGAGGATTGAGAAGAAGGTTGAGGGCCCGGCGAATTCGGATCAGGAGTTCTCCTTTGACATAGCTTTGAAAAATGCGGATGGCACCACACCTACTGCCGACTACGCAATTGTTCGCTATAACGCTTCTAATGAGAGAGTTGAATCAACGCTGCTCCATCAAGGAGAGGGAGCATTTAAACTAAAAGCCAATGAATATGTCGTGATTGATTACCTGCCCCACAATGCCACTTACACCATCACCGAGACTGGTATTAATGGCTGGACGGTAAGCAACCGAGTTGACAGCGCAGTTACGGATTATGATGAAACAGCGGAAGGGAGTATTATAAATAATGAGAAGTTCCATACAGTCATTTACACTAACACCTTCCGCCCCAAGCTTCCGGATACGGGAGGAAGCGGAATCTTCCTGTACGCCTTTGGAGGAATGGGTCTGATGGCCCTGCCGCCTGTCTATAAGCTAGGCAGACGCAAAGAGAGGAAAACAAATCATTAAAAAGGAGAAATTGAAGTATGAAGCAATTAAAGAAATCTGTTAGCTTTCTGCTGACGCTGATTATGACGTTTACTCTGTCAATCACGGCATTTGCTGCAGCTGAGGGGAACTTGGACGGCGGAAGCATCACAATCAACGATGCCGTTCCTGGCGGGACTTATAAGATCTATCAGCTTTTGTATCTGGAAAGCTATGATCCGGACGGAGGAACAGACGGGAAGGGCGCCTACGCCTACAAGGTCAACAGCTCCTGGAAGTCTTGGCTGAAACAACAGACTCAGTATGTAGAGATTGATAGTCAGGATTATGTGACCTGGGTGGAAAAGGCGAATGCGGCAGACTTTGCCAAGGCAGCCCTGGCCTACGCGGAGTCACAGGGTATTCCGGCAGATGGCGAGAAAACGGCTCCGGCCGCTGCAAGCGGAAATACATACTCAACAGTAACGTTTGACCCTCTGAAGCTGGGTTATTATCTGGCGGATACCTCAGTGGGAACTCTGTGCTCCTTAAATACGACCAATCCTGACGCGGTAATCGAGGAGAAAAACGATGTGCCAACGATCGAGAAGGAGGTACAGGAGGATTCCACCGGCGCGTGGGGGGAAGAGAATACGGCTCAGATTGGCGATACGATAGCATTTAAAACGGTCATTACCGCCCAGCCCGGCGCAGAAAAGTACATTCTCCATGACGAGATGTCAGACGGACTTACCTTAGATCCGGATTCCATTGAGGCAGAAGCAGATGGCACTCCGCTGACGGCTGGTGACCACTTTACGGTTGTTACTTCCGGCTTGGGGGATAGCTGCGATTTTCATGTTAACTTTGTCCAGAATTACCTGGACACGATCGACGAGGAAACCATAATTATCGTTACATACAATGCAGTGTTAAATGGAGATGCCGCAATCAGCGCGGATTCGAATACAAACAAAACAAAGCTGAATTACGGCGAGGACAGCCACCTGGAAACCACCTGGGACGAAACCAAGACATACAGCTTCTATTTTGATATTGTAAAGACCAAAACGGACAATACGCTTCTGGACGGGGCGAAATTTGAACTTTATGATGCGAAAGAAGGAGGGGATAAAATTCCGCTGGTAAAGGACAGTGACGGCACATACCGGGTTGCCACAAAAGAGGAGCAGGCAGCTCCGGGCTTTGCTTCCGCTGAGATTGAGGCTGCAAACGGGCAGGCTGCCGTGAAGGGGCTGGATGCGAATACAACCTATTGGCTGGAAGAAACCCAGGCTCCCGCAGGCTACAATGTACTGGCAGAACGAGTAGTGGTTGCCATTGCAGATCAGAATCTTTCCACTACTTTGACGGGGGATACCTGGACGGATGGAGACGGAGGCATCCACATCGTCAATGAAACCGGAGCTCTTCTGCCTACCACCGGCGGTATGGGTACAACCTTGTTTTACATAGGAGGCGGAGCGCTGATGGCCGGAGCAGCTGTGATTTTTGCGATTAAGAAGCACAAAGAGAATGAAGAATAGACGGCGGGGAAACAAATTTGCGACAATTATTTTGGCACTGATATTTCTTGCCGGGCTGTGCCTGATTTTGTATCCTGCAGTCAGCGATTACTGGAATACTTTGCATCAGTCCAGGGCCATTGCGGAGTATGCAAAAAAGGTAGCCCAGATGGATGCGGAGGACTATGAGCGGCAGTGGGAGGCTGCCAGGGATTATAACCGAAGGCTTCTGGAAAAGGCAGATCGGTATGAAATGACGGAGGAGGAAAGGGCAGAGTACGAGAGCCTCCTCAATATATCGGGGAATGGCATTATCGGAACCGTTGAGATTCCAAGTATTTCCGTATCTCTGCCTCTTTACCATGGAACCAGCGAAGGCGTTCTCCAGGTGGCGGCAGGTCATCTAGAGAGCAGCTCCCTTCCAACGGGGGACAAAGGGACTCACTGCGCTATCTCAGGCCACCGGGGACTGCCGAGCGCCAAACTTTTTACGGATCTGGACCAATTAGAAAATGGAGATACCTTTTCTTTAAAGGTATTGAATCGGGTATTTACCTATGAGGTGGATCAGATTCTGGTGGTGGATCCATACGATCTGGAAGCCCTGGAGATTGATCCCGAACAGGATTACTGTACGCTGATTACCTGTACTCCCTATGGCATCAATACCCACCGTCTGCTGATTCGGGGACACCGGATTGAAGTATCTCAGGAAGAGGCTGCAGAGGAAAGGAAAAATGAAACGTAATGGAAATGAAGGAAATAAGGTGATACGCCTATGAAAACAAAGTATGCTTTAAAATGGATTACGGCGGTACTGACCGCGGTGCTGCTGACCTGCTTTGGGATAACGGCTTTGGCCTATGAGCGTATTGATATAGACCAGGAAGCCAGCTTGACCCTGCAGTTTAACCGGGACAGCACAGGCTTTTCCGGTGTGGAGTTCCAGCTGTACCGGGTGGCGGATGTGTCAGACAGCGCCCGCTTTGTTCTGTCTGGTGATTTTGCGTCATATCCGGTTTCACTGGATAATCTAGACAGCTCTGGCTGGCGTGCCCTGGCTCAGACTTTGGATGCTTATGCATCAAGGGACGGGCTGGTTCCAATGAGGTCCGGCAGGACAGATGCGGCCGGGAAGATTTTGTTTGACCATCTTCCTACAGGAATGTACCTGATAACGGGGGATAATTATGTGAGCGGCAGGTATACTTATATCCCGGAAGCCTTCATGGTCAGCCTGCCAAGCCTGAATCAGGAAACGGATGAGTGGGTTTACCAGGCTTCGGCTGTCTGCAAATACAGTCGCGACTATGACCCGCCAGGGGGCGGAGGAGGCGATCCGAGTGATTTGAGCCGGAAAGTGCTGAAAATCTGGAAGGACGATGGAAACGAGGCAGAGCGTCCGGAGAGCATATCTGTTCAGCTGCTCAGAAACGGGCAGGTTTATGATACGGTAACCCTAAATGCCTCCAATAACTGGCGCTACAACTGGTATGAACTGGACGACAGCGATGAGTGGCAGGTGGTGGAAAACGGTACGCCTGAGGGCTATACAGTATCCATCAGCCGGCAGGGAATTACATTTGTGATGACAAATACAAAAACTACGCCAGGAGACTCATCCGGCGGTTCGGGAGACCCGTCCGGTAATACGGGAGGTTTGTCTGGTTTTGCGGATTCCGGATGGATGGGTCCGATCCTTCCGCAGACGGGAGTTCTGTGGTGGCCGATCCCCTTCATGGCTGCAGCAGGTCTGATTTTGTTTATCATTGGATGGAGGAAATGGAAACATGAGGAGAGACGGGCGTAACCATAAACGCTGGATGCTCCTGATGGTTCTAGGGCTGCTGCTGATTGCGGCAGCCCTTTTTCTGGGAGCCTACAATTTATGGGATGACAGCAGAGCCGGAATGGCCTCCAGGCAGATTGTGGAAAAATTGCCGAAGCCTTCTGAATCAGAACCTCTCTCCCTGGATCCGGATGAGCAGGTTATTCCGGATTACCAGTTAAATCCGGATATGGAGATGCCGGAGATGGAAATTGAGGGAAATGATTACATTGGTACGCTGGAGATTCCGGATTTGGATCTCTCATTGCCGGTGATGGGAGACTGGAGTTATCCCAAATTGAAAATCGCTCCGTGCCGTTACAACGGTTCTGCCTATCAGGGAGAATTTGTGATCGCCGCCCATAATTACAGCAGACATTTTGGAAGACTGAATCAGCTGCAGCCAGGCGCCCAGGTAAAGTTTACGGATATCGATGGGAACGTATTTGAGTATAAAGTGGCAGAAATTCAAAATCTGGAGCCTGCAGCCATTGAGGAGATGACGGACAGCGGATGGGATCTATCCTTATTTACCTGCACATTGGGCGGACAAAGCCGTATAACGGTGCGCTGCCAGAAAACAGAAAAAAGCGGCATGCTTTAATGCTTTGAGCTCCGGACATTTTATAGAGACATAGGGAATCATAAAAATAAGAAAAGCCAAGAAAAAGCCACGTAAAGGCGAAATTCCTTCGCCAATACGTGGTTTTTAAGGAACCGCTTTTTTTATTCGTTTAATAAATCGGCAAAGGTAATGGAAAAGCCATCAAATATGCCGACAGGAACTGGAGTGTCAAAGGAATAGAAGGTGATAAAAGAATTATCTTCCTGGTAACGGTAAACAGTGGAAGCCCCCTTTAAAGGATTCACAATCCAATACTCTTTTACCCCGGCCTGTTCGTACAACGTATTTTTAAGGACATAATCCATCTTCCGGCTGGAAGCGGATACTACCTCGATGACCAGATCAGGAGCACCGGAACAGCCGGAATCCGTCAGTTTGTTTTTGTCACAGATTACGGAAACATCCGGCTCAACCCAATTTTATCTTCGGCATCCAGGTTGACGGCGAATGGGGCAGGGTAGACTTCACATCTGCCGCCTTTGGATTTGATATGGGAGCCGATCGTCTGCGTAAGCTCAGATACTAATTTCTGATGAATCCGGCTAGGCGGGGCCATGTCATAGAACTGGCCGTTAATCAGTTCAGCCCGGTGTCCTTTTGGAAGGTTCCAGTAATCTTTTGAAGATGGCA
>OGYI01003027.1_pt1 | contig 11227 bp, 14 predicted proteins | sample 1576521 | NCBI WGS metagenome assembly OGYI01 (sample SAMEA3541484, study PRJEB24748) | human gut metagenome | biome: human gut; feature: human-associated habitat; material: faeces | place: China | collected 2012
GATTTTATATTGTTCCGTCACCATATCCAACAATCCCTGATCAATATATGACAAGCAGCCGCCCGTAGTCTTGGTCAGATAATTCATGCCATGCCCGCCCCAACTGTTTTTTTGTATATATTCCCAGGCATCTCGATAATAAGATGTATCCTTTCTTTTCGGGACAGGCGCTGCAATAATGCGGTATAAATCTTCCTGAACATCCTTGGAAACATTATTGAGCTGTTTGGGTATTCCATCGAAGTCAATCAGAATGATATGACGGATACCACTGCCATATTTAATAAAATCAATATGGGTATCTTCATGTAGCGAATTCAAATAAGCTCCCGCAATATTTGAAAAGTATGTCTCCGAGCCATAATTTTTATTTTTCCATTTATTGATCACATTTGATATAAACAAATCAATGTTATTATTCTGCAGCGGTGCCGGAGAAGTGTTGATCAATGGAAGTTCCAGTTTCAGAAAACCCATATGATTTTCAAATATGTATAACAGAGCATGGAGCCACACGGTCTCTTTGCTGTTTAATTCTATTTTAAAAGGCAGCAGGAGCAATCGGTCCTGAGCAGATGTAAAACCTGCTCCATATATCTGGAAAGATGCTTCCTGCTCTTCACGCAAACGACCAAGCCTCTGCCCCAGTGCTTTCAACTCTGTACTCACAAGATGGATTTTAACGGATATATCTGTCATCTCCAATTCCAGTTGGAGACCATCACCTTCCATTTCAAAAGGCGGTACATCCATTTCGTTGTATCGCCCGGATGCATCCATATTAATCTTTATCCCCTGTTCCCGCAGCAATTCACCCGGCACTTCTCTGACGGATCTGGAAAGGGAATATCCCAGGGAATCTATAATTCTATTCTGATATTCTTCCGAGAAAAAAACGGTGCTTTGTCGTACAGCTCCACACAAGTCCTCAAAATCCAAATCGGTTTCAAATTTAAGAGGATAATAGCAATGGATTTCTCCGTATTTTATCTTTTCAATTCCTGAACCTGATTTTTGTGCCATACCTGATTTCTCCGTTCTATCCTACAATAATGCAAAGATGACAGGCATCCCTCCTGAATGCCTGTCACATTTTCCTTTATACGCCTAACGCTTTACAAAATACTCTTCATACCAGACAAGGAAAGTATAGATGGTCCAAACCTTCCGCCAGTTATCCGAATTTCCGCCGACATAATCATCAAAGATGGCATTGATCTCATCCAGATCAAAAAACTGAGCCGCCATCTCGCTGTGGAATTTTGCCTGCACATCCTGATTATACCGTTCATCAGCCATCCAGATACGAATCGGTACGATGAAGCCTAACTTCTTCCGGAAAGCGATTTCTTCCGGAAGGACCTTCGCTGCCGCCGTACGGAAAGCCACCTTATTCTGTTCATCATTGACTTTATATCTGGAAGGCATACGGGATGCAATATCAAAAATTCTCCGGTCCGTCAATGGCATACGAATCTCCAGCCCCGCCGCCGTACTCATTTTATCAACATTTAAATAAATATCTCCCTCCAGCCAAATCTGGATATCCACGTCGGACATTTTTGCCAGCGGGTCAAGTCCTTCTGTCTCCTCATAAATCCGCTCCACCAATTCAATCGGCAGGACATCCGGATCATATTTTTTAAGAATACGTTTCTTTTCATCCTCTTTCATAATGTTGGTATTGCCAACATAAAAGGTTTTCAGATTTTCGCCGTAACGTTCCGCATTGCGATACATATTATAACCGCCAAAAAATTCATCGGCGCCTTCCCCGGAATAACAGAGCTTTGTATGCTCAGCCGTTGCTCTGCAGGCAAGGGCAAAGGCAATGGCAGAAGCGTCGCCTAAAGGCTGCTCCATATGGTACATGACATAAGGAACGATTTCAAAATATTCTTCTGGTGTGATCAGGCATCTGGAATTCTCCCGGCCGAGAATTTCTGCTGTCTGCCGGGCCAGTCCGGACTCATCAAAACGCGCCTCCTCATAGCCGCAGGAATCGGTCATCTTCACATCCGACATAGCTAATACATAAGAAGAATCTACGCCGCCGGACAAAAAGGATTCGGCTGTCTCATCGTCCGATTTAACTTCCGGCATGATCTCCTGAAGAGTCGAATGAATCTCATCTGCCCAGTCCTCCAGGGATTTACTTTCATCCGGATGAAATTCCGGCATCCAATAACGTTCTATTTTAAGCTTTCCGTCCTGCCAGATAAGATAACGGCCCGGCATAAGCTTTTTAACCCCGCGGAAAAATGTATTTTCTCCGGCCACATAGGTCAGGCTCAAATATAACTGAAGCATTTCTTCATTCAGTTTTTTTACAAACCCTGGTTGTTCCATAATCTTACGAATCGTTGTTCCATAGAGAAGATGGCCTTCCTCTGTCTCATAATAGTAAAATGGCTTTGTTCCAAACGGGTCTCTCAGGCAAAAGAGTTTCTGATCTTCCTCATCCCACAATGCAAACGCAAACATTCCATGCATATGACTGGCCATATCATATCCCCATGTTTCATAGGCTTTGACCAGAATCTGTTCTTCACGTTCCTCTCTTGACAGAGTTTTATCGATTCCAAGCTCTCCGCAGAGCGCTTCCCAGTTCCGAATATGTCCTCTGTATTCTCTGACATTTATCATTTGAATAACCTCTCTTATACGATATATTACCTGATTATTATAAACTAAAGTTTACAGGATAACAATCCCTTCATCTACATTGGGCATTGATATCTTGGCTTTCCTTTACTCCTTTTGCCATATTAGATGATCTCCGGGCAGGCGCGCACTGTCAGTCTTCGCGCATTAAAGTTTTCATTCCCCAAATAAACAGTCCCAGAAATATCAGTGAATCAATCAGAAGTAGTGTTGTCACATGGGTTGCAATATCGTAGACATACAGTACAGTAAACACTTCCACTGATAATATGACAAAGCAGAAAAAATTTGTCAAATAATCTGTGATCATTTCACCGTAACACCATGTATATATTTGCAGTTTGTTCCGCAAATAGGGTCTGAATAATAAACGAATAACAATGCAGGCCAATGGATAGGCAAATATGAATATTTTACCAACTGCCGAACTGACCTCACCGCCGTTCCACTGAATAGGAATCTGATTCGGCAAAATGGGCCAGACAACCAACGCTGCCGCCAGACAGGCCGCCGTCAGAATTGCCCATACCAGAACGCCGCCCCACATATAGAGAAAGCCCACTGAATCCAGACTGAAAATTTTCGGATTAGATTGCCAATATGTTTCCAATTCCGGCACAAAAGCTTCCACATCTAAATTTTCATAGCTTATTTTGCTATCGGCTAACATGCTCTGACAAATGATTTTCGCCTTCTCCAGATTCACCACCTGCGCGTCCAGCTTGTACATTTGTTCGCCAATGACGTCCCTCAAAGAAATCTCTTTCAAAATAATCCTGTGGATAGTTTCAATAGAAATGCCCAATGTTCGCAGACAGGCAATCTTCTTAATATCCTCCACATCCTTCTCCGTATACTCTCTATAGCCATTACTTTCATTTCTAATGGGCTGAATCAACTTTTCCTTTTCATAAAACCGAATATTGGAACGAGTCAGTCCGGTTTTCTCTTCGACTTCTTTAATCGTCATTTCATCACCTTCTATCTTTTTACTTAGAATATAAGGCGTAAACAAAGTTTACAGTCAAGTTTATTTCAAACGTTGTGTTTTTATCTCTGCCTTTTTATTCTATCATACCTCTTAAAGATGTGCTACAATAGAAAAACAACTTAAATTCTCGGGAAGTCAAAACGAATTACAGAATTTTTACAGGAGAGTGACATTATGCCAAATATCATAGAAATCACGGATTTTGAGGCGCCGGAACTGGATGTTTATGCCCGCCTTAATGAAAATCAATTACTGAACCGACACGAACCGGAAAAAGGACTCTTTATCGCCGAAAGCCCGAAAGTGATTGAACGGGCACTGGATGCGGGCTGTGTTCCGGTTTCTCTTTTATTGGAAAGAAAACATATTGAAGGACAGGCCCGTGACATTGTCGCCCGATGCGGTGACATTCCGGTCTATACTTCGGAATTTGAAGTTTTGACAGGGCTGACTGGTTTCAAGCTGACACGAGGCGTTCTGTGCGCTATGCGCCGCCCACCCTTACCCTGTGTTGAAGACGTATGTAACGGCGCCCGCCGGATTGCCATCCTTGAAAATGTCATGAATCCCACCAATATCGGCGCTATTTTCCGCTCCGCGGCAGCTCTGAATATTGATGCCATTCTGCTTACTCCGGCCGGCAGTAATCCACTGTACCGAAGGGCTATCCGGGTCAGCATGGGCACTGTCTTTCAAATACCATGGACCTATCTTGGCAGTGAAAACGAAGAATGGTCCCGGACAAGCGCCCGGTTTCTCCAAAAGCTTGGCTTTAAAACAGCCGCCATGGCCTTAAATGACCATTCCATCCCCATCGATGACCCCCGGCTCAAGGCTGAAGAAAAACTGGCCATTATCCTCGGCACCGAGGGTGACGGTCTGGCATCATCCACCATTGCCGACTGCGATTATACCGTGCGTATCCCCATGTCCCATGGCGTGGATTCCCTAAACGTAGCCGCCGCCAGCGCAGTGGCCTTCTGGGAACTGGGCAGATAGGAAAAATCTCAATTATTTCCGATTTAAAACTCTTTAATGGCCACTTTTATTACATTATCTCGTCGATTTTCAAACAAGTCATAAGCCTCCGCAATACGTTCAAGCGGATATGTATGGGTAATCAATGGTGTTGTATCAATCTGTCCCCCTTCGATCAACCGAAGTATTTCTTCACAGTCACAGCCATCGACTCCTCCGGTTTTAAAGGTCAGATTTTTTCCATACATATCCGGTAACGGCAGGCTTTGTGCTTCATCGTACAAAGCCACTACGGTTACAATGGCATTTGGTCTTGCACACTTCCAGGCCATCTGGAAAGTATCTTTTGCTCCGGCCACCTCCAATACCACATCTGCTCCACCGTGATCACTGTTTTCCTTCACGAACTGCATCAGATTTTCTGGTCCGACCACACTCACATTCGGATAATGTTTTTCCACAAATTCTCTTCGAACAGGGTCCGTTTCGCATACAATAATCCGTTTTGGCTGTTTCAATATGGCACACAGTAACGTACAAATTCCTGTAGGTCCGGCGCCGATGATCAGTACCGTATCTTCCTGCCTGATCTCAGATATCCGGGCCGCCCAGAATCCCGTAGCAAGAATATCCCCCACAAACAATGCCTGCTCATCTGTCACAGCGTCCGGAATCCGATTTAATCCCTGATCTGCATGGGGCACACGCACATATTCCGCCTGTCCGCCGTCTATTCGGCATCCCAGAGCCCACCCGCCATCCGGGTCTGTACAGTTATTCACATACCCATTCTTGCAAAAGAAACATTCTCCACAAAAGGTTTCCACATTTACGGTGACACGATCTCCCGGCTTTACCCTTTTGACCCCATTCCCTACGCTCTCCACAACGCCAACCATCTCATGTCCCACTGTCACCCCGGGAACCGCCCTCGGCACCGAGCCGTGTTTGATGTGCAGATCGCTTGTACAGATGCTGGCCAGCGTCACCTTTACAATCGCATCCTTTGCATCCTGGAGCCTCGGCTTTGGCTTCTCCTGCAATTCAAATTTTCCATTTTCAACATATGTATAAGCCAACATGATATCAACCTTCCATCCTTTTAATTTCTTCATTGACAAGTATGATTATACGGTGGAATAATAGGAATAGCAATCTTTTTCAACGCTCCATCCGTCCATGGAGCGCCGATCTGGTATCACAGTTTTCAGACTATGAAAATTACCGCAATATGGGAATCGGCGCAGTCATCTGTAAAGACGATATTATCGTGTCCGGCGCTTCTTCGTATTCCAGATATAAAGAGGGCATAGAAATCGAAATCGATACGAAAGAAGAATATCGGCGAAAAGGTCTCGCCTATATATGCGGCGCAAAACTAATATTAGAATGCCTGGAACGGAATTTATATCCCAGTTGGGATGCCCATAACAGTGGCTCTGTTGCACTGGCCGAAAAATTAGGTTACCATTACAGCCATACTTATACAGCAATCGAAATATGGGATTACTGAACCCCTCTATGGTATACGGTATAATAAATTCCACACATCGGCGAACGATTGCCCACAAAACATGAACTGAATGAAAAGGAGTTATTCTTCTAATGCGTTTAAGACAATATCAACCATCCGATTGCAAAATACTTACAGAATTGTTCTATGACACCGTCCACAAAATCAATATAAAAGACTATTCCGTTCAACAGGTCAATGCCTGGGCAGATGGAAATATTGACTTGAAGAAATGGAATGATTCGTTCTTATCCCACCATACAGTTATCGCCGAAATAAATACTATCATTGTCGGTTTTGGCGATATTGATAAAACAGGCTATTTAGACCGCTTATATGTCCATCACAATTATCAACGCCTTGGAATCGCAGCTGCGCTGTGCGATGAATTCGAATGTTCTGTAAATACTCCAAAAATTTTCACCCATGCTTCCATCACTGCCCGGGGTTTTTTTGAAAAAAGAGGATATAAAGTCATCAACAAACAGCAGGTTCAACGACATAATGTCTTTCTCACAAATTATGTAATGGAATATCGGTGTCTGCCTTAAATTCTCCCGACACTGTCGCATCAAATCTACCAGTTGCCATTGGCGCCGAAAGTATATTTCCGTACAAACTCCATGGAGTTATCGAACTGTTCTGTATCCATGGAAGCAGACTGCGCAAAAGGATAAATCTCCACACCGGTCAGATCATATCCTTCCAGAAAGGTTCCGATAATCATAGGCATCCTTAAATTATGGCAAAACAAAAAAGAATTCTTCACAATAGTGATTGGCTCCCTTGACGGTTACCAGCCTAATGTGCAGCTCATTTCATGCCATTCTTCACCGCCCCAGGTTGAATTGGCAATTCCAAGGTCTGTAAAACCCATTTTTTGATACATCTTTACTTTTGACTTCAAACAGGTGAGGAAAATCTCTCGTCGGCATTTTTCCCGCTCTCTTCTTAAATACTGATACACAAGTTCGCTTCCAAGCCCCTGTCTGCGATATTCAGGCAATACATCCAGACCAAGCAGCATAATATTCCTGCCTCCCGGGTTATGCAGGCTGGCGTCTGTAAAAAATTCATCCCTGAAATAATATTCGTCCGTAGCAATTCCGTTTAGAAATCCGGCTATCCTTCCCGTTTTCTTATCTATTGCCACCAAAAACAATTCCTGTGCCGCTGCGATTCGCTCTATCATATTTCTCTCTGAACAAGCTTCATTTGGCGGAAAACAAATCTGCTCAATATCTGCCGCCTGACCTTTTTCACTTTGTCTTATGTTTCTAAATTCAAACTTCTCTAATAGATCCTTGTCAGCTATATTATACTCGATAAGTAACTTTCTCGCCGCTTCCTTACCTGCCTCTGACAAATAGACACATTTACTCTTTTTCGGTTGAAATATTAATTCTCTATGCTCCAATTCATTTAAAGTATCAAAATCATAACCTTTCCAACTGTTTTCTAAATATCGGCAATACTCATTCGCATCCTGGAACCTCGTAAGATATATGAGCATCAACGACAATTCTTCTACTGCCTGTTTTCTCGATTTTTTATCCATATCCATGCCACCTTTCACTCTTGATTTTCAGAATACCTTCCGGCATAAACTCTTTTTGCTTCAGATGTCCATTTCCTGACAAACTCTGTTTTTGCGTTCGTATACGCATCTCTGTTATGTTCAAACAACTTCCACAGTTCCAATTTCATCGTTTCATATTCCCTGGCAATTTGCGTATGTTCATTTAAATAATCTCTAAAATAAAGTTCATCATTATCTCCAACATAACGAAGATGGATATGATAAACTTTGTCTGCGAATCCATCTTTCGTATATCCACGATTAAAGGATATTCTTTCCGATTCCGCTGACATACGAATAAATCCATTCTTCTCTATTATCTTTGCAGTATCCTGAATATCAGAATTCTTTGATACTTCAATCAATACATCCACAATATTCTTTGCCCATATTCCGGATATAGCCGTACTGCCAATATGACTGATTCTCTCGACCGGATACTCAGACAATATACTTTTCAAAAAAGATTCGATTTCATCATAAAATATATTCCACTGATCATTATGTGCAACAAGAGCTATGGGAAACAATTCCCATAATTCTTCTAAAGACATTCCCTTTCCATCAATTACTGCAGTATTAATACAAACACACATTATCTCTCGCCTCCGCTTTAAACCTATCGAATTCGACAGACTTAAAATACATATCCTTTTACATTCTTAATTATATTTATCTGGATAAAGCATTGTTATTTACATCTTTTTACACAAATAGCGGTATATAATCGTAGCGAATATATACTCTGCAACTGCAACACCGGCAAAAATACATACGATCAAAGTACCTGCACGAAATAGTGTGGCAATAAATGAGGCAATAAAACACGCCACCATAGTAATCACCCATGATATGTATCCCGCACGATTACGAAGCTGTATCTTTCTTTCATCCTTTAAATCAATTTCCTGTTGACGTATTTTTTTGCGATATACCTCTATATTTTCTGGTCTTGTATTGTGATAATACCTCACGAACTGCAAAATAGTACTAAAAATCAATGCAAACCCCATGGCAAAAATTATTGAGGAATAATAATCTTCTTGAATAGTAATTCCAATAATCGCTAAAGCTATGCCAATAATGATATAAATTGCCAATATGATTTTATCACTTTTATTCAAACTTCTCCTCCTCGTAAATAAATATTTCTTCGATACTCATGTCAAAATATCTGGCAAGTTTAAAAGCTAACAAAATGGACGGATTGTATCTTCCATTCTCCAAAGAACCAATGGTCTGTCTTGAAACCTCCATAGCAGATGCCAATTCTTCTTGCTTAATCCCTCTTTCCTTCCTTAATTCTTCTAATCTGTTTTTCATTGATACTTCTCCCATACCCTTTCTATGTATGGAAAGTTAGCTTTCCATATCTTAAGTATACATGATTAAGAAGAAATGTCAAGTTAACTTTCCATAAAAGGCAAAAAACATCCTCACCGGTGTTTCCCGCTCCGCCTTGTTGAGATGTTTATTAAGCTTCCTCTGTAAAACCAACATCTGATCGTACGTTTCCTATACCCATTCAAGCATACCGTTCTTCCAGATGAAGGTTGCCACTGCCTACGATTGACTCCGCGGGATGCTCCTTAAACCGGGACATCCATGTATAGAGAATGTTTACATTAACTCCAAGCTCTCTTGCGACCTGTGCCGCTGATACACCCGATTGAACACGTTTACATGTCCCTTCCTCTGATGTCATCATCACAAACTTCCCCAATCGCTGTTACTAACTCTTTACCCTGCAATTAAATCTTCTAAAAATCAGCTTCCCTCTAATGGCACGATCATCTCATACATCACCGTGTGCTGTTCATCCACATCCATATTCAAATGATAATGCCCGCAGTACCATCGTGTGTACTGTAACTTTTCCTCCAACTTATCAAAATAATGTGTAAGTATATCTTCCTCATATAATTTGACAGAATTTCCTCCACCCAAATGTCTTTCCAATTTATCCTGCAACTTTGAAGACAGACAATGTGAGATCACATAGTCAACCTTGTAATGCACCTTTTCAAGATTTCTTATTCCTTCCTGCATCTCTTCCTCTGTCGGCAGTTCCTGCTCCCACCAGGAGATTCTTTTTACGCGGTAAGGTAGTTTTGCTTTATTCGCAGCAACACGCCTTTCTGTATAATCAGAATCATTAATATCCAGAATTCCACCTTGTACATCGTGGCTGGAAGCTCCGCCAAACGTAAAGAACTTCTTCCCTTCTATTTTGAAAACCTGGCCACGTTCCAGATAGATAATCTTATCGCGCAGGATATGTCTTACTTTGCCACCATGCCATTCTTCCAGATTGTATTCCTCTATCATGTCATAGTTCTCGTGATTCCCTGCCACCCAGAGAATTTGAAATGGTAACCTCGACATCCAATCAAGATTATATTTCAGCGTCTTGTCATTCTTACTCCAGAGCAAACCAAAATCGCCACAGATAATTACCATATCGTTTTCTGTCAGTTCAAATGGCAGTCGATTACGTTGCTTCTTAGTAAAACGTCTAAAATCTGCATGTGTATCGCCTGTAATATAAATCATATTTTATTTCACCTCTTTATCATTTTCCCATCATAAAAATGACTTCCCCCAATTGATATAATAATGGTTCTAAAACAAATGTTGGGGTATGTGATTTTTAATCGCATATTCCAACTTTTTATTTTATAATAAAAGAGACCCCCAAGGGCCAGTCCATCACAACATAACCACTTGGAGGTGCATATCATGCATAATCATTGTATCAATAAATTGCTAAATATTAAAGATGTAATTGTTAAAAAAATTGTTCATGCGGATACTTTTGTTAAGATCTACCTTGAGACGGAACCTTCGGAACAGATATGTCCGGCTTGTCAGGCTGTCACCCGGAGGATCCATGACTACCGTATCCAGACGGTCAAAGATCTTCCTCTACAGTTTAAACATTGTTATCTGGTCCTTAGAAAACGTCGTTATGTATGCAGTTGTGGTAAACGCTTCGATGAACATTACGCCTTTTTGCCACGGTACTATCAGCGTACAAACCGCCTGACAGCTTATATCGCCTATTCACTTCATGAAATGCTCAGCATCAAGGCAATCGCTGAACGGACGGCCCTTTCTGAACCTACGATCCACAGAGTCCTCGATACCATATCCTGTGTGCGCCCTAAGCTCCCCAGAGCATTAGCTATTGATGAATTTAAGGGAAATGCTGATACAGGAAAATATCAATGCATCTTAGTTGACCCGGAAAAAAGCAAGATACTCGATATCCTTCCTGACCGGCGGCTATGGAAAACGTTCGGAAAAGACTTCAGAAGACAATGCCGGCAGCTCTCAGAAAATACTATAAACGGAGCCGCCATCTTATCCTTACCCGTTATCATAAACTGAAAGGCGAGCGCAAAAAAGCCTGCGACCTGATGTGGTATAAAAAAAGTTGACAGCTTGTTCTCAAGGATTTCATAATAAAACCAAGAGAATAAGGAGGTATTCAAAGTGGCAC
>OGYI01003030.1_pt1 | contig 11224 bp, 8 predicted proteins | sample 1576521 | NCBI WGS metagenome assembly OGYI01 (sample SAMEA3541484, study PRJEB24748) | human gut metagenome | biome: human gut; feature: human-associated habitat; material: faeces | place: China | collected 2012
AAAAGCACCTCAAATTCCGCTCCGCGCACGCCAATATTATCTGTAGGTGCTCTCCAGAAGTTGGGCTTCGGGATCGCTTCGATCATTTCTCTTCCTGCATATTTATACGAAACCAGGCCACCATTGAGAACAGAGAACAGCACTTCGAAATTTTCCCCGCGGACACCGATGTTATGAAGGCTTCTCACAAGCTCCACGCCACTCGCAGGAGCTTCCGGTATTCCTTCCACCTGATAAACATGCTGGCCGAAAGCAACCTCATGCCCTGCCTCTGCCCAGAGTGTTTTTTCTCTGAGAAGGAAGGCTACGGTTACCGTATATTCGCCCGGGCGCTGCTGTTTTCCAAATGGAAGTCTGTAGGTCTGTTGGCTTAAAGGCTCCACCGCTGTATCCAGTGTCTCTGTGCGGAGAACATGACCGTTCTTTGCAAGAGTCACTTCACATCGGAATGTGTCCGTATTTACAAAAAGATTTTTGTTGATGATCTTAACAGAATCCTCACTTACCTGCGCAGTGATATTCTGGTAGTTGAATTTTACCTCCTGCATCTTTGGAGAAGCATCTCTGTCACCGCCGTATGCGATACCGTTTCCACTGAAATTATAATCCGTAGGACGTTCACCGAAGTCTCCGCCGTATGCCTGGAATTCTTTTCCGTAACGGTCTTTTTTGTAAATAGACTGATCAATGTAATCCCAGATAAAGCCACCCTGATATTTCGGTTCTGTATCTGTAAGATCTGTATATTTATGCATTGCGCCGCAGGAATTTCCCATTGCATGGGTATACTCACAACAGATAAACGGCTTGCTGTCATCCTTTGCAAGGAACTCCCGGATCGCTTCTACGGAAGTATACATCTGGCTTTCCATGTCACTGGTGGCATTGTAGCTGCGGTCATGGATAACCCCCTCATAATGTACCAGTCTTGTAGGATCATTCTTGCGGTAAAACTCAGACATCTCAAAGATATCTTTTCCGCCAAAGGATTCATTTCCACAGGACCAGATCAGGATCGCCGGGTGGTTCTTGTCACGCTGATACATGGAATTTACACGGTCCAGCATCATGCCCAGCCATTCCGGTTTGTTGTGCGGAACGATATCCGTGTAATCTCCGGTAAATTCTGCTATATCCCAGGTTCCGTGAGACTCCAGATTGTTTTCTGCGATCATGTAAATACCATATTCATCGCAGAGACGGTAGATCGGAGATGCATCCGGATAATGACAGGTACGGATTGCATTGATGTTGTTCTGTTTCATGATCACGATGTCTTTGAGCAGTTCCTCACGGGACACATGTCTTCCTGTGACGGAGCTGAACTCATGGCGGTTCACACCCTTGAATACGATACGTTTTCCGTTAAGGGTCATGATACCATCCTTCATTTCAAAACGGCGGAAACCAACTTTCTCCGGGATGATCTCCTGGAGCTTTCCGCTTTCATCACTGATCTCCAGCTCCAGATCATAGAGATTCGGCTCTTCTGCACTCCAGAGAAGGGGATCCTGAATCTCCCAGGTACAGGTATCCTCTCCGTTCAGAGATCTTTCCTCCTGCAAAAGAACCTCTCCCTTTCCGGAAAGTGTAAGCTTCATTTTTCCTTTTCCCCAGGTACTGGTCACGATCTCAAGCTCGGCTTTTTTGAGAGTTTCATCCGGAATGGCACGGATCCTGAGATCATATACATGGACATCCGGTACCGTAAACAGATAAACATCTCTGTAAATTCCGGAAAAACGGTAAAAATCCTGATCCTCGCACCAGCTGCTGGCTGTCCATTTGAACACCTGTGCCGCCAGCTTGTTCTCGCCGTCCTTCAGATATTCCGTAAGCTCAAATTCTGACGGAGTAAAGGAATCTTCACTGTATCCCACAAATTTTCCATTGAGCCACAGAGCCAGTCCGCTCTCTGCTCCCTGGAATGAAACAAATACTCTTTTTCCTTTCATGCTCTCCGGCACATGGAAATATTTCACATAGCTTGCCACCGGGTTAAAACGTTCCGGAATCTGTCCCGGATGAAGTTCTTCATGGCCTTCCCACGGATACTGGACATTGGCATACTGCGGTGCATCATATCCTTCCATCTGGATATGTGCCGGCACATAAATATCCTCCCAGTCCTTGCAGGAATATGCTTCTTCCTCAAAACCTGGGATGGCAGATGCATAATTCCGTGCATAATGGAACTTCCAGAGACCATTCAGGCTGTGACGGAAAGAAGTTTTTCCATCTTCTCTCTCTTCCTCACAGCGATAATACGTATGATCTGAATGAGCATCCATTCTTCCATCGCTGAAATACCGGGGATCTTTTAACAGAGAATGATCAAATCTTTTCATTTTTTCCTCCTGTCCGGCGGCTTCTGTTTTTCTGCCGGATCCTTCGTTTTTTTATGCTATGATCATTATAGTATAATCCACCGGATTATGGTATAATATGTTTCGCCAAAATATATAACATTTAGAAACAGGTGAATATCATGTCGATCTATTTCAGAAATACTCCGGTCAGTGCTCCCTTCATGTTTGAATCTCTTGGGAACCACTGGAATCAGGTTAATATCTTCCGTCCGGACGGATATCCGTATTATCATTACCTCCAGACTGAAAAGGGTACCGGACGCATTGAAGTCCGTGGAAAATTTTATACTCTCGGAGCCAACGAAGGCATCCTCATCGCTCCCGGTGTCCCTCATTCCTATCACAGAGAGTCTACTTCCTGGGCCACAATGTTTGCCACCTTCACAGGAACACTGGCAGGCAGCATCCCTTCCATGACAGATAACCAGGAAGTGATCCTTGTCGAAAAGGAACAGGGGGCCAGTATCCGGAAAATGATTTCTTCTACCTTGCGTAAATATCATCAGCCCACACCGGATATGAAATCTCTTTCTTCCGACTGCTACAACTTTCTTATGAATTTTACAGACTGTGCAGCTTCTCCGAAGATACAGGATAATCCTCTCTACCAGAGATATGTGATCCCGGTAATAAAAGAAATCGAAACCGGTTATCAGCAGGATATCACTGCAGCGCAGCTGAGCCGGAGCGTTTTTGTCTCTCCGCAGTATCTTTCCCGTCTGTTCCGCCGTTTTATGGGCTGCTCGGTTTACGAATACGTTACCATGTACCGCATCAGCCGCGCCCGTGAGCTTCTGCTTTCCAGACCGGATATGAAGATTCAGGATGTTGCCGGCGCTTCCGGATTTTCCGACGCCAGCCACTTTATCGCCATGTTCCGTAAAGTCACAGGCACAACTCCCCTGGATTTCCGAAAGATGTACTGATATATTCCTGCTGCACAGCACAAAAACTGCCCTGCCGGAAACGTCGCAGAAGACGTTTTCCTGCAGGGCAGTGTTCTGCTGCTCTTATCATTCAAATGCCGGTATCTTATCCTATACTCTGATCCATCAGACAAAAGCATCTGTATCTGTTTGATCTCAGTTTCCGTAATATAATTCCAGAATACGGTCAACTTTTTGGCTGGCCTCCAGATTCTTCAGAAGATCGCTCCTGCTCCTGATCTGGCTGTCCAGCTTCTTCCGTTCCTCCTGCAGCTGCTGCAAAAGTGACTCTTTCTGCTGTATCTCGTTCTGATCCATTTTTTTCTCCCTGTACAGTCTCTGTTTCCAGATTCTCTGCTGCATTTTCCCGTTGCTGTTCAGCTTCTTTCTCTGCCTGCTGATCTTTCTCGATCCTTCTCATCCGTACTTTTGCCCGCTTTCTGGACATCACGCGTTTTACTGCAACTACCACGGTGCAAAAAACAAAAAGTATTACCGAGATCACCAGCGAAACATCCACGCCGGTTCCCGGAAACAGTACTTTATCTGTGCGGAACCACTGGATCACTGCTCTTCCCAGACCATAGCTCGCCAGATATCTCAGAAATATCTCTCCCTGGAATACTTTTTTGCGAAGCAGCATCATAAGCACCAAAAGCACAAGCAGACACCAGAGACTTTCATAGAAAAACAGGGGCTGTACCAAAATCCAGGTACCACCGTCCACGGTTTGAAGCTTTTCACGCATAGCCGTGGTGACCTCTCCTGCCCGTACCGCAGTCAGCGGCAGCTGCATGGAAAAAATGTTGTCTGCATATTCCCCGAAAGATTCTCTGTTAAAAAAGCTTCCCCACTTTCCTATTATCTGCCCGATCAGAAGTCCCATGCATGCAAGATCTGCCATCTGACAGAAGGATTTCTTTCGGATCCTGCAGTAGATCGCACCACCTAGCACACCGCCCAGAAGTCCTCCATAAAACATAAGTCCTCCGGACCGTATATTCAGAAGCTGTCCCGGATCATTTTTATAGAGGCTCCAGGAAAAAGCTGCATAAAGCAGCCTCGCCCCTGCCACACCGGAAAGCAGCGTTATGATGGCCAGATCCAGATATGCATCCGGATCTTCATGATTTCTTCTGGCTTCCAGTACCACAAAAAAGATTCCCAGAAGCATTCCTATCGCGATCAGGACGCCATAGATCGTGATCTCAAAGCCAAAAATCTCAAAGGATCTCGGCACATAATCCAAAACCAGATTTAATCCGGGAAACCGAATTGACATATCCATAAAATCACCTGTTATAATTTTTCAGCTTACAGCCGGTATTTCACGACGTTGGTGATCACACGTTAAATCTGAATAAGATCACATCTCCGTCCTGTACAACGTACTCTTTTCCTTCCATACGTACAAGGCCCTTCTCTCTGGCACCTGCATAGGAACCGCAATCCAGAAGATCCTGATAATTCACAACCTCTGCTTTGATAAATCCACGTTCAAAGTCTGTGTGGATCTTACCTGCTGCCTGCGGTGCCTTGGTTCCGATCTTGATGGTCCATGCTCTTGTCTCATCTTCTCCTGCTGTCAGGAAGCTCATAAGACCAAGAAGGTGATAGCTTGCGCGCACCAGCTTCTCAAGGCCGGATTCTGTCAGTCCCAGATCCTCAAGGAACATCTTTCTCTCATCCTCATCCAGCTCGGAGATTTCTTCCTCGATCTGTGCACAGATCACAAATACCTCGCTGTTCTGTTTGGCAGCGTATTCCCGTACTGCCTGTACATACTGATTGTTCGCCCCATCATCTGCGATATCATCCTCTGCAACATTAGCCGCATAGATCACCGGTTTTGCAGTAAGAAGATTATAAGTTGCAAGCCATGCATCCTCGTCTTCGTTCTCTGTTTCAAGAGTAATGGCAAGCTGTCCCTCTTCCAGATGCGCCTTTACTTTTTCAAGGAATGTAAGCTCTTTGGCAGCTTCCTTATCCATACGTGCAGTCTTGGTAACCTTGGCAATTCTTCTCTCGAGGATCTCAAGATCAGAGAAAACAAGCTCCAAATTAATGGTCTCTATATCGCGGAGCGGATCAATGCTTCCATCTACATGAACAACATTGGAATCCTCAAAGCAGCGTACCACGTGAACGATAGCATCTACCTCACGGATATTTGCAAGGAACTGGTTTCCAAGTCCCTCTCCTTTAGATGCGCCTTTTACAAGACCTGCGATATCGACGAATTCGATCACTGCCGGTGTTACTTTTTTTGATTTATAAAAATCTCCGAGAAGATTCAGTCTCTCATCCGGAACGGTTACAACACCCACATTGGGGTCGATAGTACAGAACGGATAGTTTGCGGATTCTGCTCCGGCTTTTGTCAGTGAATTGAATAATGTACTTTTTCCTACGTTAGGAAGACCTACGATTCCTAATTTCATCTCTCTATATACGTCCTTTCGATATATTTATTTACAGTATTTTTCAGATACTCTTTAAACAGGCCTTTCCGTTTTTCAGGCCATTCCTGTCCCATATTACCATACACAGCCTGAAATCGCAACTGTGAGGCATTTATTATTACTGTCAGTCCCTGGACATGATCATCAGAAGCTGCCCGCTTTCATACAGAATCTCTGCGGTTTCTTCCGAAATCTCATTACTGACGGTCAGGCCACTGTCTTCTACTGTCAGATGATATCCGTTCAGAGGATACTTACATCCCCTCAGAGTGAGGCCTGTCACATCACCTCCCACAGTAAAGAATGAAACATATTTTCCAAACTGCTCCTCTCTGTGCAGTATGGTTCCGCTTTCTGCAAGTGTAATATAATTCCACTGATCTGCGATCGCAATGTGGACACCCTTTTCTTTCCCCATGGAAAGCAGTCCCAGATTCGCCAGCACATGATCCAGCCTTGTGCCGGTAGCTCCCAGGATCAGGATATCCTTTGCACCCTTGCGGATCATCTGATTTACCGCAGACTGTGTATCCGAATCATCCTTCTCAGGCTTCAGCCTGATGATCTCCGGTCCCTTCAGGCTTTCCATATATTTTTTGCCTTCTTCGGAAAGACTGTCAAAATCCCCTACTGCAAGATCCGGAATAAATTCCCGGTTTTTCATAAACCATTCCATCCCTTTATCTGCAGCAACAAGAGCAATTTTCTTTCCTCGGCTCTCTTCTACTCTTTTTTTTAAAAAATCGAGGGCAAAACCATTCTGGATATTGCCCCCGCTGATTATTATTGTATCGATCATTTTCAGTCCAGCTCTTTTTTGATATTGTGGATTTTTTCTGTAATGTGTCTTACATTGGCTGCCACATCACCCTTAAATACCCAGGAACCTGCAACCATGAGGTTTGCACCTGCACGCATAACAGTCTCCAGTGTATCATCATTGATGCCGCCATCTACCTGGATATCAACATCCAGCTCTTCCTCATCAATAAGTTCACGAAGCTCCTGGATCTTCTCCGTGCATTCGTCCATGTATTTCTGTCCGCCAAATCCTGGCTGAACAGTCATTATCAGCACCATATCCACATCTTCAAGAAGATGGCTGATGTCATTTACCGGTGTGGATGGCTTGATTGAAACTGCCGCCTTTACGCCTGCTGCCCTGATCTGCTCCAGTGTACGTTCCAGATCCTCACATGCCTCTGCATGCACAGTAATGGAATCTGCTCCGCATTCTACAAAATCGCGGATATATCTTTCCGGTTCTGTTACCATCAAATGTACGTCGAAAAACATGTTGGATTCTTTCCTGATCGATTTGATCACCGGCATTCCAAAAGAAATGCTGGGAACAAAATCTCCATCCATAACATCAATATGCAGATATTCAACGCCTTCCTTTTCCAGAATTTTAATCTGTTCTCCCAGTCTGTTAAAATCTGCTGATAAGATCGACGGGCACAATCGGTATTCCATGACTCAGTATCTCCTTTTCTCTTTTAATTCCTGGTGCAGCTCCAGATAATCTTCATATCGGAGTCTGCTGATCTCATTGTTCTCAAGGGCTTCCTTAACGGCGCAGCCCGGTTCATGTATGTGACGGCACCCCTGAAAGCGGCACTGTCCTTCATATCTTCGGAACTCCGGAAAGTAATCCTTCAGTTCCTGCTCCTCCATATTTTCAATATATAAGGAGGAAAATCCCGGCGTATCCACAAGAAATGTATCCTGCGCCACCGGTATGATCTGCGCATGGCGGGTAGTATGTTTCCCACGCTTCAGCTTTCGGCTGATCTCGCCTGTTTCCATCTCAACCTCTTCCTGAAGAGAATTGGTAAGAGAGGATTTCCCCACGCCGGAAGGGCCGGCCACAACGGTGGTCTTTCCCTGCAGGACCTCTTCAATCTCTGCAAGACCTTCCCCCTTCAGGGCACTTGACAGGATTACCTGATAGCCGCAGCTCTGGTATGTTTCATAAAGAAATTCCAGCTCTTCCATTGTTGCCAGATCTTTTTTGTTAAAACAGATGACTGCCGGAACACCTTCCCTCTCCATCATAATGAGGAAACGATCTAGAAGCATGAAGTTCGGCTTCGGATTATCCATGGCAAAGATCACCAGTGCCTGATCGACATTGGCCACAGCCGGGCGGATCAGAGAATTCTTCCGCTTGTGGATCTCCGTCACACTTCCCTCCAGTTCCTTTTCATCCAGAACTGTAATGTCCACATTGTCACCTACCAGAGGCTTGAATTTATCCTTACGGAAAATTCCCTTGGCTCTGCATTCATATGTATTGCCGTCTTCTGCATATACGTAGTAGAATCCGGCAATACCTTTGATTATCTTTCCCTGCATGATCACTCAGCTTTCTTGAATGTAACCGTGTAGGTTCCAAGCTGCTGATAATCCCCGTCTACCTCCTCATAAAGATAGATGGTTCCTGAGGTAATGCCCTCAGCACCTGAGATATTAAGCTGATACGGGAAGCTGATATTCTGTCCGTCAATGATAGTGGATGCCTTAGGCTCACCGTTTACGTCCTGGATCAGTTCCAGACGAATTGCTCCTCCATTGTAACCAGACGGTGTATCCAGTGTCTGTGTACATTTCCAGCCTGTGTTTGCATTGACATCTGCTGTAGATGTAGTTGTGGATACTGTGCTGTCCGCAGATGCTGTACTGTCTGTGGATGCTGTGCTGTCTGTGGATGCTGTGCTGTCTGTGGATGCTGTGCTATCTGCAGATGCTGTGCTGTCTGTGGATGGAGCCTTGTCACCGGAGCTGATGGTAATGCTGATCGGCTGATCCGGGTCTGCTGCCGCATAGGCTTCCGGATCCTGTGCGATAACTGTACCTGCAGCTTCTGTACTCTGCTGTTCTGTTATCTGAATATCAATAAATTTACCTAAAGTAGTAAGCGCAGCATCCTTGGTCATTCCTACAACACTCGGAACCTCAGCATTATCGCCATAATCAACCCCTCGACTGACTGTCAGTGTTACAGAAGAGCCTGCCTGCACAGAAGTACCTGCTGCCGGCTCGACATTGTAAACATATCCCGGATCTACCAGTGCATATCCGTTGTCATCTGTGTCACTGTATTCTTTCTGGACATTTACCTGAAGTCCAAGATCTTCCAGAGTCTGCTGTGCATCAATTCCTGTACGTCCATCCAGATCCGGGATCGTAACCTGTGCTGTTCCGGTGCTCACCCAGTATTTCACAGTTGTATTGGCTTCAACCTGTGTTCCCGCTGCTGTCTCCTGACGGGAGATCCTGCCTTTTTCCTGATCAGATGCCTCCTCACCGGCCATCTGGACACCCAGATGTGCATCGTTTGCAAGTGTTTTGGCCTCTTCCTCTGTTTTGCCTACAAGATCAGGAACGGTTGCCAGCCCGTCAGCTGCTGATTCCTGCTTCGCCTCTGCCTTGCTGCTGTCTGCAGTTCCGCTGCTGCCTGTTCCAAACAGTCCTGCGGCACGTCCAAGCACTACCACAAGAACGATCAGAAGGACTGCCCCGCCGATCAGTGCCGCAATCGTCAGGCCTCTTCCGGAACCATGATGCTTCTTTTTCTTTCCGGATCTATGCTCGGATCTCGGTCTGTATTCTTCCTCTGCATCATCGTAATCGTTATCGTCGTATTTTTCTTCCTCAAGTGTAGTGATCTCCGGTTTTGTGATCTGCTTCGGTGTATGTTTGATCTCACCAAGCTCTTCTTCTGAGATCACAACCGTCTTGGCATCGTTGTCAACTGTAGTAAGCTTTACAAAATCGCCCTGGGGATCGATCAGGGAATGTTTCAGGTCCGCGATCACATCCTCCATACGGCTGTAACGACGATCTACACTTTTCTGTGTACATTTCAGAATGATCTGCTCCAAACTGTACGGAAGATCCGGTGTATACACACTTGGCGGGACCATCTCTTCCTGCAGATGCTTGATAGCGATCGCCACAGTGGTATCTCCGTCAAAAGGAACTCTTCCTGTAACCATCTCATACAATGTGATTCCGAGAGAATAAATATCACTCTTCTCATCACTATATCCGCCTCTCACCTGCTCAGGTGAGCTGTAATGTACAGATCCCATTACATTGGAGCTGATCGTATTGGAAGATGCAGCTCTGGCAATTCCAAAGTCTGTCACCTTTACTTTACCATCTGTGGAGATAATGATATTCTGGGGTTTCACATCTCTGTGAACGATACCATGGCTGTGTGCCGCCTCCAGACCCATAGAAACCTGTATTGCGATACTTGTGGCCTCTTTAATGGAAAGCTTCCCCTTCTTGGAGATGTATTCCTTCAGAGTAATACCCTCGATCAGTTCCATAACAATGTAATAAACACCGCCGTCATCTCCTACGTCAAATACATTGACGATATTCGGATGTGTAAGACCAGCTGCCGCCTGGGCCTCACTTATGAATTTCTTTATAAACGTGGTGTCTTCCCGAAACTCCGGTTTCAGGACCTTCACTGCAACAAAACGGTTCAGCTTATGGTCCATAGCCTTATAGACATCTGCCATTCCGCCAGTTCCGATTTTTCCTACGATCTCATAACGCTCGGCTATGATCATTCCCGTCTTCAACATGCTTCCACCTCATTCGTGAATGGCTCTACCAGTACGACTGCAATATTATCCTTACCACCATTCTGATTTGCTTCCCGAAGGAGCGCACTGCCCTTCTGATCAATATCTGCTTCCGGATCGGATATGATTTCCTGGATCTTCTCATCTTCAACCATATTGCTGAGACCGTCTGAACACATCAGGATCGTACATCCTTTTTCAAGTTTCAGATCAAAGAAATCCACATCCACCGTTTTCTCTGCACCAAGTGCCCTTGTAATGATGTTCTTATCCGGATGATTCCGTGCTTCCGCTTCGCTGATCTCGCCCATTCTCACCATTTCCTGTACCAGAGAATGATCTCTGGTAACCTGGCGGATCCCGTCCTGAATCACATATAAACGGCTGTCACCCACATTGGCTACATAGGCATACTGATCTACAATAGTCGCCACCACCATAGTGGTTCCCATGCCCCGGAGGTTTTCGTCTTCCTGCGCACGGTTTCTGATCTCCGTGTTCGCAGCTTCGATCGCATGACGAATAACCTTCACAGGATTGTAATCCGCATCTTCACGGATTTCATCCACAAGGATCCGTACTGCATGTGAGGATGCATAGTCACCGGCGTTATGGCCGCCCATTCCGTCCGCGACTGTGAAAAGATTAGGCAGATTCCCAACCGGACCTTCAGATACAAACACGTAATCCTGATTCATCTTACGCTTCTGCCCTACATCAGTAGCTGAGTATATCCTCATGTCACTTCTCGCTTTCTGTTTTTTCCATGTAACTTTTTCTTAGCTGTCCACAGGCACCGTCGATATCGCTGCCCATTTCCCTTCTAATAGTAACATTAATTCCGCATTTTTCAAGTTTTATTT
>OGYI01003038.1_pt1 | contig 11182 bp, 9 predicted proteins | sample 1576521 | NCBI WGS metagenome assembly OGYI01 (sample SAMEA3541484, study PRJEB24748) | human gut metagenome | biome: human gut; feature: human-associated habitat; material: faeces | place: China | collected 2012
GCGCTCGCCGTACTCGGCCAGCTCCTGCTTGAGCGCGGCGAGGGCCTCCTCGTTGAGGTCGGCGGCCAGGCAGTTCGCGCCCGCCTCCAGGAAGCGCTGGACGATGCTCTTGCCGATGCCGGACGCGCCTCCGGTGATGACGGCGGTCTGGCCTGCGAGGATAGGGCTGGGAAGGATGTCTGGCATGCTGGGTGCTCCTTTTCGGTAGGGCGGGCGCCGTAAGAGAGGCGGGATGCGAAGCGGCCTTGCATCTGTCATGCGGTTGCGAAACCGCATCCGAAGCGTACCATGCCCGCTGCTTCATATCGGGTCTTCGATGGCAGGCGGTGTTTAGGGCGTCTGCTGCGGATAGTCACCAACGCGAGCGGTGGGAGGCAGGCCTCCAGCGGCAGGCGGAGCGAACCATGATGCGGCTGACCCTCATTCTGCCGTTGGAACCTGACGCTCCGCCGTGCGTCAACTCCTCCGGTTCCTTGAATGCCCGCAAACTCCGCCTGGTTGGATATAATCGATTGTTCCACGCCTCGGATTGGCGCTCTGAATAGTATCATGGGATAATACGATGGCGCGCAGAAGCCTCTGGATGCGACGCCTCGGCAACGGCGAGCAGATCCGATAGTGCGCTTTGGGGTTGGGCCATTATGGAGATTCAACAGTTGCGTTATTTCCTGGCGGCGGCGAACCACTCGAGCTTCGCGCGGGCGGCAGGGCAGTGCTTCACGTCGCGCCAGAACATCGCCCATTCAGTTAACGCTTTGGAGCGCGAGCTGAACCTCCCCCTCTTCGAGCGGCGGGGCAACAGCGTGGTCGTCACGCCTGCAGGCCAGGAGGTCGCGGGTCGTGTCGACGAGATACTGAGTCGCGTTGACGCGCTACAGGCGCTGTCGGTCGGCCAAGTGCCCGCAGAGGCAGGGCTGCGCGCGGCGGTGACGTACAACCTTCTGGCTCGGGTTCCGGAAAAGGTCGAGTCGTACCTCTACCAGTTCGATCGGGGCATCAAACTGCTCGAGGTTGGCTGCGAGGACTGCTACCATGCTATCTGCGCCGACGAGGCTGACGTGGGCCTGGCCCTGTGCATGCAGCGCGATTTTCCCGAATGTGGCTTCGAGGAGGTCAACCGCCTGAAGGCGTACGTCCTCGTAAACGAAATGTCCCCCCTGGCTCGAAGGTCGCAGCTCTCCGTCTTCGACTTGAAGGATCAGCGTATAGCGCTTATGTCGGAGTCGCCCCTTTCAATACGAGCCTCTTTTCTCCCAACTCGGTTCCCTGGGCTACGATTTCTCCAACCTGTCCATCGCGGCGACCGCCTCGGGGCTCTATGGGATAAAGCGCAACGAGGCAGTGGGCATCGCGACGAGCTACTTTGTGGAGAGCCTTCCCGAGGGCATGCGCGCCGTCCCGTTCGACGATACCCGGTACGACTGGTGCATCTACGCCTTGTATCCGAAGCAGTCGAACTGCTTTGCAACCATCATGCGATTCGTTCAAGGACTTAGGAAGAGCTACCTCGGCGCATAGGCTCAAATTTGCTGGGTCGACAAACATGGTTTGTCGACCCTCTTCGAAACCATGTTCGCGACAGATCTCAGGCATCTTTTCCAACGGATACTCCCACCGCACAATGGGCTCAGGTCGAAAAAGCGTACGCAGACCCGAACTGCCAACGATTGCACGAGGTGAGGAGGAAACGGTGACTGAGTGGAAAAGGGAAGAGGGGGAGGAGACGATCTTCCGTACCTGCGCATGGTCGCCTCCGGGGTGCCACCCCGTAGGGTGCGGACTGCAGGTCCATGTGAAGGACGGCGTCGTGGTGGAGGTGGAGGGCGACCCCGAGCATCCCATCACCAAGGGCGCGCTGTGCCCTCGCTGCCTGGCCCTTACCGAGTACGTCTACCATGAGGATCGCATAGTCCATCCCATGAAGCGCGCCCGGGAGGACCGCGGGCTCGACAAATGGGAGAGCTGCAGCTGGGACGAGGCCACCGACCTGGTGGCGGATGCTGCGCGGGAGATCATCGAGCAGTATGGTGCCGAGACCATCTGCGTGTTCGGCGGCACCGGCCGCGAGGCGAACTATTGGTACACACAGTGGGCGAACCTGGTGTTCGGCACCCCAAATGCCGTTTATGCCCAGGCCGGCTGGTCCTGCTACGGGCCGCGTATCTCCAACACCGCGTTCATGCTGGGCGGCGGCTATCCCGAGATCGACTACGCCCAGAAGTTCGCCGACCGTTACGAGCATGAGGGCTGGGTTGCACCCGAGGTCGTGGTGTGCTGGGGCAAGGAGCCGCTGCGCTCCAACCCCGACGGCATGTACGGGCACGCCCTCATCGAGATGATGCGCCAGTTCGGCACGAAGGTCATCTGCGTCGACCCTCGCATCCACTGGCTGGGCTCCCGCTCCGAGATCGTGCTCCAGGTGAACCCCGGCACCGACACGGCCATGGCCATGGCCTGGATCTACGTCATGGACAAGGAGGGCTTGGTCGACCGCGAGTGGATCGACGCCTGGACCTACGGCTACGACGAACTTGTTGAGCGCTGCCAGACCATGCCGCCTTCCAAGGCCGCCGAAATATGAGGTGTCCCCGAGGACCTCATCTGGAAGGCCGCCCGGATGTACGGCTCCGCGCGCCCTTCGGCGCTCGCCTGGGGCCTTGCGGTCGACGAGAACCCGAACGGCACCCAGCTCGGCCAGTGCCTCATCGCGCTCATGGCCATCACCGGCTTCATCGACGCACCCGGCGGCACGACGCTCGGCATGGGCGACGACCAGGGCAACGTCGTGCGCGACGGCGGCTCCATCTCGGCCGACGAGAAGGTGGACGACGCCACCGATTCCACGCTGGAGCTGGCCTTCAAGAACGGCATCATGACCGAGGAGACGTGGGCGAAGCGCATCGGCATCGACAAGTACCCGGCTATGGGCTCCATTCTCTGGACCGTCATGCCCGACGAGTTCCTGAAGGCGCTCGAGACCGAACAGCCCTACAAGGTGCATATGGCCGGCTTCGTCTCCTCCAACCCGGTCGGCACGGCCATCTCCGCCGAGCCGCAGCGCTGGTACAAGGCGCTCAAGCAGCTCGACTTCAACTACGCCTGCGACTGCTTCATGAACCCGACTATCATGAGCTGCTGCGACGTGGTGCTCCCGGTCGCCTCCACCATCGAGCACGACGGCATGGTGGTCACGCATTATGCCTCCAACGCCTCGTTCTACGGTGCCCAGAACAAGTGCGTGCAGGTGGGCGAGTGCAAGAGCGACATCGAGATCATGATGATGGTGGGAAAGAAGCTCCATCCCGAGTTCTGGAACCGCTTCGAGACCCAGGAAGACTACGACAACTTCCATGTCATGCGCAGCTGGCTGCCCTTCCGGGAGCTGCGCGACAAGGTGGTCGTCATGTCCGAGGAACCCTATTACAAGTACAAGATCGGCAAGCTGCGTCCTGACGGGCAGCCCGGGTTTCCCACCACCACCGGCCGTGTCGAGCTCTACTCGCTCATGTACCAGAACTGGGGCGAGGATCCGCTGCCGTATTACGAGCCTCCGGTCTACAGCCCCGGCGCCTTGCCGGAGCTCGGCCGGGAATACCCGCTGATGATGATCACCGGCGCTCGCCAGCAGGAGTTCTTCCACTCAGAGCATAAGCAGGTTCCGAGCCTGCGCCAGCTCACTCCTTGGCCTATGGTCGACATCAACGTATACGATGCCGAGACCTACGGCATAGAGGAGGGCGACTGGGTGGAGATATCCTCCCCCTATGGGAGCATCCGACAGCTCGCGCGCGTGGTTCCCACCATGAAGAAGGGCGTTGTCCACTGCATGCACGGCTTCTGGTACCCCGAGGAGAACGGGGAAGTGCCCAACCTCTACGGAAACTGGAAGTCCAACGTCAACATGCTGATGCCCAATAGCGTGAACGGCAAGCTCGGCTTCGGCAACACGTTCAAGCAGATGATGGTGAGCATCAAGAGGGTCGACGGCCGTGGCGGCCCGAACGATCCGGATGCCAACGGCATCGTTCTCGAGCCAAGTCGCCAAGAGGAGTTCACGGTCCAGCAAACATGGCGCCCTGCTGACGAGTCCACTGCAGTCTACCTGCAGAAATAGAGAGGAGGAGCAAACCATGACGCAAGGTGCTTTGTACATCGACTTCGAGTATTGCTCGGGCTGCCACAGCTGCGAGATCGCCTGCCGCACGCATCTGGGGCTTCCCAAGACCGAGAACGGGATCAAGGTTCTCGAGGATCGTCCCTACCAGCATCCCGACGGTTCCTGGCACTGGGACTTCATAGCCTATCCGACGGAGCTGTGCGACCTCTGCGAGGATCGCATCGCCAAGGGCAAGCTGCCTTCCTGCGTGCAGTGCTGCCAGGCAAAGGTCCTGGAATACGGCACGATCGAGGAGTGCGGCCGGAAGCTCCTGGACAAGCCAAGGAAGGCCGCCGTGTTCGTTCCTTAGCGGGTGCGCGTTCGGGCGGACGGAGGGGGGCGCCTACTGGCGCCGCGTCCGCCCTTTTCGCCTCGGGGCGCGGAATGGAAGTCTCAGAGGTGAGTTTTTCGCGATTCGTCTTCACAACGACAGGGGGAATTATGACCGAGATTGCTATCGATTCCTCGATTCGGGGGAAGTTCGGCAAGGAGTCCATGAAGCGGCTGATCGCAATAATCGCAGCAGCCGCAGTGTTCTCGTTCTTCCAGTTCGCCTGCCCTGTGCCGGAAAGCCTCTCCCGCGAGGCCATGTCCGCTGTGGGCATCCTGCTCAGCTGCATTATCCTGTGGGTGACGGAAGCGCTTCCGTTCATAGTCACGGTTGTGCTGATCTACGTCCTGCTGCCTATGACCGGCGTTTTGCCGTTTGCCACCACCACACTGGAAAACGGGGCGGTCGTACAGTCCGTGTTCAACCAATCGAGCTTGATGGTTCCGATCTACTGCCTGTTCATCTTTGCCGTCACCGCAGCGGTCATGGCCACGCCGATCCCGTTCCGCGTTGCAAATGCCGTTTTGAAGTGGTCCAAGGGGGATTCGAGGAAGATCGTTGTCGGTCTCATGATGGTCACGGGCATTTTCTCCATGTTCATCGCCGATCTTGCGGCATCTGCCATCTTCGTCGGCATCAGCCTTTCCATCGTCGAGGCGAACAACGGCGTCAAGAAACTTTCCGGCCTTGGCAAGGCCCTTACCGTCGGCATCCCGGCCGCCGCGCTCATAGGCGGCATTGGCACTCCTCTCGGCAACTCCTCCAACATGCTGGTCATAAGCATGTTGGAGACGGCAATCGGTTTTCGTGTGACGTTTTTGGGCTGGTGCATCGCCAACATACCCCTCGCGCTTGCGGTAACGTTCCTCTCCAGCCTGTGGATAGCGAGGGTTTTCAAACTCGAGGATATCAAGAAGGACGCCTACCTGGTGGTGGAGTCGAAGCTTGAAGGCATTCAAGGGATCACCGCCAAAGAGGTCAAACTCATCGTCTGGTATGTCATCGCCTTCGGCTTGATGATAGCGAGCACATGGCTTCCGCAGATCAATTCCATCATGGTCGCGTTGATCTTCTGCGTCCTCGCCTTCGTGCCTGGGCTGAACCTGCTGACCAAAAAGGAGTTCTACGAGAGCATTCCCTGGGAGGTCATCATGATGGTCATAGGCATCCAGGTGCTGGCCACCGGCCTCGTGGGAACCGGGGTGGCCACGTGGTTCGTCAATACCTTGCTCGTCGGGGTGGAAGCGTGGCCGGCCTTGCTCGTCGTGCTCGTCATGTGCTTGGTGACCTTGGTTCTCCACCTGTTCATTCCCATCGGCCCTCCCGTCATCTCCGTTGCGATTCCTCTGTTGGTTGCCGTGGTGTCTGCGGTCAACATGGCTGCTGGCAGCATGGTCGTCAGCCCTGGCATCGTGGCGTGCATCGGCGGCGGCCTGGGTGTGGTGAGCACGTTCTTCCCGCTGGATTCCATCATCCTGATCGGTTACGACAAGGGCTGGATCTCCATGACCGAGTACGTGAGGAAGTCCTGGGCCCCGACGATGATCCTCTTGGTTGCGAGCGTCGTCTGGCTTCCCATCATCAGCGGCGTTGCATTTCCTGCTTAGGGCCGAGGGTTCCTGTTGTCCCGGCCTTGACTATGGACGGCCGGGAGAGCGGTTGCCCGGCGCCGGAATCGAAACCACCAGAAAGGAAAGGCCATGTGCTTCAGACCTGCGAGCGCTTCTGCTGGCAAGACGTGTTCCGAATGCGGAACCGCCAATGCGTTTCTCGATGTCGTCTGTGTCAAATGCGGGGCGGAGTTGCCAAGCCCCGATGGGCCTGGCGTCCCGGACGTCATGGGAGCTCCCGGCACTCTTGGGGCGCCGATGGCGCCGAGAGCCCCCGGGGTGTCTCCTGCTGCTCCGGGGATCCCAGGAGCACCCGCGTCCCCAAAACCTCGGGCATGATGCTGCGTGAGGGAGTGCGGGCGGAAGGGAAGGCGAGCTGGAAGGAGGTCCTGTGGCAAGCCTATGCGGAGCATTCTGCTCGTTCTGCGGAAGGTGCGGTAGGAAATTAAGGAGGGGGCTGAAGATTGCAAAGCCGCAGGATGTAGCCGCCCCCGGGGTACCGGACAAGGCGAAGGGCCTTGTCGAGGCGAACGCGCGAAACCGCGCCGGACGCAGCGACTCCGAGAGTGGCGGCTAAGGCAGGCGGGCGGCTCTGGATCTGCGCCGGCTAGGCGGGCTGTATTCGCTCAAACCGGCGCCTCCCCGCCTCGTCTCCATACTGCCGGGCCCCTGCGGGAGTTTGTGAAGTTTCCCCGGCTGGGGCGGCGGGTGGGGCCCATTGCGCTAGACTGGTCGCATCATGATTTCGATACCTTACCTTATCTGCTCCATACTAAGCTTCGTGCCGGCCATCGTGTGCCACGAGGCTTGCCACGGCTTCGCCGCCTACAAGCTGGGCGATCCCACGGCCCAGCGTGCCGGGCGTTTGTCGCTGAACCCGCTCAAGCACATCGATCCCTTCGGCACGGTCATCATGCCGCTTCTGCTCATGGCCATGAACATGCCCGTTTTCGGCTACGCGAAGCCCGTGCCCTACAACCCGGCCTACTTCAAGGACGCGCGCAAGGGCGACCTTATCGTGGGGCTGGCGGGCCCGGCGGCCAACCTCGCGCTGGCCATCTTGGGCGCGCTCGTCTTCACGGCGGTGTCGCTGCTGCTGCCGGTGAACGCGCTGGCTCAGAACGAGGTGTTCTACTACTTCTACACCATGTTCCTTCCTATGTTCTCGCTCATCAACCTGTACCTCATGTTCTTCAACCTGCTGCCCATCCCGCCGCTCGACGGCTCGTCCATTTTCGCGTTCTTCCTGCCGAAGAAGTACCTGCCCCAGTATTACAAGGTGCAGCGCTATGCGATGCCGGTGTTCCTCGTCGTGGTACTCCTCGTGCCGTACGTGCTGCACTTCAACCCCATCGGCATCTACCTGGACGTCACGGCGGGCAACGTGTTCGACCTGCTGTTCTCGTTCGCTGGATAGCGGGGCGGGCGTGTCGTACAAGGTTCGCATAGACAGCTTCGAGGGGCCGTTCGACCTCTTGCTCTACCTGGTCAGCCGCCAGAAGGTGGACATAGGGGCCATCTCCATCACGCAGATCGCCGACCAGTACCTGGCCGAGGTGGGCCGCATGGACAACCTCGATCTCGACGTGGCGAGCGACTTTCTGCTGGTGGCGTCCACGCTGCTGGAGATCAAGGCCGAGAGCCTCATCCCGCGCGACCGCGACGCCGTGGACGACGACATCGCCGAGCTCGCGCCCAGCGAGGCGCGCGATATGCTGGTGGACCGGCTGCTCGCGTACAAGCAGTTCAAGAACGCGGCCTCCACGCTGCTCGCACGCTTCATGGCCGAGGGCCGCATGCACGCCCGCCCGTTCGGGCCGGACGCGTGCTTCCTGAACCTCATGCCCGACTACCTGAAGGACGTGACGTTGGACGGCCTGGCGCTCCTGGCCGCCCAGGCCTACGCGCGCCGCGAGGTGTTCCTGCTGGAGTCCGAGCACATTGCCGCGAAGCCCATCCCGGTGGAGGTGCACGTGCGGGCCATCCACCAGCGCATCGTGAACCGGAAGCGCCTGCGGTTCTCGGAGCTCGTGGACGAGGGCACGCCGCTGCCCGTGGTGGTGGTGACGTTCCTGGCGGTGCTGGAGCTGTACAAGCGCGCCATGGTGAAGATCGAGCAGCAGGAGCAGTTCGGCGACATCGACATCCGCTACATCGAGGGCTCGGGCGAGCTCGTGCTCACCGGCGACGACGCGCTGACCTCGGTAGGGGAAGAGTAGGGAAAGGTTGGGCCCGTGTTCCAGGGATTGCAGGAAAGCCAGCTGGCGGGCGCCCTCGAGGCGCTCTTGTTCGTGACCGACGAGCCGGTTGGCACTATCGCGCTCGCCGACATGCTGGAGGTTGAGCCGGCCGACGTGGAGCGCGCGCTCGTGGGCTTGCGCACGCGCTTCGAGGGCGAGGAGCGCGGCGTGCAGCTGCGCGAGGTGGCCGGCGGATGGCGCCTGTACACGCACCCGGTGTACCACGAGCTGGTGGAGAAGTACGTGCTGTCGTGGGACACGCGGAAGCTCTCGCAGGCCGCCATGGAGACGCTTGCCATCGTGGCGTACTCGCAGCCCGTCACGCGCGCCGGCGTGGCCAGCGTGCGCGGAGTGAACTCGGACAGCTCCATCAACTCGCTGGTGGAGAAGGGCCTCGTGCGCGAGGCGGGCACGGCCGACGCGCCGGGCAGCCCCACCCTCTACGCCACGACGCGCGCCTTCCTGGAGAAGTTCGGTTTGCGCAGCGTGGCCGACCTGCCCGACCTGGACCAGTTCGCGCCCGACGACGACACGCGCGCGTTCATCCGCGAGCGCCTGAGCGCCACGCGCGAGCCCGTGCGCGTGGCGGAAGACGTCCGCATTGGCGGCGCGGAGGCGAACGCTTCCGACGACGACTTCGACGGTGTGGAGTTCGACTTCGACGGGGAGGGAGAGGCGGCGGTGACGCTGGGCGAGCAGCTGGGCGGCTCGGCCGGCGCCGGCGCCGGTCAAACGCTCTTCGCCCGCATGGACGAGGCTGCCGAGGACGCCGCGGGCGAGGCGGCTCAAAGCCTGCTCGCCGAGGCCATGGGCTCGAGTTTCGGCCTCGTGGAGAAGGTGGATTTCGACAGCCTGACGTTCGAGACGGAAGATGAATAATCGGTTCCGCCGTTCTGACGAACGGCGGAACGGGCCGACGCTGCGGGCTTCCGTGGCACCCGGTCTCGACGCTTTTTCGCTTGCTCTCGCGTGCGGAAGCACGCTCGGCCGCGAAACGCGCCGATCTCGGGCACCACGAAAGCCCTCGCTGACTTTGGAGGACCTGTGAGCGAAGAAAACGACAACCCCCGCATCGTTCCCATGCGTTTGCAGAAGTTCCTTGCGCGCGCCGGGGCGGCCAGCCGCCGGGGCTCGGAGAACCTCATGACGGCCGGGCGCATCACGGTTAACGGCGAGGTGGTCACGGAGCTGGGCAGCAAGGTGGATCCGCTCGTCGACGAGGTGGCGGTGGACGGTCGCGTCGTGCGCCTGGCGGATGGCCCGGTCACGCTCATGCTGCACAAGCCGGCCGGTTACGTTACCACCATGTCCGACCCGCAGGGTCGCCCCACCGTGGCGGAGCTCGTGCCCGCGGCCGAGCATCCGGGGCTGTTCCCCATCGGGCGGTTGGACTTCGATACGACGGGCCTGCTGCTGTTCTCCACCGACGGCGAGCTGGGCAACGGCCTGCTGCATCCGAAGCACCACGTGACGAAGCGCTACCTGGCCTGCGTCGAGGGTCGTCCGACCGAGCGCGATCTGGAGTTTCTGCGGCGCGGCATCGAGCTGGACGACGGCCCGACGCAGCCGGCCGACGTGCGCGTGGTGGAGGGCGGGGCGGCCCGCCATGCCGAGCGTCTGCTGGAGATCCCCGCCGCCGTGCCGCCGCGCTCCTCGAAGGAGTACGCGGCCGTGTGCGAAGGGCGCGCGACGCGGCGCTCCATCGTGCGCTTGGGCATTCGCGAGGGCCGCAAGCGCCAGGTGAAGCGCATGCTGGCCGCCGTCGGCCATCCGGTGCTGGCGCTTCATCGCGATTCGTTCGGCCCTCTCGAGCTGGGCGATCTGCCGCGCGGATCGTGGCGCGCGCTCGATGCCGAAGAAGTGGCCGCGCTCCACCAGGCCATCGGACGTGCCGAATAATGCTAGAATGAAACCCGCAGGAGACCGCGCGGCGGGAGCCTGCGGAACACGGAATGAACCCCTATGCTAGAAAGGCGCTCCCGTTTCATGGCACACCAGCATACAACGCAACCTGATCAGGCGTTTCGCCGTATAGCGGTGGTAGGTTTCGGACTGGTGGGCGCCTCGTTCGCCGCCGCTGTGCGCGCGGCGTATCCCGACACGCGGGTGCTGGCTGTCGACATCGACGAACGCACGCTGGCCGAAGCCGTCGAGCGCGGCTGGGCCACGGACGGCGCGCTGCCCGACGATCCTGCGTTCGAACGCTTCGTCGGCGACGGCTGCGACCTCGTGGTGCTCGCCACGCCCGTCGGCGCGGCGGAGCGCTACTTCGAAGACCTCGCGCGGTGGGACTATCGCGGCATCGTCACCGACACCGCCTCCACGAAGGCGCGCATCACGGCTTTGGCCGAGCGCGTCCTGCCGCATCCCGAGAACTTCGTGCCCGGGCATCCCATGGCCGGCTCGGAGGTGAACGGCATCGAAGGCGCGCGACCCGACCTGTTCAAGGGCGCGCACTGGATACTCTGTCCCGATGCCGATACGCCCGCCGAGCACTTCCCGCGCCTGCACGAGCTGGTCACGTCCATCGGCGCGCGCGTCATCGCGCTGCCGCGCGAGGATCACGACAAAGCGGTAGCCGTGGTCAGCCACGTGCCGCACATCATGGCGTCCTCGCTCGTGCAGCTGGCCAGCCGTCACGCCGACGACCAGCAAGCGCTCATGCGCCTGGCGGCCGGCGGCTTCAAGGACTCCACGCGCATCGCGGCCGGCTCGCCCGAGCTGTGGTGCGGCATCGCCTTCGACAACAAGGACGCACTGTCCGACGGGCTCGACGAGATCCAGGGCATCATCGGCGCGTTCGCTGACGCACTGGCGTCCGACGACCGCGCCGCGCTCACCGCGC
>OGYI01003047.1_pt1 | contig 11147 bp, 10 predicted proteins | sample 1576521 | NCBI WGS metagenome assembly OGYI01 (sample SAMEA3541484, study PRJEB24748) | human gut metagenome | biome: human gut; feature: human-associated habitat; material: faeces | place: China | collected 2012
CATTTTGCATCCTCCTTTTTTCAGGTCAGAGCCTGACGTTCTGTCATTTTTCGAAGCTTATTTTACTTTACTTCCACACATGCTGCGTCATGCTTACGCAGAGAAAGCTCATAGCCTCTGATGGTGATCTCAACCGGATCTCCAAGAGGAGCTACCTTTCGGATATAAACCTCGCTGCCTTTTGTGATTCCCATATCCATGATACGACGCTTGTAAGCCGGGTCGCCGGTTATCTTGGAAACAACTACTGTAGAACCTACTGCTGCATCACGTAAAGTCATTTCTCTTTTCCTCCCTGTTCATATTCCAATTCCTAATCTATCCTCAACTGCGCCTTCCGCAGTTTGGGGCAAATCCACTACCGGTCACTGCCTCTCAGTCCGGTCACACCATAATGTGTCTGGCCATTTCTTTATTGACTGCTACTCTGGAATCCTTGACATTTACGATCAGATTGCCGTCAAACTGGGAAACAACTGTCACTTCCGCATTCTCAAGGCCTGCAAGAAATCTTCTTGTATCCTCCGCTCCTGAAATACGCTTGATCGTGCCCGTATCACCTGACTGTAAAAATAAAATCGGCTGCATGGAATCCCTCCGTTTCTTTCTAGTAATTAGCTTAATCTAATTAGTTAATTCTAACTCATAGGTTAGTTTATACTAAGTTTTTTCGAATGTCAATCCCCTAAATGAAAAAAGTTAATCAAGATTAAGTTTTTATAAACAAAATATAAAAAAGTTCCTGCATTTTGAAGTACTTCTGTCTGGCAGAAGGTTGCCTCTCCTTTGCAGGAACTCTGTTCTGATTCTTTTTTTCTGTTTGCAGCCTGTTAAGCTAAAAACCCCTTCCGGAACTTTTTCTTTCTTCCGTGCTGCTCATATTTTATCTCTTAGTGGATCTGATCATCCAGCAGCTTCAGGATCAGATTCTCCGTTTCATTGATTCCGTAGCTTGCACTGTTGATACAAAGATCGTAATTATCCGGCTTGCCCCACTGAGCTCCGCCGTAAAAATTGTAATACCGTCTGTGCTGGCTGTCCATCTTCTTCAGGAAACGGACTGCCTGCTTCATATTCATCTTCCTTACATCCATAACATGCTGCACACGGATAGCAAAAGGAGCTGTGATAAACAGACTGATATGTGGAATGTGATTGTTTTTGAGGATCGCATCCGCACACCTTCCCATAATGATGCAGTCCTCTCTTGAGGCCAGATCGCAGATCAGGTCACTCATGTTAAAGAATACCGCATCCTGTTTCGGGAGGCCATGGTAACGGTTGAATTCCCGGAACCAGCCCTTGAGATCAAATTTATGCTTCTTCTCATATTTATTGAAATCAGCAAAATATTCCGCATCGTTGACCGCGCCCTTTTCCGCCTCAAGACGCCTTAATACCTGATCAAAGATCTCCACATCATAATAGTTGATCCGAAGCTTGTCTGCCAGTCCGAAACCGATATCATTACCGGCACTTCCCTGTGTACGGCTGATGCAGATGACCAGATGGTCATTCTCAGAGATTTTTTCTCTGCGCTTGATCATATGATTCAGCGCCACACGTTCCTTATCCATGATATCCGTAGCAACAAAAGTCTCCGGCAGCGTCAGGATCTCCTGAAAGATCTCATCATATTTCTTCATGAGACGGCTTTTTTCTTCTTTATCCTTGATGGTCCTGGCCATGTTACTGATCAGTGCCATCTCGCTTCGAAGAAGATGTCCGTCCGGTTTGGTATACATCAGAGCACTTAAGTTCCGGATAGTGCCTTCTCTGTCACCGGTGAAGGTACGTCCAAGGGAAGATCCTACGCTTTCATAAACCTCGCCATCCAGTTCATAAAGTCTGGTGGCAAGCTCTCTGCATTTCTCTCGAATGTTATTATCCTGCATATTGATCCTCCTCCCTTATAAAAAGAATACCAGCATATCGATGATGAACATCGGTACCAGGAAACAAATGGACCATGCCATATATCCGAAGAAGGACGGCATGTTGATACCATTTTCGTCAGAAAGTGTCTTGACCATAAAGTTCGGAGCATTGCCGATATATGTATTGGCGCCCATAAATACAGCACCGCAGGAAATCGCAGAAAGAAGCTTTACAGGAACTGTTCCCAGTGTTGTTGCGATTCCGTTTGTAAATCCAAGAGTTCCTGCTGTTGTCAGAAATACCAGATAGGTCGGCGTATTATCCAGGAAACTGGACAAAGCTCCGGTCGCCCAGAACATCTGGTACGGCTCAGTGATACCAAGATTCGGTCCTACTGCTTTCAGAAGCATCAGGGCTGGCTGCATGGTGATAAAAATACCGATGAAAAGTACTGCAACCTCCTTGATCGCACCCCAGGTAAAATGGTTCCGCACACGGATCCTTTTATCTGTTGTCTTAAAGGACAGAAATGCAGCTGCCAGGATCAGGACGATCTCAATGATCGACGGGAAGCTTAAAGTAACCTCGCCGAAAATATGAAGCCCCTTTACATTTCCGGCTGCATCCTGGAATGCAGGCATACCGGGAAGCATTCCACTTAAGATAACACCCACAACGATCATCACAAGGAAGATGATATTATGAAGACCCTCGATCTTAAACTCGGTACCCGGTTTGCTGATATCCGGTTTACGTCCCTCTGCGATATCCTTCTTGTAAGAGCGCATATCCAGATGATAGAACACAAACAGAAGGATCACCATATTAAAGATCAGTACCGGAAAAAGATGAAGGCTCCAGAAAAACGGAACTCCTCGCATGAAGCCCATCAGAAGCGGCGGATCACCGATCGGTGTCAGGCAGCCACCCATGTTGGATACCATAAAGATGAAAAAGATCATAATATGACCCTTTCTCTTTCTCCAGGAATTCATTTTGATCACCGGACGGACCATCAGCATGCTGGCTCCGGTAGTTCCGATACAGCTGGAAAGCAGGGTTCCCAGTGCAAGAAGTCCTACATTTACTCTTGGCGAACCCGCAAAATCGCCCTCAACTGTAATGTTACCGGATACACAGAACAGTCCGAATAACAGGATGATAAATGTAAGATAGTCATTGATCACGCACTCCAGTACTGTTTCCGCAGTTTTTCCGGCACCGTAAACAACTGCAAACGGAATGATCATAAGAACGATCCAGAATGCAACCACAACGGGCTGATGTGACTCCCACCACTCACCCTTTACCAGCGGCATCACTGCAACACACAGAAGAAGGCCCGCAAAAGGGATACAAAGCCACACCGGCACACCAGATCCTGTCCCACCATTTCCGGCTGCCCATACACCCACAGGACATGCCAGAAATACTGTCAGAAAAGTACACATGACGGTTAATAATTTTTTCAAAATTTTCACCCCTCACATAAAATTTTTTTACCAGTGAAATTATAACATATGGCGTCCTAAAATCAACTGTGTAGATGTGCAATTTATACTCGAGCCCTCTCGCTTTTTTGTGCATTTTGTCGGTGTGTCATAGCAGTTTTTGTTTGTTTTCAAACACACGACCAGATTTTCGGATATTGTTTTCTATATCTGTTATATAATTTATATATATTGTCTCTCTGACAAAAAAGCAGCCGTATTCTCCATCGGTACACTGCCCTTTCCGGAAAATACTGCTGCTTTTGTATCTGTTATTTTTTTATTATTCCATACACTCGTCAAGGATCTCTGCCATCTTGTCGATATCCTCTTTTGTGATCACAAGAGGAGGAACAAGGCGGAGAACATCACTTCCTGCTGAGATCACCAGAAGGCCTTTTGCAAGAGCTTTTTTCACCACGTCTCCTACCGGACGTCCCTTGATCACGATACCCTGCATGAAGCCTTTGCCTCTTCTTGTTTCTGCACAGTCATGCTTTGCAACCAGTTCGTCCAGCTTCTCCTCAAAATACGGAGTAAGTCCCTGCACATGGGAAAGGATCTGATCTTTTTCAAAAATGTCAAATACCTTGCTGACTGCTGCACATACGAAGGGATTTCCGCCGTAAGTGGTTCCGTGGTCGCCTGGCTTCAGGGAAGCTGCAGCTGCTTTTTTGTTCAGCACAAAAGCCCCTACCGGAACACCACAGCCAAGTGCTTTGGCACAGGTCATGATATCCGGCTGTACTCCATATGCCTGCCATGCAAAATAATGTCCGGTACGTCCCATACCGCACTGGATCTCGTCCAGGATCAGGATGATATCCTGCTCATCACAAAGCTTACGTAAGCCTTCCAGGAACTCTTTTGTAGCCGGATAAATACCGCCTTCTCCCTGTACGGTCTCGGTGATGATGGCACAGGTCTTATCTGTGATCTGAGCCTTTACACTCTCAAGATCATTGAAATCTGCAAATTTCACCCCACCCATCAGCGGCTCAAAGGGTTCTCTGTAATGTGCATTGCCTGTCACGGAAAGAGCGCCGATGCTACGGCCGTGGAAGGAATGGTTCATGGCAATGATCTCATGGTCTGCATGGCCATCTCTTTCGTAGGCATATTTCTTGGCAGCCTTCAGAGCACCCTCAATGGCCTCTGTACCACTGTTTGTAAAGAAAGCCTTTTCCATATGGCTTGCCTGTACAAGTCTGGCTCCTGCATCAATGATCGGCTCATTGTAGTACAGGTTGGAAATATGCATCAGCTTGTCGATCTGGGATTTCAATGCTTCGTCATAGCCCGGATAATGATATCCCAGGGCATTTACAGCGATACCTGCCGCAAAATCCAGATATTCCTTTCCTTCGGAATCATAGAGGTAACAGCCCTCACCTTTTTCAAAAACTACCGGAAAACGGTTATATGTATGAAGAATACTGGCTTCAGATTCTTCCATCTGTTCATTCATGCTCATTGTAATATTTCTCCCCATCATCTTTTAAAATTGCAGTACCAATACCTTTGTTTGTAAATATCTCAAGCAGTAAGCTGTGCGGGATCCTTCCATCCAGGATATGAACTCTGTTTACACCATGCTCGATAGCGTCAATACAGTTTTTCAGCTTCGGGATCATACCGCCGCCCACCGTACCATCTGAGATCAGGTTCTCAGCCTCATCTACACGAAGCTCGGAGATCAGAGTGGAGGGATCATCTGCCTCTCTGTAAACACCCTCAATGTCAGACAGGAAGGCCAGCTTCTCTGCCTCAACTGCCTCTGCAATGGCGCAGGCTGCATCATCCGCATTGATATTGTAGGAATCAAAATTTTCGTCAAAGCCGATCGGGAATACGATCGGAAGGAAATCTCTTTCCAGAAGGTCCTGGAGGATCTTCGGATTAACCTTTGTAACCTCACCTACGTAGCCGATGTCTTCGCCTTTGGAAAGCTTCTTTTTGCACTGGAGAAGACCGCCGTCCTTGCCGCTGACACCTACAGCCTGTACGCCGAGAGATTCTACCAGAGTAACAAGCTCCTTGTTTACTTTTGCAAGAACCATCTCTGCGATCTCCATAGTGTCTTTATCCGTTACACGGAGACCGTTTACAAAATGCGGCTCCATGCCGACTTTACCGACCCAGCGGCTGATTTCCTTGCCGCCGCCATGAACAATGATCGGTTTGAAGCCTACCAGTTTCAAAAGTGTGACGTCCTGAATGACTCTTGCTTTGAGTTCCTCGTCAACCATGGCACTTCCACCATATTTTACTACGATAATCTTACGGTTAAAACGCTGGATATATGGAAGCGCCTCAATCAGTACTTCTGCTTTATCCAAATATTGCTGCATATCTTTATTCATGTCCAAAAACTTCCCTTCTGTCGTCCAACTACTAGTTTCTAACAATTATCTGTACTTTAACTTCTGTAATCTGCGTTAATATTGATATATTCATGTGTCAGATCACAGCCCCATGCGGTCGCACTGTAATCGCCCATTTTGATATCTGCCGTTGCTGTGATCTCAGGCTCAGATAAAATCTTTGTGGCTACTTCTTCACTATAATCTGTTGCCACACCATTTTCAATAATCTGAAGCTTTCCAGCTTTACTTTCAAAGAACAGATCCACCTTTTCCGGATCAAACTGTACACCGGAATATCCCATTGCACAGAGAATTCTTCCCCAGTTTGCATCATGTCCGGCAATTGCAGCCTTTGTAAGATTGGAGCATACAACTGATTTTGCAAGTGTCTTTGCCTGCTTTATACTCTCTGCTCCTACGACTTTCACCTCAAATAAAGCAGTCGCTCCTTCTCCATCTCCTGCCATTTTCTTGGCAAGTGTCTCGTTGACCATGTGAAGTGCCTCTTTAAATGTCTCATACTCCGGACTTGCGTAAGTGATCTCCTGATTGCCTGCCAGACCATTTGCAAGAAGAATTGCTGTATCATTGGTAGATGTATCTCCATCTACAGAAATCATGTTATAAGTATCTTCTACGTCTTCACTCAGCGCCTTTTGCAGTGCCTCTTTTGTAATTGCGGCATCTGTTGTGATAAATGCAAGCATCGTGCACATATTCGGGTGAATCATACCGGAACCTTTGGACATCCCTCCGATTGTGACTGTCTTGCCGCCAATCTCTATCTCAACTGCCATCTCTTTTTCTACTGTATCAGTAGTCATGATTGCAAGAGCTGCATCGTGTCCGCTCTGTAGACCTTCTGCTTTCTTTCCTGCCAGCACCTGGATTCCGTCCACCAGCTTCTGCATCGGAAGCTGCATTCCGATGACTCCTGTAGAACCAACCAGGACACCTGCTGCGTCAATATTAAGCGCTTTCGCTGCTGCCTCGGCTGTCTCTTTGCAATATCCCATGCCTTCTTCACCGGTACATGCATTGGCAATTCCTGAATTTACAACAACTGCCTGCACGCCTGCGCCACTGTCTACTATCTGGCGATCCCATTTAACCGGGGCTGCCTTTACAACATTTGTTGTAAATGTTCCTGCAGATACACAAGGCACCTGGCTATAGATCAATGCCATGTCGGTACGTCCCTGATATTTAATCCCTGCGGCTGTACTTGCAGCCTCATATCCCTTCGCAGCTGTTACGCCGCCTTTTATCTGTTTCATATATTCCTCCTGAAGTTTCCTTCTATTTATTCACTTATTTTACAAAGCTTTTTCTTCATATTCAAGAATGCCTCGGCATTCTTATGATGCCTGCAGATTGCTCTGCACTTCACACTTGCCTCATTCTCAGTTACTGAATAAATGCAGTGATATTCGCCTCATTTAATATAAAGTCGTAATAATTCAAATCTTCCCGCTTCTTCCAGCCAATCTCTTTCCAGAATGCATTTCCTATATCATTCTTTGTAAATGCAATTAAAGAAACGTTGTTGATTCCTTCTGTTTTTAGTGCTTCCATTGCAAATACAACCATTGCTTTTCCGATTCCGCGCATGCGGTATGCTTCATCCACACAGACATGATAGAGACACCCTCTTCTTCCATCATGTCCACATAAAATAGCACCAACAATCTTATCATCTTCAACTGCCACCACACTCGTTGTTGGATTTCTCTTTAAGAAACGCTCCACACCTTCTTTTGAATCATCCACACTTCGAATTCCAAAACCATGTATTTTCATCCAAAGATCATGCACCTGTTCATAATCTTCAATTGTCATTGTTCGTATCATTTTATTTCTCCCCTCAGATTTGTTCTATGGGAACATCGGAACAAGTTCCAGTCCTTCGCTTTCCGGAAGTCCAAAAAGAAGGTTCATATTCTGAACCGCCTGTCCAGCTGCACCTTTTACAAGGTTATCGATGGCTCCCATCATAACAATACGGTTCGTTCTTGGATCCAATTTGAATCCGATATCTACATAATTGCTGCCTTCTACCCATTTTGTCTCCGGACATACGCCTTCACCAAGCACACGCACAAACTTCTCGTCTGCATAATATTTATCATAAATTGCTTTTACTTCTTCACCTGTTACATCTTTTTTCAATGTAGCATACTCTGTTGCCAGTATTCCACGATTCATCGGAACAAGATGTGGTGTGAAACTGATGGTCACATTTTCACCTGACGCATATCCAAGCTGTTCTTCAATCTCCGGTGTATGTCTGTGAGATGCTACACCGTAAGCTTTCATGTTCTCATTGACTTCACAGAAAAGATTCGGAACCTTTGCTCCTCTTCCTGCTCCGGAAGTACCGGATTTCGCATCTACAATGAGTGTCCTCATATCAATGATCCCTTCTTTTGCCAGCGGATATGCTGTCAGAATAGAGCAAGTTGTATAGCAGCCCGGATTAGCAATCAGTCTTGCGCCTTTTACTTTATCACGGTTCACTTCGCAAAGTCCATAAACAGCTTCTTCAATAAATTGCGGACTCTTGTGCTCGATACCATACCATTTTTCATATACCTTAACATCTTTGATACGAAAATCTGCACTTAAATCTACAATTTTTGTCTTGCCTAAAATATTCTCGTTAATGACAGAAGCCAGAAATCCCTGAGGAGTCGCTGTAAAAATCACATCTACCTGATCTGCCAATGCTTCGATATTGTCATCCATGCATTTTGCATCTACAATCTGAAACATATTGCGATATACATCTGCATACTTCTGATCAATATAGCTTCTTGAGCCATACCACACAATTTCTGCCTCCTTATGTCCCATTAAAATACGAACGAGTTCTCCACCTGCATAGCCTGTGGCTCCGATGATTCCTACTTTTATCATTTTTGTACCTTCCTTATATTGTAAAATCTAAAACTATCTAAGGTATGTGAGAGCTAATTGCAGACACAACCAGTTTTTTTCGTCCGTTGTGCCGCTTATCTCTGACTTCTTCCGCAAACTCGCCAAAAGACGGCTCAAACAGTGCTTCAGAAGTCAGGCTATGCTCACGGGCTTACCAAAAAACTGATTGACTGTCTGAAATCAGCTCTCACATACCAATTATACTTTTACTACTTAAATATGGCGTCAAAACCAGGGGCGTTCCACCTTACCTTTACCGGATAAAATGAGCTAGTTCTTTCCCCGTTGCTTTGTTGACCAAAGTATCATTATGCTCCATCTTTACTTTGTTGGTCAAACTATCATTGTATACACTTCAAGCTATGTGCATGATTATACAACTTATGTGTATAATATTCAAGTGTTTATGCATAACTTTTTAATATTATGCATATTATCCAATCTCATGAATACTTTTGCACAATTTCACAGCATATTTTAATCTTTACTCTTTATCCTTCTGCCTGTAAAAGTGCAACATATGATAAACTTTCGTCCCCCAAGTCTACCTCTTAATTCCCTCTAAGAAACTTGCAAAATTCGTAGAACTCCATATTTGCTATCGAAAGTATTATGACCGTCCGACTTTGCATTATGGAGACAAGACTGTAAAAATCATGGTAGCCTTTGCTGACATGATTTTTGTTCTGTCAGGCTTGTCGGAATGCTTTGTGCAACGGAGTGACGGCTCAAATACTTTCGTAAGCAAATTCATAGTTTTTTCTGTTTCTTACGGGCGAATCTGTCCATCTCCAAAAATCACATACTTTGTCGTAGTAAGCGCTTCTAATCCCATCGGTCCTCTTGCATGCAATTTCTGTGTGCTGATTCCTATCTCTGCTCCGAATCCGAATTCGAATCCATCTGTAAATCTGGTCGATGCGTTGACATACACTGCTGCCGCGTCGATTTCATCCTGGAATTTCAGCGCATTTGTATAATCTTTTGTAATGATGGACTCGGAATGTCCGGTGTTATACTTATTAATATGTGCAATCGCTTCTTCTATAGAAGAAACTGTCTTCACGGAAATGATTGCATCCAGATATTCTGTGCCCCAGTCTTCCTCTGTTGCCGGCACAATCTCCGGTACAATCTCACGGATACGCTCATCGCCTCGAACTTCTACACCTTTTTCATGAAGTGCTTTATAAATAGCCGGAACTGCCTCTTCCGCAATCTTTTCATGAATTACAAGTGACTCGCATGCATTGCATACGCCAAGTCGCTGCGTCTTTGCATTGACAATAATCGGTACTGCCATGTCAAGATCTGCTGTCTCGTCCACGAAAATGTGACAGTTTCCAGTTCCTGTCTCAATGACCGGGACTGTACTGTTCTGCACTACATTTGCAATGAGTCCTGCCCCGCCTCTCGGAATCAGAACATCAATGTATTCATTCAGTTTCATCATCTGATTTACGACCGCTCGGTCTGTATTTTCAACAAGAAGGATTGCGTCCTCAGGAAGATTACATTTTTTCAAACCGTCCTGAATCACTTTTGTCACAGCAAGATTGGAATGGATTGCATCAGAACCTCCACGCAGGATTACAACATTTCCTGTCTTAAAGCAAAGTCCAAATGCATCAGCCGTTACGTTCGGGCGCGATTCATAAATGATTCCGACCACCCCAAGTGGAACCACTCTTTTTCCAATACGAAGGCCATTCGGTCTGACCTTTTCCCACAATGTTGCACCAATTGGATCTTCCAGATCAGCAATCTGTCTGAGACCTTCAGCCATTCCGGCAATTCTTTCTTCCGTCAGGCGAAGACGGTCAATCAGAGATGCTTTCATACCGTCTTTCTCAGCTTTTTCAATATCCTTTTCATTTTCTGCCATAAGATAGCTTTTCTGATTTTCCAGTTCTTCCGCTACTCTTCGAAGTCCTTCATTTTTCTGATTTTGGGAAAGATGCTGAACCTGTGCAGAAACTGATTTTGCACGCTTCCCAATCTCGTGTATGTAATCCATATGACGCCCTCCTGCTTCTATTGTACTTGTTATTTTTAACAAAATGCCTTTTCCTATACGAAAATAGACAAGACTTACATCTTGTCTATTTTATCTTATCCTTTTGAAATGATTTGTCAAGTTTTTACTTCCAGTCAAACTTCCGATAATAGTAAACTCATACAAATCCTACAAATCTTTTATGATATAGAATTTATTTTTTTAATTGTATTTTCAGTTTATTTGTGTTACACTACATCTACATCAATTTTCGGGCACGATATTTTCATTATATTTCAACGCCTACAGAAATCCTTAGCCAAGATTTCATTTCTGAATTTCATTTGCTTTTTCAGCAAAGATTACTCAGATTTTTGATGAAGTTACTCGTTCACCGCAGCTTTCAGTGATTCCCGGCACTAATACAGCTACACTTTCACCGGACAAATGATACGGTACTTCTGAATTTAATTACATTTT
>OGYI01003069.1_pt1 | contig 11024 bp, 9 predicted proteins | sample 1576521 | NCBI WGS metagenome assembly OGYI01 (sample SAMEA3541484, study PRJEB24748) | human gut metagenome | biome: human gut; feature: human-associated habitat; material: faeces | place: China | collected 2012
GACTGCTGATTGGAGTGCTGACGAAGGAAGTGCTTAAGAGGATTCCGTAATATGTTACCACCGTACGCATCTGGGCTGAATATATTCCACGCGGGGAGGCGCAACATTCCGCGGAGCTAACTGCTAACTGCGACTAAACATCTCAGGAGAGCCTTCGATGTTAAGTCTTCGTAAGCAGTGGATCTCCGCTCCATTAAAGGCGCGCCTTGAATGCCCCGCTTAGGAATATATTCAGCCCAAATGCTGTTGATTGAAAAAGAGCTCCTGACGATAGTTTTGAACTATCGTCGGGAGCTCTTCTTGCTATTCCATAAGTTATCATTTTCTATGAATTTATCATGGACAACTTATAATTCGTTTACTACATATCCGTCTTTCATTAATTCGAATTTATCCATCAATCCACTTGTCACATACACATTTTTGTCTTCATCAACGAATACGGCTTCTGCATCATATTTCTCTAAAAGAGGTTTCGCGGCGTCCAGACCCAGAACGAAGCAGGCAGTGGAGAGGCCGTCGGCCAGGTAACCCTGGTCGCAGACGATGGTGACGGAGGTGAGACCGTTCTGTACAGGATAGCCGGTCTTTGGATCCAGAATGTGGTGGTAGCGGATTCCATCTTCTATGAAGTATTTTTCGTAGTCACCAGAGGTGGAAAGGAACTGGTTGGCGTCCAGGGTGATGGCTCCAAGATAGTCGCCTTCCGTGTCACGGGGATCGGTAAGGGCTACTTTCCAGGAGGAGCCGTCGGGCTTTTCGCCGTAGGTCATGACACTGCTGCCGCCAAGGTTCAGGATCATACCGAAGACATCTGGCTGGGTTTGCAGGTAATCCATGATCAAATCACAGCCCATGCCTTTTCCAACGGCACCAAGATCCAGGGTACAGCCATCAAGAAGGGTTACATTGTTTCCGTCCACCTGAATTTTCTCGTAGCCCACTTCGGGAAGAAGGGTGTCGATTTCGGACTGATCTGGGACATGAGGGTTCTCGCCGGCAATGTCCCACAGGCGGATAATTTTTCCAAGGGTGGGGTCAAAAGCACCGTTGGAATCCTGGGAAAGCTGGCGGATTTTCTCAAGGTCGGCGGCAAGATCATCAGAGACTTCCATGGTCTTGCCCTCAGCATTGTTCAGCTGGGAAATCTGGGAGTTTTCCTCTGTCCAGGAAAGGAGGGTGGTTTCCATTTCGCGGAGCTTTTCGCCAATCTGAGTGTTGATGTCCTCGCCTGAGGTATAAAGGGTTTCGGAAACTACCGTGTCCATTGCGAAATCTGCGTTGGTGTATTTTTCTATGTCAGATGCATAAACAACTGTAATTGTTTTTCCCAGTACTATTGCAGAAATGACAGTGAGAAGCAGGCTGCCGCAGAGGATTCCTGCCGCACTTCTCTTTCTCAAATGCCTTCTCCCATTAAACATATCCAAGCAGGTAAGTGATTGATCTCTGGACTGCTTTTTATAATGTACCTTAATTAAATCGACTTCATTCTGAAATCTTACTTTACTTCTTTTTTTACTCATATCCTGTTCTTTCTGATTTTATTTTCTCTTATTTTCCAATAGCGTTCGCCCATCTTTTCCCAGCTCGTGTTTAAAAAAGGCTCTCATCTTTCGCCTTCGGAATCCCGATCCGGATGTTCCTCTTCGGGCAGATTCCCTGGCAGGCGTGGCAGCAGATACATTCTCCTGAGAGAGGGGTATCACCGTCAATGTCCAGATGAGCAGGACAGCGCTTTTTGCAGGCTCCGCATTTCGCCGGACAGGTGCCTTTGTCACGGTTGAACAGCGCAGAGGGCGCTATAGGCATTATAGCAAAAATTGCGCCCATTGGGCAGAGGAACTGGCAGAAAAATCTTTCCTGAGTGCACATTCCGATCATGAGCAGAATCAGCAGCACAATCCCCACCTTGTAGGCAGCACCGGGAAGTCTGCCAGCGGTGAGCATGGAAAACACATCCCAGGGGCTCATGCCCTGAAGCTTGCTGTACCAGCCGGTAAGGATAGATACAAGAAGCACCAGAAGCCAGATATATTTCACCTTCTGCAAAATGCGGATGGCTTTTTCTGAGTATCCGTGACGGCCTTTTTTATGAAAAACCTTCTGGCGGATAAACACAGTCAGCTCGTACAATGCATCCCCAAGGGAACCAAATGCGCAGGCATATCCGCAGAAATGCCGTCCGAACAGGCAGGTTACCACCAGCAGCACAGCAGTCACATCCAGAAAGGAATTCCAGCTGATTGTCTGATGTGCTGCGATTGCCTGAAAAACGGACTTCACGCCCGCGAATGCTGTGGAAAAAAGTGCCGGAGCAAAAATGAAAAACAGAAGCTGAATGCCAGCGCGGATCAGCCGAATTTTTCTTTGTCTCTTTTTCATTAATTTTCCGCCTTTCCAAGTGCATCATTTACAGCGTTGATAATTCCAGTGGAACTGAAGGTTGCGCCGGAAATGGTGTCAACGTCTGTGCTCTGGGAAGCCAGAATGGTGCTAATCACGCCCTGTCCCTGGGAAAGGTATGCAGAGTCTTCGCCTGGTGCACTTACCACCTGAATGTCTGTAATCGTGTCATTTTCAAGTGTAACCTGAACCTGGATATTGCCGCCAAAGCCCTGGCCGTCTCCTGTGTAGGTTCCGTTTTTGTAGACAAGATCTTCACTTTCTTCCTCAGAAGAAGCGTCCTCAGCCTCTGTCTCATCTGTATTTTTGTCATCTTTTTTCGCGTCCTCGGAAGCATCCCCGGAAGCCGCTTCTTCCGTCTGGGCTTTCTGATTCTTCGCTTCCTCTTCTGCCTTTTTCTTCGCCTCTTCCTGCGCTTTTGCAGCCTCTTCAAGGGCACTTAATATCTCATCCTGCTGTTTTTCCAAGGCCTCCACTCTGGTTGTCAGACTGGCGATCTGCTGGTCTTTTTCGGTATCACTATCTTTTTTCTGCATGGAGTTGTAGCCAAGAACGACACCAACGATCAGAAGCAGACATAAAACTCTCATAATAAAACTCTGGTATTTCATGGGTTATGCTCCTTTTGCCTGATTTAATGCATTTCTAAATGCCTGAATAAATCCCTGGGAGGAATATGTGCATCCAGATACTGTATCTACACTGTCTGCGGACTGCTTTCCCATAACCTGTCCAAGAATTCCCTCCCAGGCTGTATCTGCATATTCTTCATCATCATAGGAAAAATAAGTTGCTCCCACAATCTGTCCTCCGGATATTGTTACGGTAACCTGTACACTGTCTGGTCCGTCATTGCCTTCTCCAATGCCAGTGTAGGTTCCATCTGTATATGCACCAGCAGGCACAGGCGTGGGTTCTGGCGTAGCTGTCGGTTCCGGCGTCACAGAATTCTCCGGTGTATCCGTCGGTTCCGGTGCAGAAGTTGGCGCTGGCGTTTCAGTAGGCTCTGGTACAGCTGTAGGCTCCGGTGCAGTCGTTGGTTCCGGAACAGAAGTCGGCTTTGGCGTATTTGTGGGTTCTGGCTTCTCGGTGGAATCCGGCGCCTCAGTGGGCTCTGGCGTTACTGAAGGCTGTACCTCTGTATTTTTTGCCTGCTCCAATGCTATTTTGGACGCATCCAGAATTCCCATAGAAGAAAATGTTGCACCACTTACAGTGTCAATTCCTTCTGTACTCTGCTTTTCCAGTATTTTAGGCTGTATGGATCTCCATGCCTTATTGAAAAAGCTTCTGGTATCTGAGTTTGTATTGGTTACTTCCGTAATTTTTCCGTCTTTAATTGTCAGTGTTATGTTAACCTTTCCAGAATATCCCATTGCAGACCCTGTATAGGTGCCATCTTTCAAAAGATTTACAACCGGCTGCTCATCTGACGGATTATCCGGAGTCTTGGTAGGCTGTGGAAGCTCCGTTGGAATTGGTGTTACAGTTTCATCAGGTACAGTAGTCGGGGTTGGAGTTATATCTTCTTCCTTTGAGTCTGTAGTTCCTGATTGATCAGCCTTTGAAAGAGCCTGGGATAAAGCTCCGAGAATTCCATTGGAAGAAAATGTTGCACCACTTACAGTATCAATTTCAGAAGTACTCTGTCTGGAAATCACATTGGACTTGATTGTTTTCCATGCTTTATTAAAAAATTCAGGTGTGTCTGTATTTGTGTTGCTTATTTTTTTGATTTTTCCATTTTTTATTGTAACCTTTACCGTTACGATTCCATCAAAGCCTTCTGCCTGTCCCTCATATACGCCATCTTTATAGCTGACAGAAGTATCTTTCTTCGGTTTCTTTGCAGGTTTTGGCGTTGGCGTTGGAGTTGGTGTGGCAGCCGGTGTGGCAGAATCACTGTTTCCTGCCTGTGAAAGGGCATTCTGTACTGCCTGGATAATCCCGTTTGAGGAATAAGTTGCACCGCTGACTGCATCCACATTCGGGGACTGGCTTGATAAAACCTTACTTACAACGCCCTGTGCAGAGGCAAAATAAGAGCCTGTTTCTCCAGAGGCACTCAATATATCAACAGCTGTGATTTTCCCACCTGATACAGTTACCTGTACGGTAATCGTTCCTCCAAAGCCAGTACCGCTGCCCTGATAAGTTCCATCTTTATAGCCGCCTTCCGGAACTTCTGTAGTTGGTGTAGTGGTGGAGCCCTGACCTACCCCTGAAGATGCAGCCGTTTTTACTGGAAGGGTCTTTGAGCTTCCTTTTTTTATACCACTTTTTTTCTTTGAAATTTTGGAGGTTTTTTTCTTTGAAGATGATGATGTATTTTTGCCTGCTTTCAGCAGACTCTCCTCTTTTGCCTCGTCATCTGCTGCCTCATAGGAATAGGCTGTTTTCAGAAGCGATTCCAGATCCTGGGATTTTACAACCTCTCTGGTTTCAGCAGTCACTTCTTTTCCACTGCTGCCAGCCTGAGCACCTGCTGCAGCCACAGCCGCAATAACCACTGCTGCCGGAGCAAGTTTCACCAGATTCTTTTTTTCAAAAGGATTCTTATCACTGTCTCGTTTTTTCATGCTGTCTCCTGTTAAAATATGTAGCAAAATAAGTTTCTTTTTACAAGCAAAAGCAGGGGCTGTTAAAAACGGCCCCCGTTCCTTTGCCTTGTTTCACACAAGTCTTATTTGTTACCAGTAAAAACTTTGTAACAATTATTGTAACTGTTCAGTACCTTCTGAATGGTTACCAATTATTTTACTTTTACTTTGAATTTCTTAGATACTCCATTACTTGTAACAATGATGGTTGCAGTACCTTTCTTCTTACCTTTTACAACACCTTTTGCAGTAACAGTCGCTACTTTCTTGTTGCTGGACTTGTATGTTACTTTTCCGGATGGTGTTGCGGTTGCTTTGATTTTTACTGTTTTGCCTTTCTTGATTGTTGCAGAAGATTTTGCAAGCTTCAGAGAAGGTTTCTTAACCTGGATTACTACCTTCTTAGTGTAGTTTCCAACTTTTACCGTAATGGTTGTCTTTCCTGCTTTTTTCGCTTTTACAACACCCTTGGAAGTTACAGTAGCAACTTTCTTATTGCTGGATGTGAATTTAGCTTTTCCTGTTACACCTGTTTTTTCAACAGTGATTGTTGTGGATGTTTTTCCTTTGGTGTAAATCGTGGAAGCTTTTGCAGTTGCTGTAATTCCAGGAGTTGCAGTCGGTGCTGGTGTTGCTGTTGGAGCCGGTGTTGCAGTCGGCTGTGCAGGAGCCGGTGTTGCGGTCGGCTCTGCCGGCACCGGAGTAGCGGTTGGAGCTGGAGCTTTTACAAGCATGTTAAGAGCTTCTCTTAAATGTCCGATCTGCTCTTCTACGCCATACGTTGTCTGATTCTTAATATTTGCAAGCATTTCCTCACACTCTTCAAGCTCATTTGCAATGCTGTCTTTTGCAGCAGCCCAGCTCTCCGGAGTATAATCAGCCTCGTTCAGGGCTTTTGCTTCTGCGATAATGTTTTCCAGTGGTGTGGAATCTGCATCACCTGCAGGTTTTGCAATATTCTCAGCTTTTGCCTGGAATTTTACAACGTAATCCTGGTATCCAAGGGCATGAACAGTAAGGATCCAGTAACCAGTTCCGTCTGTTCCTTCCGGAAGCTTGCATCTTCCTGATTCTGTAAGGCCAAGCTGGATACCCATCATTTTATGCATCCAGTTATCAGCTGCAAATTTTGTTCCATAGTTTGCAAGTCTGTTTGTATAAGTGGAATCATTTCCATAATATGCCCACTCAACAGACTGCATATGTGCACCAAGATCGCCATAGTTTCCAGTCAGGTCAACTCTCAGGAACTCACCATAGGAACCATTTCCAGGCTTTACAGTTGCTGTAATTCCGTCTGCCACTTTCAGCTCTGCATCTTTGATACCAGACTCAGTTCCGTTCTGTCTTGCTCCGATTACAAAGCTTCCATCTTCAGCTTTTGTAGCTTTTTTCAAACCATTTGTATTTGCAGTTACATTTGCAACGGCTTCATAGGATTTCAGTTCTTTCTCGCCATAACCGCCGATCAGCTGTCCGCCATTTTTTACAATTGCATGGCTTTCTGCAAAAGCAGCAAGGTCAGCTCTCTTAATCTCAACCGGTACATATTTCAGTCCAGTTACGGTATATCCGGTTACATTGTTCCGGTTAAATACTTCTGATGTTCCATCGGCATAATAAACTGTTTTTCCGTCTGCGCTCCAGTGGGAAACTGTTTTTCCATTAAGAACCGCGATTGCCTGGAAGCTTCCTCTGTGAAGGCCATGGTTTGCAGTTGCTCTTGTTACAGCATCAAATGCTCCAAGGTCTGACTCACCTCTTCTGTCTTTTTCTTCAGAAGAAGCGGTGGAGCCTGCATTGTATACATCCTCGGAAGCCCAGTACTCAGCCCATGTAAGACCTGCGTATACATATACGTTTTCGTTGTAAACAAATGTTACATCTGGGTATCCGGCAGCACTTACAACTACTGTATCTCCATCGTTTACAGCTGTTTTAGAATAATCAAGAGTTCCATCCTCCTGAACAATCTTCACAGCACCTTTTCCGCTTGCAGCATACTCTTGGTCACCAATTTTTACTTTTGAAACTGTTTTGGTAAATGCAACAAACTGCTCAGCGGTAATATCTGCCGCAGCAACCAGTTTTCCTTCATACTCATCATAGGAAGCCATTACAGTATCTGTTGTTGCTGTAAAAGTAGCGCTGACAGGAGCATATTTTCCATTTGCATCGGAAATTGTCAGAGTATGTGTTCCAGGTGTAAGATTTGTAACCTTTACTCCTGTCTCTGTTGTCGCTGCTTCCACATCATCAACTGCATATTTCTTTGAATAATCAGATGGAAGTGCTTCAGATAATTCAACTTTAGCCTCTGCATCTGTTACCTTGATGTTGTCAACGGTTGCACTGACACCTGTTTTTACCGGAACATAAGTATCTGGAATATCAAAATTAATTTCCCCCTTATCCGTATAGTACGTTACGCTGGAAATAGTTTTTCCCATCATGGATTTGTAGTGGTCAGAGCTTATTGGGCAACCGTGAGATTCTGTTGTAAAGCCGGTGCTCCATGCAAGTTCTTTTCCTTTCCAGATATTCTCAAGATGACGGAGTGCATAAGTGGTTCCGTCTGTTGTATTGATGATTACACCATAAATCTTATCACCATTAGATGCATTTACTACTGCCTTTACTGCTGTCTCATCCAGCTCAAGCTGATAATCTCCATATTTGGAATTAAGCTTTAATTCAGCATTCACACTAACATTCTGTTCGGACATTCCCTGAACAGCGCCAAAAGAAATATTTTCGTTCTCATCTACGCTCATTTCCTTGTAATATGCAGGAGTTTCTGCCGGAACATAATAAGTATAGCTTGGCTGTTCAATAAGAGCCGCTGCACCAGTATATGTATTAGTACTTACCTGGCCTTTCATGTTCGTAGTAATCTCTATAGTAGTGCTGTCTGTAATCTGTTTAAAATTTTCCAAATCAGAAGCTTTATTCACTTTTACCGGAAAAGTAACACCTGCAAGTTCATTTCCTTCCGCGCTTGTATGATAAGCAGCATTTCCATTCATCACACCGCCCATCTTTGTTTTTGCTTTCGTCGCGGATGTAAATGCATCTACTTTTACATCATTGTTTTTCAACTCAGATCTGTAAAAAGCTTCATAGGGAATGTTCATCAGTACGATCTGACCATCCTCCACTGTTTTCACAGCTCCCGCTTCATTGTTGGTTTCGCCCTCAGTGTTTGCTAAAAAAGCATCTTCTGTGTCTCCGGTTTCGCCGTCCTCAAATCCAGACTCCTCTTCTGCGGCTTCTCCAGATTCAAAACCATCCTCTGTGTCTGTACCAAAATCTGCTGAATCGTCAGCCTCTGATGATTCGTCATAGTCGTCTGAAATCTCATCAGAATCATATATAGTCTCATCAGAAACCTCAACAGACACTTCACCAGAAGTAAAATCTTCTGCCATTACTCCAACCGGTGAACTGGTCATCGCTACAGCTGCACTCATAATGATCGGAGCAATTTTTCTTAATAACTTTTTGTCAGCCATCCTCTTCCTCCTTGTTTAACTTTTATTAGTATTTTCTAACCTTTGTTTATTCTACAGAATTGTGTTAGAAATGTCTATCTATTTTTAGTTTAGACATTGCACTTTTTTTATCAACAAGAGTGGGCTTCCGTATACCGACAAGCTGATTCTATCTCCATATTTTAATTACTTTCCTCTCTTCAGATATAATGACATCGCTTACAGACAGCACACTCATTTGCAGCAAAAAAATCCAGGCACGGAAGTCTTCTTACTTCTATACCTGGATTCTCGTACATCGAAAATTAAGTAACTGCCATATTGACTTGTCTGATTTTTCATCTGCTGCACCGCCTTCCTACGCGATGCACAAAAATTATACTGTGTATCATTTCCCTTTGGCAGCCTTTAAATTTCATTTTTATTTATCTTTTCTGCCATATCTGCATTTTGCGCCCTCTGGCGGTCACAAATACGTTTTAGAACAGCCGTTTTGCTACACAGACACGGCCGTTTGGATGCGCCATACACCATATTTTCTTTCTATGAGAAAAAGCTTTCAGCCACGCTCATCTCCGCAATATATCCAACAGTTCCTGTCATAAAAATAGTTCCGTCTTCTTTAATGTCGATCTGGATCATACCACCTGGCTGGTTTACATTGATTCTGTTTTCCATCAGACCTTTTCGGTAGGCTGCAATGGCTGCCGCACAGCTTCCTGTACCGGAAGCTTTTGTGTAACCGGAGCCACGCTCCCAGATCTCGATATCCAGATTTCCTTTATCAATCTGGCGGCAGATCTGCAGGTTCACTCTTTCCGGGAACTCATCTGCATTTTCCACATATGGCCCCAGCTCTCTTACTTTTTCCTGAGATACCTGATCCATGAAAATAATGCAGTGTGGATTTCCTACTGTGAGACAAGTTGCCTTGTATTCTTTCTTGTTAAATGTAAATGGCTCATCGATCACCTCACGCACCTCGCCAGTTACCGGAATCTCTCTGGAAAGGAAAGAGGCTTTGCCCATGTTTACGCGGAACTCTGTCGCTCTGGCATTCAGACACTCTACTTCGATTGTTCCTGATAAAGTCTCAATGGCAAATTTTTTCTCTGTAACATACTCATTATCCATAAGATATTTTGCAAAAATACAGACACCGTTTCCACTGATTGCAGCTTCACTTCCATCGGAATTAAAAATATGCATTCCCATTTTTCCATTAATGTCAACTGGTCCGTAAAGCACACCATCCGCTCCAAGTCCGAATCCCCGCTGGCAAAGAAGCGCAACTTTTTTGCCCTGCAGCTGAAGCTGGTTTTTCTTCGCATCCAGTACCAGATAATCATTTCCAAAGCCCTGATATTTTGTCATGATAATGCTGTCTCTCATTGTTTTCAATTCCTTTCTGGCGAAACACCCGTGATCTTTTTTCTCAAATCACATCTTATATATCCAGTATAGCGTTTATTTTTCCCATGTACATAGAATAACTTGCGAAATATATTGTAAAAAATGCGGTATTTCATTTATAATAAAGTCATATTTCAAGCGCAGAATTGAATTATGACGCTACGCAAACGTAGCTGCAAGCAAAGTTTGCGGTTCCATACACCCCATAGTTAAAACAGGAGCCATAACATATGAATTCTTTCAATGAGCCAACGGAAAAAACCGGCTATCTGGAGCAGGATTTCCGGCTTTTTCACATCAAGGACCAGACCAAGCGGGAATTTTCCTACCATTATCATGATTTTCACAAGGTGATCATCTTTCTTTCCGGAAAGGCTGCCTATCACATTGAAGGAAAGTCCTACTATCTGAAGCCCTGGGACATTCTCCTCGTGAACCGTCACGCCATCCACAAACCGGAAATTGATTTTTCGGTTCCATACGAACGTTTTGTACTATGGATCCGCGACGACATCAAATCCACAGAACTACTCCGCTGTTTTCAGAAGGCGATTGACCGGAGTTACAATCTAATCCGTCTGGACTCTGACACTCAGGAAAAATTAAAGCAGCTTCTCTACGAACTGGAAGCTGCCCTGAAAGACGAAAAATTTGGAAGCGAGCTTCTTGGCTCAGCTCTTTTCACCCAGTTCATGGTTTATGTAAACCGCATTTTTCTGGAAAAGCAGTACATTTATGACGCTCATTCCTACAGCAGTGATTCCCAGATAGAAGAGCTTCTACGTTATATTAACCACAACCTTACTGAAGATCTTTCCATTGAGACCCTTGCACGGAAATACTACCTGAGCAAGTATCACATGATGCGGAAATTCAAGGAGGAAACCGGTTACACCGTCCACAACTACATCATTAGCAAGCGCCTTCTTCTCGCCCGCACAAAAATTTCCGAAGGCACCCCCATCCTGAAGGCCGCCCAGTTAAGCGGCTTCTCCGACTATACCACCTTCTCCCGGGCCTATAAAAAACAATTTGGCACCGCGCCGAGCCAGACAATATAATTGCTATTTAGTTGATTAAAAGTTCTTCAATGCGGACGCATTTGGACAATGTG
>OGYI01003070.1_pt1 | contig 11018 bp, 8 predicted proteins | sample 1576521 | NCBI WGS metagenome assembly OGYI01 (sample SAMEA3541484, study PRJEB24748) | human gut metagenome | biome: human gut; feature: human-associated habitat; material: faeces | place: China | collected 2012
GTTCATGGAATAACCTCCATGGACTCCTCTGTAGCCTCTGACGAGCTTTGCTTTCTGAAGTTTTTTCAGGATTTTGTAAGCAAAAGGCGCTGTAATCTCCTCACGCTCACAGATTTCTCCGACACTGAGCCGCTCCGCACCTGAAAGTGCGCGGATCACTCGTACTGCATAATCACATTCTCTTGTAATCAACATATCTTTTCCCTCTCTACTGTCTCTTATGTCCGTCGCTGCTGTCACTGATCAAAGCCTGCAGTTTTTCTGAATATTTCCTTGGCAGCTTACTACCGGGATGCTATGTTCCCAATTATAGCAATTTGTTTGTAAAAATTCAACAATTTTTAAAAATACCCTGTATTAGATGCAATAATAATCTGCTATTTTTCTGCAAAGATCAACAGAATACCAAAAGCCAGGATCACAACGCCCAGTATTCTTCTGAGCCATACTCCCGCGGCGGCATATCTGGGATTTTTTATTGCCCGGTCCACATAACTGTAGCCGATCCCCGTTCCTACCAGAAGCACACTGTGACCCACCGCATAAAGCACCATAAGCAAAACGCCCCACCAGGCATTCTGCCCCAGCTCCGCAACAAGCGCCAGCAGGGCAACCATTACCGGGATCGCACAGTGGGAAGCAAACACGCCGCCCAGAGCTCCTGTAAAAAATGCGCCGATGTAACCTTTTTTCGTCATGTGCTCTGATATGTGGATATGGGGAATCAGACTGATGACGCCAAATACCTGAAGAGCCATCAGTATCATAAGAATCCCCATAAGAATTGTCCACCAGTGCCCTGCCTCATGCATCCGATGTCCGATAAAGGATGCCACTGAGCCAAAAATACCAAAAGTCACTGCCATTCCCGAAGCCATGGAAAGCGACAGGCAGACTGCTTTTTTGCGGTCTGCTTCCACAGCCCCCACACAGGCCAGCAGCATGGGTACCGAGGCAAGAGAGCAGGGGGTAAAAGAGGTAAGGATCCCTGCCACAAGACTCAGCACAGGCGCTGCCCAGAGATTTTGTGTCATCATCTCTGTAAGCGTATTTATGATTTCAGTCATAAACAACTATCTCCCTTCTATGAAATACAGCCATATTTTCTGTTCATTTCCTTTTAAAAGTTGATTATAGCAGTGTCCTGTTGATTTTTCAAGAAAATAACTCTTGCAAAATCCAGACTTTACGGTACAATGGGAATGAGCTGCAAAAACAGCATCCTGATAAAATGTAAAACCGAAACCGTAACGAAGAAAAGAGGTACTTTATGATTTCAGCAAATAACATCACTCTGAGGGTTGGAAAAAAAGCCCTGTTTGAAGATGTCAACATCAAATTTACAGAAGGAAACTGCTACGGTCTCATTGGCGCCAACGGCGCAGGAAAATCTACTTTTCTGAAGATCCTGTCCGGACAGCTTGAGCCCACCAACGGCGACATTGTGATCACACCGGGACAGCGTCTTTCTTTCCTGCAGCAGGATCACTTTAAATACGACTCCTATCCTGTTCTGGATACAGTTATTATGGGAAACTCCAGACTGTATGAGATTATGAAGGAAAAAGAAGCCATATATGCAAAGGAAGACTTTACAGATGAAGACGGCATCCGCGCCAGCGAGCTGGAAGGTGAATTTGCGGAAATGAACGGATGGGAAGCAGAATCTGACGCCGCAACCCTTCTGAACGGTCTGGGCATCGAAACAGAATTCCATTATTCACAGATGTCTGACCTTACAGGAAGCCAGAAAGTCAAGGTTCTTCTGGCTCAGGCGCTTTTCGGCAACCCGGACATCCTTCTTCTGGATGAGCCTACCAACCACCTGGATCTTCCTGCTATTGAGTGGCTGGAAGAATTCCTGATCAACTTTGACAATACGATCATCGTAGTTTCCCATGACCGTTATTTCCTTAATAAGGTCTGCACTCACACTGCCGACATTGACTACGGCAAGATCCAGCTTTATGCAGGAAACTATGATTTCTGGTTTGAATCCAGCCAGCTTCTTATTAAACAGATGAAAGAAGCAAATAAAAAGAAAGAAGAAAAGATCAAGGAGCTGCAGGAGTTTATCTCCCGTTTCAGCGCCAACGCCTCCAAGTCCAAGCAGGCCACTTCACGTAAACGTGCTCTGGAAAAAATCCAGCTTGACGATATGCGTCCTTCAAGCCGTAAGTATCCTTATATCGACTTCCGTCCAAACCGTGAGATCGGAAACGAAGTCCTTATGGTGGAAAACCTTTCCAAAACAATTGACGGTGTAAAGGTCCTGGACAACATCTCCTTTACCCTCGGACACGATGACAAGGTAGCCTTTGTAGGCGCTAACGAGCAGGCTATCACCACTTTCTTCCGCATTCTTATGGGAGAGCTGGAACCGGATGAAGGAAATTACAAGTGGGGCGTAACAACCTCCCAGGCTTATTTCCCAAAAGACAGCACTCAGGAATTTGACAATGATCTGACTATCACAGACTGGCTGACCCAGTATTCTGAGATTAAAGACGCCACCTATGTCAGAGGCTTCCTGGGACGTATGCTTTTCCCGGGCGAGGACGGAGTAAAACGCGTCAAGGTTCTTTCCGGTGGTGAAAAGGTGCGCTGTCTGCTTTCCAAGATGATGATCTCCGGCGCAAATATCCTTGTTCTGGACGAGCCTACCAACCATCTGGATATGGAATCCATTACTGCTCTGAACAACGGACTGATCAAATTCCCGGGAGTTATTCTTTTCACCTCCCATGACCATCAGTTTGTTCAGACAACAGCCAACCGTATCATGGAGATTCTCCCTGACGGAAAACTCATTGACAAGATCACAACCTACGACGAGTATCTTGCCAGTGACGAGATGGCAAAGAAACGTCATGTATTTGAGATCAATGAGGAAGACGCTTCCGACAACTAAACACTTTATAACATTCATCTGTACTGCAAAAACGGCAGGCACCACTTACAAAGTGATGTCTGCCGTTTTTCCCCGGGTTACTTCCAGAAGACTTTTTACCGGAACCTTCAAAGTCAGACCGATACGCCCGCCGCTTATATAAATTTCCTCAAAACTTTCCGCTGAGGAATCAAACACTGTGGGATATGCTTTTTTCATTCCCAGAGGGCTGCAGCCGCCTCTTACATAGCCTGTGATCTTCAGGATATCCTTTACATGGATCATGTCCACTGTTTTTTCTCCAACTGCCTTTGCCGCAGCTTTTCTGTCAACCTCTTTCTGGATCGGTACCACGAACACGTAATACCCTCCGCTTTTTCCTTCCATTACCAAAGTTTTAAAGGACTGCTCATAAGGAGCGCCCACAAGATCCGCGCTGTGGATCCCGTCTATAAATTCATCACACTCATAAGGAAATGCCTCATAGGAAATCTTTTTTCTTTCCAGCATCCTCATAGCGTTTGTCTTAGCCTCTTTTGCCATTTCGTCCGTCCTTTCCGGCCTTTCTTTCTGTAATTTTCTTCCATGGAAGAATACTTTCTCTGTCTTCCTCTTCCATCATTTCTCTGAGGATTTCCTCATCAAGCTCATCCTCGTCAATGGGGTCGTCATAATAATCATATCTGTCTTTTTCTTTCAGATCCGCATAAAATTCTCTTTCCCGCCAACTGTTGGAATATCCGTCCAATTCATCAGAAAATTCCTGCGGATTCTTCTGTTCCGGCTGATCTACCCGGATGGTATAGGTCTTTTTTCTTCCGGGATTCATACTGTAAGATGATCGTCCGCAGGAATCATCGTACGCATAAGAATCAAGGGGCAGATCAATCTCCGGATCCTTTGTCCGTCTTGGACGATACACAATAGTTTTGTCCGGATCCAGTCCGTACTCATCCACAATACGGCGTTTCCTGTCTTTTTCCCCAACCTGAATATCCACCGGAGTATGCCTTCTGGATGAACTTCTGTTTTCTGAATAATTTCTCCTTGCCGAAGAATCTCTTTTTTCCGAAACATTTCTTCTTTCATTTCTTTTTTCAGAGACTGTCGGCTGTCCCTTTGTATGTTTCTCAAACACATCTTCCTGAACTCTTTTTCTTCTTGCCGGAGACTCATAATACATTTCTTCTTCAATGTCCGGGTACAGATCATATTCTTCCTCCCGGCGGTGTTCCTTTTTGCCCCGGCTGGCAGAAGCTTCATATTCTTCTTCATCCTCTTTATATCTGCTGCGGTTTGTCGCAAACTGGATCAGCATACCCAGAACAGCAAAGGCTGCGCTGAGCCCTATCCCATAAGGAAAATCTGCCAGTCCCCCGATCTTTGCCAGAGACATTCCTGCCATTGCGCCGCCAAGAAGGCTGGTTCCTACAATGATCACTTCTTTTGCCCACTTCATGGCAAGAGTTCCCAGTCCTGCTCCTGCAAGAAGACAGATAAAAAACATCAGAGAAGTTGTCGGGTGAAGAACATAAACGGCAATTCCCAGGCCAAGTCCTGCTCCCAGAACAAAAATCCCCACCTTATAACTTACAAATACAAGAACAGCCAGCACAACGCCTACTCCGGCTCCGATCGCAAGCCGCACTGTATTATCACTGACCTCCATAAAAAACGAGGCTCCATATCCAAGTGCCGCTCCGATAACAAAAGCAAAAAGCATCATCCAGAAACGGAGAAGCCTGTACCCCAAAATACAATTTATCACACCAAATACCAGCAGGATTCCAAATCCTATCAGCTGTATGTCTGTTACTGCTGAAGCTGACCGGAACCGTTCTATCATATCCATTCCCCTCAGCAGGATATCCAGAATGCTGTTCATACTCTTTTTTCCTCCTTTATGTTATGTGTCAGAACATAAAATACATGGTTTTCATATTTTCCAGAAGTCCGTAATGATACTCCACAGACTCCAGCCCATAAAGCTGAAGATAATACTCTGCCACACGATCAATATAACTCTCCTGTATCCATTCTCTGTAAGCTTCATTATACGCTTCCTGCGTGCTGAATTTGAATCTCACCACAGCCGCGCCATTGTCCAGACGCATTTTACAATAGCTGTAAAGAGCTTCTGTATCATAGGTGTCAAAACAGCCCTGATTCAGCACATAAAAATTTTTGTCCACTGCTGTACATTCCGGTACGGGAAATTCTTCTGATGCCGTATAAATCTCCCGGTACTCATCAGGAAACGGACAGAGATAATCATACAGAGTTGTTTTGTGCTCCACAAACTGAACCGCATCCCCTTCCAGAAATTCCGGCTGATCTCCATTTGTGGCATCCACATAATAATACTGTCCGTCAAGCAGCACAATATTCCATGCATGTCCCTCCGTGCTGCCCTTTGTGCTTCCCTCCACATAAATGCAGGGGATCCCCAGTCTCTCCAGAAAATACTGGACTGATCTTGCATACCCGGCGCACACTGCCTGCTTTTTCCAGAAAACTCCTGCCAGATTCTGGTCATGATCAGATGAGACATACTCCGTCGTATCGATCAGATATGTATAAACTGTTTTGACCTTTTCATAATCATCTGCATTTTCCGGTATCATTGCAGTCATTTCCTGATATCCCTGCTCCATGGCAGCCTGAATCTCCTGAACTTCCTGGTCCGTATAAGTATATCCGGGCGAAAACAGGCTGTAATCCTCTCCCGGATACGTGGTCCGGTAAACAGCCTCCCTGTTGTGGATCCAAAAAAGCTCCGGATGATCCTTCAGAACAGCATGGTATGCTCTGTCGATCACCTCATCCTCCGAAGAAGTCAGATAAAATTCTTCTTTTCTCTCCCGGATACCCTGGAGCATCTGTCTGTAAATAACTTTTTCCTGATCTCTCAGAAGCTGAAAATAGTATTCCTGATGACCTTCCTCTGTCTGCGCAGTCTCCTGCTCCCGAAGTTTTTTTACCTGTTCCGGTTCCTGATCAAACACGGCTCTGGCTGCATCTGCCATCTGTTCCAGCCCTGTTTTTTCCTTCTGATCACCTACGGTTCTCTCTTTCTGCGATATCCCGAATATAAGGCCGGCAACGATCAGAAGCAGAAATAGCAGAAAAAGGAGCTTGGGAAAACGCCTTTTTTTCATTTGTTTCTCCTTTTGAAAAATCATGCCCATGCGGCTTTCATTTTTCCGCATGGGCATATGTTACGCTGCGTGTAAACAGTAACTGACTGATTTCTCTGTCAGCTCTTCCGTGTCAGTCTTCAAAAATAACCTCTATATCCTCAAATTCCTCTGCCTTTGAGGTACTCTGAGTAACTGAAATATTCTGGTCAAGGATTCCCTGAAGCGTATCTGTCACCTCAACATTGCCTGTTTCCCGATCTTCTTCGGACACTACAGTCTGATCATCCTCTTCCATATCCTCAAAAATCACTTCTACATCTTCATCAGAGACAAAGATTTCGTCGCTGCTACCGCTATTTAACACAGCATCAGAAGCGCTGCCTGAAGTAAGATCTTCTGCTGTTCCATTCTGTTCCAGTTTTTCAGGAGCTGAAACGTTTGCTGCAGAAGCTGCGTCACTGAGCATCTGAGTCCGTTCTTCCTCTGTAGGATAAAAATCCGGCTGACGGATATATCGGAAGCTTGCACCGTAAGCCTCTCCTACTGTAACGCCGTTTTTGCTGGAAGAACAATGTACTGCGATCCAGTCTCCTGCATCTGTCTGACCGCAGATAATACCCACATGGTTGTCGCTTCCCGCCTCCGGTCCGCTCTGGAATACCAGATCTCCAGGCTGAGCGTCTTCTTCACTGACCACATTGGCATTGAGCCATTGCTCAGAAGTTCCGTCTCCTACGCTGCTCTGCATTCCCTGGTTCAGATATCCATTGATCACAGACCAGGTAACAAATCCGCTGCAGTCCAGTCCGTAGGCTCTTGTACTTCCTGTACTTGGACTTCCTGCCGCATCTACCTTTTCTGCATTTCCCCAGTTCGCATCCTTACCGATGGCTGTGGATTTGCCGCCCCAGAAATATCCCACCTCTCCAACCAGAGAATATGCTGCTGTGATCACATTTACACGTTCCTCTGAAACATCGTCACCGACACTCTGGCGCACAAAGCCTTTTGCGTCCGTTACAACTGCACAGAGAAGCTTGCAGTCTGTTTCCACATATTTTTTAAGGATATCTCTCTGATCCTGAGGAATCTTGTTTTTCTTTATGTAAGTATTAATATGATAATTTCCATAGGAAACATGAGAAGGATTCTCTTCATCTCTCACGATCGGATTCATTTCTGCAAAAATTTCCGCCAGTTTGTTTTTTGAAGAGGAATCCATTTGAAACTCCTTAACGCCGCTCTGACTCTCTTCATAAACATAAACAGCAAGAATATCCTGCCAGTTTCTCACCAGAAGGGAATCCGAAGAAGCCGTCTGACCGTTTTCACGGGTATCACTGGCATCTGTCAGGCCATTCTTTTCTTTATATTCCCTTTCAATCTGATCCATCACAGAAGCGAAATCCTCTGAAAAAGTAAGCTGATAATTATTTTTCAGACTGTCCAGATAAAACTCTCTTCCTGCATGAAGATTGGATACCATACTTGTGTAATATACCGGAGTACCTGTCTTTCCTGTTTCAGAACCATCTGAAAATTCCGTCTTATCATCATCCTTGCCTTCCTGTTTTTTAAGAACTTCCATTCTCTTTTCCATTTTTACAAGAATATCGTAATTTGTCACAAGCTTCTTTTCTTCTTCTGTAAAATCATCATAAATCTCACGAAGCTCTTTCAGCTTTTTTTCATGCTTTAATGTAAGCTTTTCCTTTGAAAGTTTATCAATCTCAGCAATCAGAGCTTTTACTGCCTGTTCATCCGGTTCCGGTGTTACCGTTGGCTGAGGCGTTACGGTTGGTTCCGGCCCCGGTGTTACTGTCGGTGAAGGCTGCGGTGTCACTGTCGGATCTGGTTCCGGTGTTACCGTTGGTTCCGGTTCCGGCGTCACGGTTGGCTGCGGTGCTTCTGTAGGCTTCGGAGCCTCTGTCGGCGCAGGCGTTGCAGGTGCCTCTGTCGGTACCGGAGCTACTGTAGGCGCAGGTGTAGCAGGTGCTTCCGTAGGCGCAGGAGCTGTTTCTCCCTGTCCTGAACCGTCTCCGAAATCCGCTGCAGCCTCTGTCCCTTCACTGCCTGCCATTACAGCCGCCGGACTTGACAGAACTGTACCGGAAATCAATGTAATACATAAATATTTTGTCAGATATTTGTTCTTCATTCTGGTTAATATTACTCCCTTCCAAGAACATATCTTTATTCCCCTATATAAAGGTATGCCTTCCTCAATGTCGTTTGCTTACATATGACCGTTTTTATTTTATCATACACTTTTTTCAAAATCAACCGCCGGAGCACAGGCCCCGGCGGTTTTAGTACAAAATTCATATTTTTTTCATATTTTTATATTTCAGAAAACACATACAGGAACTTTTTCCGGCTCCAGTCCCGGACACAGCCGGCACACTCCCCGGAACACCTGACAGCACACATCAAGAATATACCTGATATCATCTGAAATATTCCGTTCTTTTTTCAGATATTCCGCATGTTTTTCCCGAATATACTCTGTAAGCTGTCCAAAGCTCCCAAAGCTGATCTCAGCCGCCTGATACCGTGCCGCTTCGCCATTTCTTATACAGGTCTTCAACCGGTTTTTCAGTTCTTTTTCATAACTGTTATGCTCTACAAGAGATCCGGTAAAGGTTTTATTATGAGGAAAAGTAAAGTAATCGGCAATGTAGTGAAAAATCTCCCCAAGCCTGCGCCAGAACACTCTTTCTCTGTACTGATCCACGCCATCCTCTACCAGGGTCTTCAGTTTTTCCTGTATTTCATCAAAGGTTCCAAAAAACTCATGTCTTTTTGTTACAAAAGACGGTCTGATATCCGGAAGAATGTTTCCCAGGCAAAATGCCTTTCTGTGTGACTGAAGACTCTCAGAAACCGTCATCTGATCAGCCAGATATCTGGCCAGCAGTATATGTGATTTTTTCCTCAATTTCGTATTCTCTCTTTCATAAAAAACAGTTTACTGCAACCACTGTTCACTATAACAGAAAATCTCAGCTTTTACAAATAAAGTTTTTATAAAATCTGTAAACTGTTTTTTATTTGCATATCCAGAGCTTTTGATATACATTCGCCAAAACTGCCGGGGAAACAGCTCCGTTTCCTCCCGGCAGTTCTTCAAAATATCACGGATTACAGTTCTGACAGGGAGAATAGCCCTGTTGTACCAGCTCATCCCTTGTTCCCGTCATCTCCATTTTGTTTTTTTCTTTCATCTGATTTACACTGTGACAGTCCGGACGGTGAAATTTTCCTGTATTCACATTAAGGATATAAGTAGCCTCAGCTGCGCTTTTATCTGTGAAAGTCTCCTGTTCTGAAGATGAAAATGTTTCTTCTGTTCCCGCGCTGAGTTCCGGACTTTCCTGCGCAGAAAAGTCCTCTGTTTCCTCCCAGCTGTCTCCGGTACTGTAATCAATCCCCACTCCCGGCTGGACATTATAGCAATATACATTAAAAAGAACTCCCTGACCGCCGTCCTCTACAGACTGTGCTTCCATCTGAACGCCTGATGCCACCAGATCATCGCCGTTATATAAGGGAGTCACTCTGTAAAGCACATGGTTCCCGGTTTCGCGGATATAATCTGCAGTCATATCCTCAAAAGGCAGCATCCCTTCTACATTCATATACCTGGTCCCGGTGATCAGATTTTCTTCATTGGCGTTTTCCCCGGTAAGCTGATAGCCGATCAAATGACATCTGTTATACAAATATTTTCCATCTACACAATCGTATTTCTGAGTATGCCAGCCGGACGGGCGAACCTGTCCGATCTTTCCCCGTTCCTCTGTGGGCATCAGCTCCTGTCCTATATTTGCAAAAGCAGCTCCGCATCTTCCCAGTGAATCCAGTTCACTGTAGCTTTCAAAAGATTCAAGAGCAAGATCTTCTTCTGTAAATTCCGGAACATTGTCATTGAGTACTGTATAGGCGCTTCCTGTATAAGAAGGAACAGAAGCCAGACCCACCGCTCCATAAACCGTTTCCGGCATCCACAGGTTCCCTGCCGCGTTTCCTGTCAGCAGACCCACAGACAGTATGACGGAAGCCAGAATTTTCTTTAAGTTTTTCATTATACCCGCTCCTTTATGTAAGATTTTACAGTTTTTGCCATTTTGCGGCAAAATCTCTGCAAAAATCCTATCACAGAAGCAGATATTTTGCAATGCATTGGTTCCATAACCGCAAAAAGGGGTACGGAAAATTTCCGTACCCTGCTTTTTACTCTAATAGACTACTGAACACGTATCCTGTCTGGCCTTCATAATCAATCTGAATCCAGTCGCCTTCCTGGCCTGTTTTTTCAACCTGAGTTCCCTCGTCCAGACCACCGATAATCTCTGATTCATCACTGGCTTCCGCTCTGACATTACAGCCTTCTGTAACTGTCATAGTACTGCCGCTCTGTGAATCTGCAGCTGCCGCATCCTCTCCCAGTCCGTTCAGGAATTCTGCAAGACTGCTGTCTTTCTGCTGTGCCGCATCATATTCTGCCTGTACCTCTGCTCTCAGCTTCTGTACATCCTCATTATTCAAAAGGTCTTCCATATAAGAAGAAACTTTTGTATTCTGATCTGCCGCGCCCAGAATTTTATACTTCCCGTCACTGTTTTTTACAACATAGGCATACCCCAGCGAAGGTACCGGTGTGTCAATTCCACTGCAGATATAACTGTAACAGGTATATACTACATAAGAATTATCGTCCAACCCCTTTTTCGTATAGACACTGCCCGGTTCATAAGCTTCAATATAATCCTTGGCATTCGTGATCCTGCTCTCATCTGCTGAAGTCAGATCACTGACCAGAGTTTTTAACGTTGCAATATCTCTTTCCCCTAAAGCCTTGTAGTAGCTCTGCATAAATGCAGTAATGTCTGCATCGCCTTTTTCCAAGGGATTCATGTCTTCTTCTTTATTTCCGTCGTTTGTCTCCCCATCATCTTCCGGAGAAGAAGGATCATTTCCCTGGCTGT
>OGYI01003076.1_pt1 | contig 11000 bp, 8 predicted proteins | sample 1576521 | NCBI WGS metagenome assembly OGYI01 (sample SAMEA3541484, study PRJEB24748) | human gut metagenome | biome: human gut; feature: human-associated habitat; material: faeces | place: China | collected 2012
AATTTTAATAGAAAATTATCCGGTCCGTGCTTCCTGAATTAGCATGTTCTGCCAAAATATCTCTACTTCTGCCATTTAGTTGAATTGTATCTTTTTATCTGATAAATTGATTTCAGAAGCAGTTATTCCAAATCCATACGATCAGGAAAGGAGCATTTCTTTTATGAAACAATTGAGCTTGCAGCAATATTAAACTTTCAGGAGGTAAACACGTACACCGGAGCGGTCAAAGAAGCACGAAAGGCCAAGGATGTCAAAGACGGAATGCGGATTCTGCCAGGATGTCCGATCCCGAAATAATCACATTGAGCATCTGCGGCGAACTGATTGGTATGGATTCGGAGAATGCATGGGTACTCCTTTGTCAAACTATTGCCGTTCTTTTCGGGAGGACGGCTTTGGGAGGAAATAAAAAACCGGTGATCCTGCGAAGGTAAAACGGAAGTCGCCTGCGGTTTGGCAAACAACAGCTAAAAAATAAAAGAAGAAAGAATGGTAATAGAAACGATTATTTGCTTTCACCGCAATATTGACTATTCTTACTTTTTTTATACGCTGTTTTTACAGAACTGCTAAGAGCTATGGAAGACAGAAACAGAAAAGGAGGATAATGAGAGAATGGCAAATGAAACATTAGGGAGACAGCGATTTTTTACGCCGGTGGAAGGAATGGAAGGGGTAGGGGCAGCCCTGGTGCCTCATGCTTCCGTCTCCATGGATCAAAGGCGTCCGGAACAGCTAGGCGGAGGAACTTATTCCGGCATGCAGGTCACGGAGCAGGTAATGGAAGCGATCAAACGCGGAAACGGCGGCTCGCTGTTTTACTTTGAGGAGCTGCCGGAGCGGCCGGGCTATTATTCCATGCATCCTACCTATCCGGAGCTTGGAGCGAACAAAAAAGGGGAAACTCCGTATAAGCTCCGGGAAAATGTGAACCGGCTGTATAAAGGAGTGGCTTCGCATTTTGTCAATGGAAGGGGCGAAGTTGACTTTCGCGCCGGAGCGCGTTTCATGGATGAATTCAACGCAAGATTCACAAACGGGAGCAGTCTGGAGGATCCCCTTCTGGATCAGGCGGAGGTGAGAAAGGAACGGATTTCCTGGCTCTGCCATGAGCTGCGGATTCCGGAAGAGGAACAGGATGATTTCTCCCGTTTTGCCCAGAGCTGTATTTACAGTGACACAAATGACCAGTATGTGTTCGGCAGCGGCAATTTTTTTGATATTATCGTGCGATGGGCGTACGGCGGCATCCAGGTGGAAGAAGAACTGAAGGGGGCGCTGGCATCAGACCAGGAGTTCCGGGATGCGGTGCTTCCGGGGATTGAACAGAGCAAACGGGAAATCCTGGATCTGGCCGGGATCGATCCCAAAACAGAGCGGAGAATGATCATTCCCACAGAGTGCAACGGAAGTACTTATGGAAACAGCCAGTTATTTACCCGCGGCTATAACGTATCCCAGGACGGCGAAGATCTGGGCCGTTTTACGGTCAACTTTTCTGCGACAGAGAGCAGTCTGATCAAGCAGCGGAACAAGCTGAGAGAAGAGCTTCAGCTTATGGCGGATAATCCAATAGAGAAGGCACAGGAACTGCTTGAACAGCATTGCCGGGAACTTTCCGAAAAGATAGAGAAAGAGACCGATCCGGATGAGAAGAACCGCTTATCTGAAGAGCTGGATCAGCTGCAAAGTGACAGGGAAGAAGCGGGAAGGCAGCTTTTGAATCAGCAGATCAGCCAGTCCAGCCAGGAGTTTGTCACTCTGCAGGAGGAGATTGACAGAAGATCCATCGAGGATCCCGGCACGGAGTTAAAGTGGGATTACCATGAAGCGGTCAATGCAGCTTCCTTTGAGCTGGAACAGCCGGACGGCACGCGGAAAACCTATTATATTACGCTGGAAGGGTTTGCGCCGGAAAGCAATGTGATCATGGATCACGCCGGTATATCAGATGCGGTTTCCATCGGCATATACAGTTCTGAGGAGGAATTCCGGAATTATTATCTTCAGGATCATGCACGGATCCCCAAGGACGACCGGATTCTGACGACTGTTTCTGGTTTAAAGCAGAAGCGCGGCCAGTTCATGGAACGGGTATCGGAGGAAATGTTTGAGTTTCCCAAGGAACTGTGCACTCAGGAAATACGGGAACAGTATCAGCAGATGCGGGACAACCGGCAGGAAGATATGAATATGGCGTATTTCGGTGAGGGAAGCGATTGGGAAAAAAGCCTTAAAAGCCAGGCGGAGAAGAATCCAAGAAAGCCGATGATGGGAATCGATATCCAGAGTGCGAACAGTCTGTATGAGCCGGGGCATGATCGCCTGATCCGCCGGGCGGACGCCTTTGCCTCCAGAATTCCGGAGGAACTGCGGTCCCAGTATGAAACTCTGGTAGAGGCGTACCGATACCTGAACCATCAGGTCAGAGATATCAGCGATCGGGAACTTTTTATGAAAAATATTGCATCCCTGAAGGTAGATCAGCTGAGAAATGGGGAAATCGCGCCGGAGGAGGAAGAACGGGTCCGCGAGGAAATCCGCCTGCTGGATCAGGTGGGAGAGGAGATTGGAAATCGCAGCACAGACGACTATATGGCAAGAGCAGCGGTCTCCGGTTTCCTGGAGAGGATTCTGACGAACGGCACATACGAAATCGGGAACGAAGCGGAGCATCTTGCGTTTTCCCAGGCCATGCGTCCCTACGGAATTACGGAGGAGGGCGTGATTTCTCTGGCCGAGAGGATAAAAGAAGAGGTTCTGCCTGTGACAGAGGTTTCCATGGATGTTCAGGAAGCCATTCCGGGACTTGCTGCCGGTCTGATCGGGACAAAGGACTTCCGGTATGCCCAGCAGGCGGTGGTGGACTTCGCCGCAGATAATTTTGATTCTGCTTTACAGGGGGCGTTCCTTCCGGATGAGCGGAAAGCATTAAGCGCCCTGGGTATGGAACTTTACAGCCAGATTCTGATAGACGGACGTCCGGTCAGCCAGCTGCTTAATGAAAAATACGGACCGGAGAATGCAAGTCATGATCTGGCAAAATGTGAGATTCTCGCAGCTGCATTCAGAGACCGTAAGATTGAGTTCGCGCTCGGACTGGAAAGTGAGGAGAAGGGCGGAAGAATTCCCCTGAACATGCATTCAAAGATTCCCGCCGTTCAGGAGTCCCTGGAGAGGGCAAGGAAGGAACGGGAGGACCGGCTTCGCGGAAAGTCGGAGGACTGGGAGATTCCCAGGAAGGGGGCTTTGCCGGAACGGCCGGCATTGAATTATGTGGAGATGCCCTTAAAATACAGCATGTTTGAGCGAAACGCCAGGCTGCGGGATTATGATTTTAATATGGAAACCGGGGAACGCACGGTGAAGGAAGATGAGAAGATCGGTCAGCCTGTAGGACGGGGAGAATCTATCCGGATTATCTATCCGCTGGTGGAAAGCAGAGACGGGAACTGGGTTCAGGCTATGGGAAAGGATGGAACCTGCGGCTATATCCGAAAAAGCCGGGTGGATCCAGAACTGCTTGAGTCAAAGGTGAAAAATGAAGAGGTCAGGCCGCTTCCCAGATATCGATTTGCAGTAAATGAATATGCTTTCAGCAAAGACTATGAGCCTTTGTTTAATGACTTCCGACAGTATGATTCTGCCTTCACAATGGACAGAGAAGCGGGCATAATAGAAACCTCTGTGAGCAGGCAGGAGGCGCTCTCCCATGGAATGATATATTTGTATGGTAATGCAGTGGCATCCGACAAATCTCTTCCGGGAAGCCTGGGAGAAAGATTTGATCAAGATGAGGCGAGCTTTGGCGTTCGCTTCTCGTCAGAGGTTCGCTGTATGCAGCGTGCGCAGTTTAAGAAAGAGGCAATGGAAGCGCTGGAAAAGGACGCTGGGCAATTAAACGGTGATCCGTCCAGAAACAACGCCATGATCCTTGTGGCGGAAATTAAACACGCTTCACCGGCTGCAAAGAAGTGGATAGCTGAAGAACTGGGGAAAGGTGCAGAGGGAGCGCTGCAGAATGTTGGAGTCATCTATGTGGAAGACTTCATGGCAGGAAAGGATCAGCAGGATCTGGACGATTATCTGACAGGAGGCAGGGAAGAGATGCCCTATGGACTGAGAGGATTTTGTCTCGCTCATCCGGGATTCCAGGAGCTTCTGGAAGGGGTGAAAGAATACAATACTGCTCATGCTGCAGCCGATCACATCCGGATCGTGGCACTGGGAACAGAACTGGCTCAGTCCGATACCGGAAATGGATATGAGCAGCAAGTAGAGCGGGCAGCCAAATTTAATTATGCGGCAAGGGAAATCATTGATGCAAATCTGCCCCAGCCGGGCAAGCGTGGGGTAATCTATGCAGGACGGGCCCATATGCTGGCTCATCCCGGCCTGGAAGATGGAAAGATGATTCTCGGACTTGCTCAGCTGTATAACCGGGACGCCCTGGCCATACAAAAGACGGGAGACAGGACGGAAGTGGTTACATACCGGAAGGACGAGGTTCTCGATATTGCTCCGGTGAAGACAGCAGAGGAAAAGAAGCCGGAAGAAAAAGCAGAGACCAGGCCCCGGTCCGGTTCTGCCAGAGCTGTCAGCTTTCAGGACTTGCTGGCAGAAGAGGAAAAAGAAAGGCCGGCGCGGACGAGGCGGTTCTCTGAATCCGAGAAATTCGTCCGTCAGAAGGAGCGGGTAGTTTCTAAGGAGGAAAGTGCCAGAAAACGGTAGAACGGAGCGCTGCTGCAGACCGGAAAAATCTGCATAAAAGCATAGTTTTGAAACAAAATTAACACGACCAGGGGGCTGTCCAAAGACGCCCTCTGGTTTTCTCTGTACTGCTTTCTATCTAAAATACATATGAACCATACCATCTTTTGTACACAGATTATCCTTTACCCCTAACTCCTCCATCCATTTCCGGGTTTCCAGCGTACTCCATGGCCCACTCCCCTTTCCGTTTCCATTGTCGTTATTCCAAAGCCACTCCGGTGTGGGCCACAAACAGATTTCAGGCGCGATCGCTTCATACACCGTTTTTCCAACTCCGCCTTGTCCGTGATGAGCCATCTGCACAATGTCCGCGCGAAGTTCTGAAGGACCGCAGTCTCTCAATAGCTCCTGTCCTCCCTGGCAAGCAAGATCTCCAAGCAAAAGAAGGCTCTGTTTCTTGATCCGCAGCTTAAATACAATACAGCTGTTGTTTACCGCGTTCTCCCGGCAAGTTCCTCTGTCATTCATCACTGTAACCGTTACATCATCAATTCGGAAGCAGTCTCCTTTTCCAATCTGAATATCCACCATCCCTTCCGGAAGGGTTTGGAATCTTTCCAGCAGCCTGTCCGCAATGCCCGGATCATCCGGCGCGTATGTCCGGTACCACTGCGGATCCGCCAAAGAACAGTATATTTTTTCAATTGTGATTCCCTCCGGCTTGTCCCTCAGAATTTTTTCCAGGGCTCCCGCATGATCTCCATGAGGATGCGTCAAAAACCACGCCGCCACCCTTCCCCCATTTTCCATGATTTTTTGAGTCAAATACCTGCTGTCCTCTTCCCATCCGCCGTCTACTACAATGAGTTCGCCATGTTCTGTTTTAATCAGAATGCTCAGACTCTGGGCTCCATTTACGCTGGGAAACATATAAAGCTCATCCACAAGTTGCGGCCGGTTTCCCCTCCAATACCACCAGACAAGCAGAATAAGCGCCAAAAAAAGAACGGCCCTTACCCATTTTCTCCAAAGTCGGACGTTGTCACACAGCCTTCGCCTCTTCTCTGATTTCCTGTTCATAAATTCGCGCCACACTTCGGCCAAACTGCTCTGCGGAAAACATACCGGCAGATTTCTCAGCATTCCGGCACAATCGTTCCCTTCCTTTCTCATCCATGGCATCCCAGATTTCAAAACGATTCAAAAACTCCTCCTTACTGCGGTACTGCCAGCCATTTCGTCCATCTTCGACCACTCCATTCAGACATTCGTCTTTTTTGCATAAAAGCGGAAGTCCGGAGGCCAGAGCTTCTCCATAGGTCATCCCTTGCGTTTCGCTGGTAGAGGCGCTGACAAATAAATCTCCTGTCTGATAATATTTCCATATATCTTCAGAAGATACCATTCCTGTAAAAATAATGCTGCTCAAAAGGCCTTTCTTCTCTGCAAGCATTTCCAGTTCCCTCCTGAACGGCCCGTCTCCTACGATCATCAGTACGGCATTTCGCTTTTTTATCATTTCCTGATATAGAATAATCTCTTCCACATTTTTTTCTCTTGCCAGCCTTCCCACATACAGAAGTACGGCTGTGTCCGGCAAAATTCCATACTGCCTCCGTATACGTTCTCTCCAGCCATCGTTTTTTTCCCTTTTGTATCTGGATACGTCGATTCCGGATGGAATCACCCATACCGGGCATTCTACCTGGTACTCGCTCAGGAGCTTTCTGATCTTTTCGCTGGGAGCGATTATTCCGCCCACCTGTTCGGAAAGTTTTCTTGTCATTCTCCGCGCCAAAAGGAAGGTGGAAAACTCGCACTGGGAATGAATAATGTCCGGATGCCAGTCCAACAATTATTTTATATATTTTCCCGAAATCGGAAGTTTCAGTCTGGCCTGGGGATAAATCTTTTCCGCGCTTACCGAACCAATATAAAATACATTGTTCTCCACATAGGATTTGCTTGTTCTTGACAGCGTCAGTATCCTTACATCGTGCCCCGTTTTTTTCAGCTCCGCAGCCAGGTTCTTTACAGAAGTAACCACGCCATTTACCACCGGTTCATACCAGTCTGTTGTAATTAAAACTTTCATGCATCCGCACCTCGCTTTAACTCGATCACATACAGAGCATATCAGCTCAGGATAAATCATCTGTTAAAAAAATTTAAACAGAAGTTAATTTTCTCCGTTGCCTTAGTGGTTTTCTTCCATTTCGGGATGTTTGTAAACCAGTACGGCATTTACTGGTGCCCCTTTCCCGTCCAGGCAGGAAGCGTCTATTACGGCTCCATCGGGGTTTCCCTATTTTTCATTCTCTCCGGGGCAACGCTGACTTACAGCGGTCATCAAAAAGCCTTTTCACTGAGGCGGTATTATAAAAAGCGGTTTTTAACTCTTTTTCCCTCCTTCTATCTGGCCTATGCAGCCGCTTTTCTCTATCTGTTTTATAGGAGCAGAGTCATTACTCCCCAGGCTCCCAAATGGACCTTTCTTTTCACGCTCCTGGGACTGGACGGTCATCTGCCCCGCCTGGTTCCTAATTATTATCTGGTGGGTGAATGGTTTTTAGGCACCATCATTCTCCTCTACCTGTTCTACCCCCTTCTGGCCTGGGCTATGAAGCGCTGGAAGACAAAGGCCCTGGCGGCTATCGGAATCTGCTATGTGGCTTTGGTTTATGTATATCGTTTCGAAGGGATTCCTGTGGAATGGAACGCCGCTGTCAGGATTCCGGAAATGGCCTTTGGCATCTATTTTATGAATCGGTATCTGGAGCATAAAGCCCCGGCAACACCCTCACTATTTTCCGCCCTTTGTGCCCTGGCCGTTTTCCTTTTGGCCCTGCTCTTTCCCGTACCCGGATATATGATTTACAATATCACCGCAGCGGGAATTTCCGCCTTTTTGCTGCTATTTTATCTCGGTACGCTTCTTCACAGCCGACGGCTCTCCATGATGGTTTCCTGGGTCAGCCGTTATTCCTACGGTATTTTCCTGTGCCACCATATTGTGCTCCAGCAGGTATGCATCCGCTGGCAGGACCGGGCATTTTCCACTACAGAACTGTTCTGCCTGCTTCTGGTAACCATGGCCTCCATCGCCTTCGGGGCTTACTGGATCACAAAAGGAGGACAATGCCTTGCAAATTTCATTGCCCCGCCTTATGCTCCATCTGTTGCGGCTGTTCAGGACGGCCCATCTTCCCACCGTCTCGAACCGTTCCCATCTGTTAAGAAATAACAACTATTTGGAGGTAAATCACGAATATGGATATGATAAAACGAAGAGATGCTCAAATGGCATATATTTCCGATGACCGCGTGTTTGAGGAGCAGGCGGCATGCAGGCGGATCCTGCAGAAACTCAATTTCATGGACCGGTCAGATTTCGCCGGCATCGCCCAGGTGGTAAAAGAATTGTTCGGGAAATCGGAAAACGCCTGGGTCAATCCGCCTTTCTACTGTGATTACGGGACACACATAGAAGCGGGTAAAAATTTGTTCGTCAACTACAACTGTACCATCATCGATGTGGCAAAGGTTACCATCGGCGACAACTGCCAGCTGGCCCCCAATGTAGCGATCTACACTGCGGGTCACCCCGTCTATCCCGTCACCCGCAACTCCGGCTATGAGTACGGAAAAGCCGTAACCATCGGGGACAACGTCTGGATTGGCGGCAATTCCGTCATCTGTCCCGGCGTAACCATCGCAAGCAATACCGTCATCGGAGCCGGAAGCGTTGTCACCAGGGACATCCCCGCCTGGTCCGTGGCAGCCGGCAATCCCTGCCGCGTCATCCGCGCCATTACCGAGGAAGACCGGCGCAAACTGTTCCGCCAGGAGGATATTGATGATGAAGCCTGGGCGGATATCGTAACTCATATGGAATTCCCGGAGCGTTGATAGAAGCGGCGGTCTTAAAGCCGCTTCAAAACCGCCCCGATATCCCCGTCAATGCAGATCGAACGATTCGCGATTTCCTTCGGCGCGTAAGCTTCCCCCAGATTGACGCAGGCATAAACAGCACATGCAGCTTCCGATGGCGGCGGATAAATTCCTCTGGTTTTTTATCTTCAAATGCGGCATCCAACTCCTTGATTGTTTTAAGATGTTCGCTTTTAGCCAGTTCTATTTGATGAATTGTTTCAGCAATCCTTTCAGAAAGGCTTTTCACTTCTTCTTACCTTGCAGATTAAGCTTACGAAAGACATTTTTTTGAATTTTGATAAGTCCATATATAAGGAAGCATAATAACCCAATTACGATAATCCCATCTATCATTAAAGCATAGGGATGTGTAGATAGTTCTAAAATAGTTTTAAACCAATTTGTGGGTAAAGTTAACACATAGCTTTTCCACTGATTGAAACACACAAAATAGGCAATTGCAGTTAAAAGGGCAATAGTCTCCAATGTTTTTGCTATAACACTGCCAGTGCTAATTTTCTTTTTTACTCTGAAATTGGTTTGAGGAATTTTATCTGATGGAATCTGATGTATTAGCTGATTTAAAATTTCCCCCTCTAAAACGGATTCCCTAACCTCTGGCTCATCTTTTCCACTTGGTGATTGAAAATGTGCAAGTGAAATATGCAGAAAGCGTAAGCACTATGATTTTTCTTATATGAAGCCAAAACGCTACTTTTTCCGGCACTATATGCACCGGAAATAGCTACTTTTTTAATATCAGGATTTTGAAATACATAATCTATTGCTTCCTCATAAACAGCTAAATCCACATCATCAGTTGGTGTTAGCCTCTCGAATTTATATTTGCTTTCTGCCATATTCGTCACATTCTCTCGTTTCAATACTCAGCACTAAGCAAAAAATCCGCCAAATGCACGATCTTCACGCCATTGATATTTCCTGCCGCCAGCTCATCCAGCGTTACCACATATTTCGGATAGTGGTCTTTGATTTCGAGGAGATTGACAACCTCCCGATCCGATTCCTCCGGCAACCTGCGACAAACCTGAACGTAGATACGCTCGTCACGCTGTACTGCCACAAAATCAATCTCTTTCGTTTCATTCTTCCCGATGTAGACCTCATAGCCTCGCCGCCGCAGTTCAAAATACACGATGCTTTCCAGCATAGCGGCAATAGACTTCGGATTAAATCCCATGATGCAGTATTTCAGAGAAGCATCTGCCAGATAGAATTTTTCCTGGGTTTTCAGCACGGATTTTCCCTGCAAGTCATATCGCTGGCAGCGATAGATCACAAACGCCTTTTCCAGCCAGTTCAGATAGTTATAAACTGCTTCGACGGACAGAGAACGCCCCTCGCTTTTGAGAAACTTCGCAATGGCATTGGCTGAAAAGGTCTTACCGACATTTTCCACGATATACTTTACAACACGGTTGAATAAATCGAAATTCATAATATTGTGCCGCTTTGTAATATCGTTGGTAATCACAGAGTTATAGATTCCCTCCACGATCTGATAGGCCGAGCGTTCGTCAAAGCTACCGAGCGCCACAATCGGGAAACCGCCCAACCGCAGATATTCGTTTAATAGCTCCTTTGGGGAACGGGAATCTGATTTTTTGAAATCCAAATATTCAGCAAAAGATAGCGTATAAACCGGAATGGAGATATATCGCCCCGTCAAATAGGTCGAAATCTCGCTCGACATCATCTTGGAATTGGAACCAGTCACATAAATATCGGTATTGGCATCTTCCAGCAGGCTATTGACCGCTTTTTCCCAACCGTCGATTTCCTGCACTTCGTCCAGCAGCAGATAGTAGCGCCCATCGTCGGTCATCTGTTCTTTAATGCCCTGATACATATCCTTGTCGGTCATTCCGTCGTCAAAATCCTCCGACGTATAGCGCATACTGATAATGTGGTCTGCGGCAATCCCGCTTTTCAGCAGATCGTCCCGCAGCATATCCAAAATCGTAGATTTGCCGCAGCGCCGGATTCCCGCCAGTATCTTAACAAGCGGAACATCGCGGTAGGTTTTCAGCTTATTCATATATTGTGGTCGGATAATCATATCGTTCGCCTCCTTGTTCCTGACTAATATTATAGCGAAAAACTTCAAGAATATCAATAGTTTTTACTGTCAATCCGTAAAAACTCATTTATTGTCAAGACTTTTTCGGGACACCAATAAATTTGAGTATGTAAAAGGGGTTGTCGGTTAATACCGATTTTTAGCCCCTGACATACAGGGAAGAGACAATCCCTGAAAATTTAGACTGGATTGTCGTTAGCCATCTTTTTCACCGGGGCACACATGGCTTTGAGCAGAAGTTCATCCAGGC
>OGYI01003078.1_pt1 | contig 10991 bp, 9 predicted proteins | sample 1576521 | NCBI WGS metagenome assembly OGYI01 (sample SAMEA3541484, study PRJEB24748) | human gut metagenome | biome: human gut; feature: human-associated habitat; material: faeces | place: China | collected 2012
GCGTTTTATAAATAATAACAAAAGTTACAGCTACAAGCAAGAACATCAAATAGGTAAATACGGAGTGGTTAAAGAGGATATCGCCTATAAAGGGAATATCCGACAGCACCGGAATCGGAACATTCTGGAAGGGCTCCACTCTGGGAGTGTCCAGGGTTACCTTAAACACCAGTCGGTAAAAATAAGGGGCCAGTCCATTTCCCAAAAAGTTGATGGCAAGACCGGTTACGGTCTGATTAGCCTGAAGGGTAATGGTCATAAAGGCGAACAGCAGTCCCATAATAGATCCCATCATCACTGCCCCCAAGATGCCGATCCAGAGATTACCAATGTGATAAGCCGCGTTAAATCCGATGAATCCGGAAAACAGCATAATTCCTTCCAAGCCTAAGTTCAGGCTTCCGGAACGCTCCGCGAACACCTCGCCTAAAGCCGCCAGGGCCAGCGGGGTGGCCAGCGTCACTCCTGCGGCGAGAAGCTGTGTCAGGAAAAGCGGCGTTAAGAGTTGACTCCAATCCATTATTTCACCCCTCCTTCTCCGGCAGCCTGCGCTTCGATTCGTTCTTTTGTCAGAAGACGCCTCTCATAGAACTCACTGCCTAATACGAACAACAGTACCAGTGCCTGCAGAATGGATCCCACGGAAACCGGGATTCCCAGGGAACGGCGCATACCGTCCGCTCCTACCGTCAGGATCGAGAACAGGAAGGACACAAAGAGCACGCGGATGGGATTGCCCCGTCCTAAGACGGCGATGATAATGGCCGTAAATCCGTACTCAGGAGATACCTCCTCCACCAGACGGTGATGAACGCCCATCAGCTCGATGGCCCCCGCCAGTCCGGACATGCCGCCGCTGATCAGCATGGAAAGCACGATCATTTTTCCTTTATTGATACCGTTTGTCTGGGCGGCATCCGGTTTGGAGCCGCAGACAGTCAGCTGGTAGCCGAAGGTGGTCCGGCGCAGCAGCCACCAGAACAGCACAACCATCAGCAGGGCGATAATCAGTCCGATGTGAAGGCGGGTGCGTGGCACCAGAATCGGCATATACGCACCTCTGGTAATGGTCGCGGAGAAGGGCTCCACTCCGTTGGGATCTCTCCAGGGTCCGCTTACCAGATAACGCACAATCTCAATGGCTACATAGTTCATCATCAGGGTAACGATGATTTCATTGGCGTCCTTTTTCACCTTCAGCCATCCGGCGATGCCTCCCCATACTCCGCCTAAGACCGTACCTACGATCATACACAGCGGCAGGGCGATGAGCATAGGCAGGTCGCCCATAAAAAGTCCCACAGCTGCCGCTCCCAGGGCTCCCAGGTAGATCTGGCCCTCAGAACCGATGCTGATTACCTGGGCTCTGCTGGAAATGGTCAGTCCCAGAGCCGCAAGCAGGGGGATCATCTTTAACAGTACCTCCGCCACAGAATTCAAGTTTCCAAAGCAGCCTTCCAGCATAGCCCCGTAGGCGGCGATGGGGGAATATCCGGAAAGCCCCATCATAACAGCTCCGCAGACGAACGCCAGAACAAAGGCTATGGGTAAAATATGCTTGCTGGAAAGAGTGAATTTTCGATTTTTTTGTTTTGCCTGAGTCATATTTCTTCCCCTCTCCTATTTCATGCCGGCCATAGCCAGTCCGATGGTTTCCCGGTCCACTTCGGCCTGGCTGCACTGGTATACCACTTTTCCCTCGTACATGACCATAATCCGGTCGCTCAGTTCCAGAACCTCGTCCAGATCCGCGGAAATCAGCAGAATGGCGATTCCCTCGCTTCGCTTTTCCAGAAGGGTCTTGCGCACAAATTCAATGGCTCCTACATCCAGGCCCTGGGTGGGCTGTTCCACGATCAGAAGTCCTGAGGCTCCTGCCGTTTCCCGGGCAAACAGCATTTTCTGCATGTTTCCTCCGGATAAGGTTCCTACCGGCGTATCAATGGATCCGCAGCGGATATCATACTGATCCACCAGACTCTGAGCAAACTTTCGCATCTCCTCCGGCTTCAGGACGCCCTTTTTCGAAATAGGCTCTTCGCGGTAATTCTTTAACACCGCGTTTTCCACAATGGAGAGTTCTCCCGCCACGCCCCTTAGCTTTCTCTCAGCAGGGACGTAACGGATTCCAAGATCAATCCGCTTCCATATGGCTGAATCTGTAATATCCTTGTCCTCGACCCAGATCTTTCCGGATTTTACCTTGCGCAGCCCTACCAGCGCTTCCACCAGTTCACGCTGCCCGTTTCCGTCCACTCCGGCGATTCCTACAATCTCTCCCTTGTGCAGCTGCAGGTCAAAATCCTCTACGGAGTCTTTTCCGTAGCCGCCCGCAACCTTCAGGTGCTCAATTCTGGCGCTGACCTCCCCCTGCTCCTTCTGCTCCCGCACCACCGGGAACACCACATCACGTCCCACCAGCATGTTGGCCAGCTATTTTTTGTCAATCTCGCTCGTTTTTACCGTACCCTGAACCGCCCCGCGGCGCATAACCGTAATCCGGTCGCTGATGCTTAACACCTCGTTCAGCTTGTGGGTGATCAGGATAATGGATTTTCCTGCTTTCACAAAGGATCTCAAAATATCAAAGAGGGCTTCAATTTCCGGCGGAGACAGTACGGAAGTGGGCTCATCCAGAATCAGGATGTCCGCCCCCCGGTACAACACTTTAAAGATTTCTACTCTCTGCTGCTCTCCCGCGGACAGCTGCCAGATATAACGGTCCGGGTTCAGCTCCAGGCCAAATTTCTCCGAAAATTCTTTGATTTTCGCCTTCACCTTTCCCAGATCCGTAAAGATCCCTTTCGTCGGCTCCTTGCCAATGGCAATATTCTCCGCCACGGTCATGTTTGGCACCAGCATAAATTGCTGATGAACCATGCCTACGCCGCAGGAAAGGGCATCCGTAGGAGAGTGAATCTCCGCCTTTTTCCCGTTGATCCAAATTTCGCCTTCATCCGGCTGGATCAGTCCGTAAAGGATATTCATCAATGTGGATTTCCCGGCGCCGTTTTCGCCTAAAAGCACATGTACCTCTCCCTGCTCCAGCTCAAAGCTTGCATCATCGTTGGCAAGGACGCCCGGAAAACGTTTTGTAATATGACTCATCTTGAGAACATTACTCATAATACCTCCTCCTATCCGCAGCACCCCCTGTCATCCCTTCTGGCTGCAACAGGGGCCTTTGCTATGACTACAGCTTACTCTACGTCGTACTGTGTCGTATAAGTAATTTCTCCTGCGTTGATCTTTTCAATGGTATCGTTCACCAGGGTTACGGTTTCCTCCGGCACGCGGTCCCGGTAATCAGCCAGGTAAACGCAGCCGTTGGACAGATCCAGAGGCATAACGCCGTTTGTGGTTCCGTTGTAGATGTCCTCCAGAACAATCTTCATGGATTCGCCGTAGTCGTAAACCACGCTGGTCAGCATCACATCCTGGGCCAGCTCATACTGGTCGCTTCCTTTTCCGATGGTCCATACCTGATGTCCCGTTGCCAGCTCTTCCTCGGCCGCGGCGATTACACCGGTCATGCCTGCATCCACAAAGTAAACCAAAACGTCCGCTCCGCTCTCCATCTGACTGACCGCAGCCTCTTTTGCCTTGATGGGATCTTCGAAGTCTCCGGTGAAGGTGGTCATCACCTGGATATCGGGATTCACAGACTTCGCGCCTTCCTCAAAGGCTCTGGATCAGGCTACATAAAGAGGATTTTCACGTCCGCCCACAACGCCCAGGGATCCGGACTCTGTGGTCTCAGCCGCCAGAACGCCGGCCGCGTAGTAAGCGCCCTCGCACTCCAGGGTAGCGAACCAGATGTTTTCAAAAGTCTGGTCCGCAGGCGCTGCCGCCAGGGCTACAAAGGTGGTGTCCGGGAACTCCGGAGCGATCTCCATAACCGCCGCGCTGTGCATACCGCTCTGGGCCCATACCACATCGTATCCTTCCGCCACATAGTCGCGGATTGCCTTGGAGGCATCTGTGGAAGCGCTGACACCCTCGATGTAGTCCGCCTTTTCAACATAATCCGCCGCCTCTGCCTTTACCTTCTCCACACCCTGATAGGACATGGTGCCAAAGGCTCCGTCACTGATGGATCCGGGGATAATGAACGCTACATCCAGCTTTTTAGGTCCTCCCGATTCCCCTTCGGCCGAAGCCCCCTGAGAGGAACATCCCGCCAGCATGGCTGCCGCCAAAACTACTGCTGCTGCTCGTTTTAACATCATTTTTATTCTCCTTTCTACATACGCCGTTTTCCGACGTTATCTACAAGATTTGCTATTGTTTTTTCTGTATGTCCATGCTGTTCTCTTAAAATTGTCTACAATATATAATATGCAATTGTACACAGGATCTGTCAATGCTTTTCCATAAAAATGCCGAAAATATTGTCCTTCCTCTGATCCAAAAACAGCATTCCTGATGCACCCTCGTTCTTTCTTTTCATAGACTATAGTAGAAAATTAACTGAAAGGAGATTCCACATGATGGATTCCTATATGGATGTGAGGAGCCAGTGCTGCGGTCACCGCACTTTCCGGCCCATGGACGGCTCCTCTGCATCCCCCTTCTTGCGTGGCCGTACGCGGGATGCTGCCTATCCCTATTTTTCTCTGTATCCCATGGATCAGATGTTTACTTCGGAAGACTCTCCTGAAGCTTCCGTTTTTCCTTCTCCGGCTCCCCTCCCGGATTCCATGCCGTCCTGGAGTACCGGCTCCGAAAGCTGCCCTGCAACAGATGCAGGCGTTCTCGAACAACAGTTTCCGGTTGCCATGGCATATGTTCCCTGGCAGCAATGGCAGACTACCTATCCTCCTGAACGAGGGCTGATCCAGGGAACCATATTCCCGGATCTGGATCTGAAATTTGCTTTTGGGGGGTGCAGTAAATGACAAATTCCAATTCTGATACCCGTCAGTCCCTTCTGATGCAGGTAACCCGGGCAGGCTTCGCTCTGGATGATGCCCAGCTTTTCCTGGATACTCACCCCTGCGATCCGGGAGCCATGGCCTATTTTCAGCAGATGTCCGGCGTCTATAAGGAAGCGGTAAAAGCTTATTCTGCTCAGTTCGGCCCGTTAATCGCAGCCTTAAACAGCGACACTGCTTACTGGTCCTGGATCAGCGATCCCTGGCCCTGGGAAGGAGGTATGAATTAATGTGGAAATATGAAAAACGGCTGCAGTTTCCGGTGAATATCAAGGAGCCGAACGCGAAGATGGCGCAGTTTATCATGAGCCAATACGGCGGCCCTAATGGTAAGTTCTCATGATAGGAAATCAATATAGGCAGGAGGTAGATCCTCCTGCTTTTTTATCCACCAATCCTGAATACTGAGCGTTCCAGCCATATAATAATAAAGCGACACTTCCCAAATAGGAAATGCCGCTTTAATTTTTATGCGCTATCCAACAATTAAATAAAAATTTTCCTCCTCAACTCTGAATCATAATCCAGACCGATAATCCTAATGACCATCCTAACGATTAGTCCCACGATATAGAACGCGACCCAATCTTTCTTTAATTTTCTTATGCTAACTCGTGTTCTATAATAATTAGCCAGGATCTAAATATTACATAAATAAAATCGCTTTTAACAAAATATAATCCATTATCTACTATTATAGCTAATCGGATTCCGATATTAAACTGCTGATTTTACATCTAACAAAGACCTTAGCACCACCTTCAAAACACAATTTCTCAGCATTCCTACATAAAATTTATTTGAGAACTAATAGGATTGATATAATGGCAAACATAAGTGCGACTACTCCCAAATATATGTTTTGCATAATACGACTTTCCATTTTTAGCCGTTCTACTTCTTTTTTAAGTTCATTAATGGCCCCATGTAATGCATTTTCGGGAATGTAATCAATAATATGTTTTTTCCCTTGGTATTTACCTTCATATGGTTCAGAGTATCCTATTAACTTATTAAATTCTATCGTAGCATAGTGTTTTCCTCGTTTAAGGTGTACAGCTCGGTTAGAAGTGTTGAAAAGCAAGCAGAATAATGTGCCACGAAATCCCGGATCAATTTGCGGCCCGTTAGATAGTATTATTCCTTGGCAAAATAGTCCTACTGATAATCCAAATTTTGCAATAATATCTCTAGGCATCCATGCGGTTTCCATACAAGATACAATTGCATAGTCATACGGCTCTATAGTCAGAAATGGTTTTTTATCCGAAAGTTTTTGTATTTTGCCATCATAATAATACTCATCTCCCAAACGTAGATCATACGAGGCACCCTTTACCATTTTGGAATCAGCATTTCTTAGGAGCATTCCACATCTAATCATGTAGATAATTATCTTTTGCGATAATGCACCTCCCTGATCCTGATATTCCCACAACAGAGTAATTAAACGCGCTGTTGGCTCCAAGTCTGTATTACTGACAATATAATGCATTTTATCTTGATACTTCCGATCCACTTTATTCTGATCAAAAAAAACTTTTTTAGCCTTTTGATCGGGTGTACTCTTAGAGCGACCAATCCAACGTTCAAATAATATATCGTCTTGAGCATCAAGAAAAATACTCATATATTTTTCTTTGTCTGTTGCTAAAAGCTCTGTAGCAGCAACCGGGGTGATTATAAGAAGTGGAATTTTATGTTGCTTAAGTATCTTGTTATATTCTGTTTTTTTTATTCCATATTTCTTACCACGATATGTACTATTTACCATCAGCTTTTTGCCTATGAGCAGCTGGTCAAACTCGTCATTGCTTACATATTCATAATTTGAATCATCCTCACGTCTATCCCTAGTTGTAATAGCCTTCACTTGTTTAAAACAAATTCCATTTTCACCACATAACTTTTGCGCAATCGTACTTTTACCTGCGCAAGAAGTTCCAGTAATAATTATACTCTCAAAAGGCATTTTCTCACCCTTTCTGGAAAATATATATTCGCTCATTTACAAGCGTAGCCCATTGTATACTTAGGGTACGTTTATGACTTGGAATATATCTGCCAATCTCAAGCACTTTATCCATCCCAAAGTTAGTATAACCATCAACAATTCTTTCAATAACATTTTTTCGGTTATCTGTTGCATCATAATCTGGAAGAACAACACAGAAATAGCCGCCTTTCTTTAATACATTAGAAATTTGTCTATTAACCTGATTAATGTCTTGTTCATAACTAGGCAGACAATCTCGACGGCTTCTTCTATATCTTGCCCCTATTTCTTTTCCCATATAATCTGTAAAATTCTTATTAAAGAAATTAAAAGAAAGGCGCTGTGATTTAACATAATCAATCATTCGAGGATATGGTGGAGATGTAATTACTAAATCTACAGTCTCTGCTTCCATAGGAACATTAACAAGTGATTCCTCAAAAATACGTGGTTCATGTGAGATTTGATAATAAAATGCTGCGTAACTATTTGATAAACGAGCTTCATGGTTCATAACATCACTCAGCAAATTTTTTACCGAAATCGTATACTGTTCAAACGTATGCTTCTCCCTTAATTCATCTTCTTTTGGCCTTACATTATCCGCTATATAGGCCCATCCTTTATTTTGACTAGAAAGTTTAACCAGAATACTCGATAAAATTAATTTCATTACATTTTGAATAATTTGGTCCTGAAGATGGTCATATTGATAAAAGAGGAATGATATTTCATTGAATGTTTTTTTTGCAAACCAACCACGCAATTCTTGTCGTTGCTCCGAAAGACTCATTGTATAGTCCCTTGTCTCGTCATATCCTTCGCATAACTGTAATAGTTTATTTCTTATTATGTTCTTATCTATAGAAGGATCAAATAGCCTATATAAAGTTTTACATACATTTGTAGCAACTGGATTAATATCAAAAGAATATGGTATTCTCTCTAAGGATAAAGCTTGTATAAATGTAGTTCCAATTCCTCCAAATGGATCCAAAACAACATCCCCCTTTTGAGACAATATCTCAATCATTGCATAAGGTATTTCTGGGATAAAGGTTGCAGGATAAGAATAATATTTACGGCAATTAAAAGGATGGAGAGTGTCTCTACCATAATCGATTGTAAAATCAAAATTCCAATTTATACTGTTAAATTTTTTTTTAATTTCACTATTGTCCATATCTATCAGCCTCCTCATACAATGGAACGACCTTCGCACCATTTTTAAAATAAGAGGCGAAGTAATTTTTTACAATGTCAATTAGCTTGTTTTGATTTTTCCCCAGCGAAAATTTTGCATGTCTTAAGCCATAAGGTTCATTCTTTATAAACACGCCAATAAGCAACTTCTTCGATGCCATATTCCCAATTACAACAGGCTTGTTCGTTTCTTTAAATATTACTTCGAGTTGTCTTTCAGTCTTATTTACATCGAGAATAGGGTGTAGCCCAATATTTAAACGCGAAAAATTTTTGTCTGTTCTGATCTTAGATTCCAACTCATCTTCAATAGCTATACGCTTTGAGTATTCTAAAAAGTCACCGTATTTGCTAATATCCTGAGTTTCAAGTATCATTAAACATTGATATAAATCCCCTGTCATAAGTCTCGAAATAATCTGTGAAGAATTATAGCGGATATTAACTACCTTATATAGCTTACTTTCACTGAGCTCAAAAGTCATATTTCGATTTTCTATTATAACAGCACCGTTTTTCTCAAACTTATATGAAAAATTGGGACTTAATAGTATCTTATAACTTTGCCCAGTTTTTCCTTTTTCTTTAATTGGTACTGTTAATACTAAGTTTTCTAAATATTCCTTTAACAAAAATCTTTGATTTTCCTCAGTATTTGCTCTTTTTATTTCATTTACGACTTCAGTATCAATATTTTCGAGGAGCAATGTCTTACGTCTAAGCCAGGTTTCTTTGAGCTGATCCAATTCCTCCATCAACTGGTAATCTGTATAATTCCATTTTATATCTCGCCCTTCTGCTTTGCCCTGGGATATACACTCAAACAATATATCCATGGCTTCCGTAAGCATATATTTCCCTGCAAATTCTTGGGGATTTAATAGTAAAAACTTATATACTTTTTCTCTTACAGAATACCACTCTTCCAAATATGTCTTGGCTGATTGCAAAAAAAGCACACGATCATTTTCTATAAACATCGATTCGGCAAGTTTTTCAGGAGCTTCTTTCCTAAATTTGAGTCCCATATGGTACGCCATTCTAAACACATTATCAATGTTGTCAATATCTATGGAAGCACTTATTAACTTGCTTAAGGAATGGTGTCCAGCAATTATTTGAGAAATCTCTTCTTTTTGCGCAGTATTAAGTATCGAAGTTAACGCACGAAGTTTTCCAAAGTAAATAGTTTCGAACGGAGAGGTATTCTTATGTGCACCTTTGCCTACAGAAACCACGTCTGTAAATACATCTCCTAAGCCTTGTTCTGGAATAAAACCCTTCTTTTCCATGATGTATTCATAAGAATGCCCAAATGGACCGTTTGCTACATCATGTAATAAAGCAGCAATTACAAATGTCTCTTTTTCTTTTTTACCAAGTTTCAAATGCTTCTGTAGATCAGATTCAATATTAATTGTTGCAAGATATGCAGTACCTACGGAATGCTCAAACCGATTTGTATTAGAGCTCCCGGTAATACAAAGGGAATTAATATTGCATAACCTAACCTCTCTAAGACGCTGGACTTCAGGTGATAACATGCACTTATAAACGAGAGGACTGAATTCAATTTTCCCATAAAGTGCATCCCATATATACATTTTAACTCACTCCTCACTCAAAAGTCGTCCGCATCTTACTCCTGAACAAAACGATTGAAGTATACCCCGAAATTTCCCTGTTGCTGCTCCAATAATAAAAAGATTTTTAACCAATTCAAAATTATCAGCCAACTGCAAATTCCTTAAGATCTTTAATTCAGGAGCTATAATAACCATCGCTTCTTTTGGTATGCCCATGGCTCCTATTATAACATCATTAATAAATTCTTTTATGGAATTATTTATAGTTGTAGGAAATAGAGTATTAATGTCGCCACAGACAGCAGAAGTCAATGTAGTATCAATTGAATCATTACTTATCTGCTTATTTATATAATCTATTAATCTTTGTTTAACTGGACGGCCTTGAAATTCATTACAATATCTGCTAATAAAATTACGGATTTCTTTATCGTCATTGCATTTTATTAAAACTGCCAAGTTTGTATAGGAAGTTTTTTCGGAAGGATCCATACACCCTTCTAAAAAAAATGCTCCTCCTGTTTGATAAGTAACTATTTTTCCATTGGCTGTTACACAATATGTTCTACCAAAACCGCGTTTAAGTTTTAAATCGCCATGCGTTGATAATATATTATTAAATGTACTAGCAGGGGCTTCAATTCGAACGCCTATTTCATAGTAATTATTAACTGATCCGATTATTTTTTCTATGAGTCCATCTTGAATATCAAGCGCTCCTGTTGCCAATATTAGATTTCTAATAGAGAATACCCTTTCACCATCAGGTGTCTTAGCTTTAACACGAAAACATAAGTTATCTGCATCATGATTAATATCTATAACCTCTGAGTTATCAAATATTTGAAGTCCTTTATTTCTAAGATCTTGCATAGTTTCTTGTATGAAACTTCGATAGCGCTTTCCATCGAACTCATAAACATCATAATATTTATACGAAATATGCTGTTGTTCATAATATATTTGCGCAGACCTTTTTATATTGCTATCAATCTCAACTTTTTTTAATGCGATTTTGTTAGATAAAAATGAAATACTTTCATTGATCAATTCTTTTAACTGTTGCTCAGAATTAAAAAAATCTACAAGACCACTTCCTGCAGGAAAATCGCTAATTTTTCCGCTACTCAAAGTCGATGCCCCGCCAATTCCAGAAATGATAGTACATACATTAGAATAACAACATTCTTTTTGCAATAAAGCGGAACAAGTTTTTTCGTTGGGATAGCTTCCACGTTCAAAGCATATAGTATTATTAATGTTGGAGCTATC
>OGYI01003094.1_pt1 | contig 10916 bp, 10 predicted proteins | sample 1576521 | NCBI WGS metagenome assembly OGYI01 (sample SAMEA3541484, study PRJEB24748) | human gut metagenome | biome: human gut; feature: human-associated habitat; material: faeces | place: China | collected 2012
CGGCAGTCCGTCCGTCCCTCCCCACCCATAAAAAAAAGAGCCCCAAAAAGGCCCAAAAACGAGGAGTGCCCCGGTAGTGGCTTACCGGGGCGATTATTATGAAAAAAATTGTATGTGTAATGATACAGATACACACCATTACAGCGTCTTTCGTAACGTTCTTTCGAACTATCCCTATACTACCAGACAAATATGAACAAACAATGAACATCCCGTAAACAATTAGCGCATTTGCACAATTTTTTCCAAAACAACCTCCAACAATTTATAAAAACACCACATTCACAAACAAAACCAAAGTCCTAAATATTGTACATATTGTACATCTCACACAAACAAACCAACAACAACCCCAACAAAAGAGCCACAACCCTCACCCTCTAACTCAAACTCCATCTAAAACATCATCAAAAACACCAGCCAAGGAACCAGCCATCCCAAACCATCACCGCCGTGAAAGCATCCCCTTAATAAACTCAATTGCCTTCTCAAAAATATTCTTCACATCAGACTTCGTAACACCCATATCCTTCAAAGTACTATAAGCATCACTCACATACCCCTTGATCTGATCATCACTCATCTCGATTCCACGGAACTTACTGATAATATTGACCAGAGAACTCTTATCATCCTCATTAAGACTCACCCCAAAATGATCCGCAGCCTCATCGATTCCCTGAGAAATCTCATCATCCGTGATCTGGTTAGAATCAAAAAGTCCCTTCACATAAACAATGATATCCCCAACCTTATCCGGATCAGAAGCAAGAGACCCAACCTCATTATCCTTCAGGATCTCCTCCGCCTGACTCATAACAGAACCGGAATCAGACGCCATAACCATCATCGGAGATGTACATGAAATAACACCCGCAACAATCAAAGCTGTAAACTTGTTCAATCTTCTCATAATATTCAACCTCCATACGGGCACCAGCCCTTATCAAAAAAAACTTTCATCAACCTCAACAACTTCACATTGCCATTTACTGCCTTTTTATTACCTCTTCATTACCTTTTTAACGCCCCTCAGTATACCACACACCCCCACCCCTCTGTAAACCGTAATTTTCCCCAATCCCATCCACACCATTCAGACTATATACATATCGTCAAAAATATATTCACAATATTTTCATATTTTAAACAAACTTTCCTAACATCTTATCAGTAAAATAGAAAATGTAAATTTTTCATTACTTACTTATGTCTGACACCTCAGACATAACCTCCTTTCTATGACGATATATAGATCCGGACAGGAAACCTCTCCAACATTCCCGTCCGGAAACGCAAAAAGAACCCGGAACAGCTGCCCGGGCTCTTTTTGCGTTTATCATATATTAATTTTTCTCATCATAAATACAGTTGGCAAGCATCGCAAACTGCTCCAGTGTCAGCGCCTCACCCCTGATATTCAGCGGAAGCTCACACCTGTTGAACACATCCTCGATCTCATCCTTACTCAGGGAAAAATCTCCGGAATTTCTGATACCGTTCACAAGTGTCTTTCTCCTCTGGTTAAAAGATGCACGGATCAGACGGAACATAAGCCCCTCATCCTTCACATCCACCGGAGGCTTCTCATAACGCGTCAGCTTGATCACCGCACTTCCGACCTTCGGCCGCGGCATAAAACAGTTCGGCGGTACATTCGCAACGATCTCCGGCTTCGCATAATACTGCACAGCCAGGGAAAGAGCACCGTAATCCTTGGTACCGGGACCAACCTGCATACGGTCTGCAACCTCCTTCTGCACCATGACAGTGATCGAATCCACAGGAACATTCTTCTCAAAAAGCCCCATGATGATCGGAGTCGTAATATAATACGGCAGATTCGCAACCACCTTCACAGGCTTACCGCCGTTTTTCTCATCTGCGATCTTTTTGATATCCGTTTTCAGGATGTCGTTATTGATCACGGAAACATTATCCCAGTCCTTCAACGTATCCTTAAGGATCGGGATCAGCGAACTGTCAATCTCCACAGCAGCCACCTCTCTGGCAGCCTCCGCAAGATACTGGGTCATAGTTCCGATACCCGGACCGATCTCCAGTATAAAATCATCCTTCGTGATACCCGAAGACTCAATGATCTTTTCCAGAACATGCTCATCGATCAGAAAATTCTGACCAAACCTTTTCTGGAAAACAAAATGATACTTTTGAAGGACTTCAATGGTATATTTCGGGTTACCAAGATAAGGTCTGGCCATATTTTTTACCTCTGCTTTTTCTTATTTTCAGCTGAAATCCTTTTCAAAAAGTACCGTGTAGCCATCACGGTCCACACGCTTCTTGGAACGCTTGAACAATCCGCTCTGAGCTCTCTCCATAGCCTTATCCAGCATGGTCTTCACAGTACCGATGCACATCGGCTGATCCTCCTTCTGGTTGATCCCGATCAGATTATACAGAGCAAGCATGCCCATCTGGTCGATACGGAATCCATTCTCCATGGTATAGACCTTGGCGAAATTAACAAGTTCATCGTTTGTAAATACAGGAATGTTGATCATGGATGTAAACTTCTTCGCAAGCTTCGGATATCTTGCGATCAGCTTACGCATACCAATCTTTTCATCCTCCAGGATCACGATCATTCCCTTTGTGTTTCCGGTCATAGCTTCCTCAAGCTCATCTGCTGTTTCCTGGGAAAGCTGGTTTGCATCCTCGATAACAAGGAAACCGCCGGCAAGCTTGGATACGATCTCCGGAATATCCTTTCCGTTGAGATCATCCGCAAATATATAGGCAACCTTGGAAGCCTCGATATTCAGCTCTTTACAGATTGCCGGGATCAGACTTGAGATCAGTCTCGTCTTACCTGTTTCTCTGCCGCCCATAACGATCACATTTCCGGTCTGGGAGGTCTTGTCTGCTGCGCCCATCTGCACATTGCAGAGTACATCAAGCAGCTGTTCCTTCATTCCGGGAACTGTAACAAAATAGGTGAAAAGCTTCTTCTCTTCCTCTGTGAGCTCTTTCTTTCTGGAAACGATCTTTGTAGGATCCTTCTCCGGATGGATCGTAGCGATAAATTTCTCAAGCTGCTCTTCCTCGCTGAGCTCCTCTTCCTCATCGTCTTCTTCCATGGCTTCATCAGAATCATCACCGATGGGACTGCTGATAAAGTCATCCTCGTCATCCTCATCCTGGAAGTCAAAGGCGTCATCACTGTATTCTTCTTCCTCATCAAGAAGATTTTCCTCTTCCGCTGCAGCCACCGGTTCCTCATGATGAAGCTTCGCAGAAGGCTCTGCTGCCGACTTCTGCACCTGCTCCTCAGATTCCAGCGAAAGAATCTCCGGAAGCACATCATCTTCTTCCACCGGCTTCTGTACTCCTGACGGACCATTCAGGAACTCTGCTTCTGCAGCCTGAAGATCCTCCTCAGTAACCGGCTCCTCATCTTCATCAAATACGATATCCGGAATTCTGGTATCGGAAGTCTCCGTTACCTCTTCCTCCTGCTGAGCGGAGATCTGCGCCATGATATCCTCGATATCTGCCGCATCCGGCTCCTCCGGAACAAATTCATCAGCCGCAATATCCAGATCCTCAATACCAGCCGGCTCTTCCGTTACGTCGGACTGCTGGACATCCGGAGATTTCTCTTCCTCCGGGATATCGATTCCCTGCTGTGTAGCTGCTGCCAGAATGGTATCCTCCAGGTTAAAGTCTTTATCCTTATCCTTCTCGGACCTGTCACCTACAGATGCCGCAATATCCTCGATACTTCCGAAAATTCCGGACGCATCCGGCATCTCCGCAGAACTGCTTGCATTCTCCGGGTCCACATTGATCATGGACTTCGGGATCTTCAGCTCCGGCATACGGATCGTTGCGGAAAAATCAGGCTTGCCTTCCTCATTGAGCGGAACCCCTGCAGGCTTCTCCTCACTTTCCTGATTTCCGGCAGCCTTCTCCTTCATGATCTCTGCAACACTCTGGGACAAAGACATCTCTGTAGCTTTCTCAGCCTCAGCTTCTTCCGCTTCCTGATAAGCCTCTTCTTCCTCTTTATCCTGCTGTTCCTGAGCCTGCAGCTTCATACTTCCGGATGACAGGTTCTCAACACCTGATGCCAGGGGAATCTCATCCACTTCCTGTCCGGAAAACTCTTCCTGCTCTTCCGAAGGCTCATCACTTCCTTCTGCTGCTTCGATCTCCTCAGAATCTGTAAAATCCTCTGACGGTTCTGCTGCCGCAGCAGTCTCAGCCTCCGGCACTTCAGCCTGTTCCGTCACATCCTCAGAGCCTGTGGAAACCTCTTCCTGCTCTTCATCCTGCGCAGCTTCTTTTTCCTCCATATCCTCTTCCGCAGATTTCTTATGTCCGCCAAAGATATCACGGAATCCCTTGGAAAGCTTCTCCTGGAATGTCTCCGCACTGTTCAGATCCCGCTCATCATCTACCTGGATGGTATCTGTGACCGGTTTTGCCTCCTCATACTCGCCGGATGCTTCCTTGCTCTCCCTGATCTCCTGCGCCTTTTCCGGCGGGATCAGCTTCGGGATAAAACGCTGCTCGTATTTCTCTTTCTCTTCGCCAGTGAGAACACCCATCCGCTGTTTCAGGTCAAGGGCCTTTATCACATAAGTTCCGTCATTGAACCAAAGGATCATCTCATTGCAGAGATCCAGGCACTTCTGCTTGTCTCCTGCCTTGTAATAGAGCTTGGCCAGCTCATAGGACCAGCGCTCCGTAAATTCCTTCTCCTTATATTCCTCAAGAATACGGATCTGTTCATTCAGAGATGCATTCTTCGCTCTGGCGATCTTATATTTCAGTATATACTGGCTGTTATCATTACCTGCCACTTCTCTGTATTCATCAAAGAATTCTGTGGCTTCACTGATCTGTCCCATTTTCAGGGAAACCTCGATCAGACGGTAAAGTATGTTCTTGCCGATCGGCGCTCTGTGGTAGGCAAGAAGAAAAATTTCCTTGCTCTCTTCATAACGCTTGTTGGCCGCGTAGATCTCGCCCACTACACAAAGGGTACGGACGTTTTTCACACGACGCCAGTCAATACTGTCAACAATCTGCATGGCGCCTTTGTAATCCTGGGTCTCGACCAGCTTATTGATCTGTCCCAGCTTAACGCGAAACTCCTCTTTATCCAAAATATTCACCAACTTTCCATAATCAGAATCAGTTTACCATATGCATACGGGCTTGTCAAAACCCTTTAGGCATATAAACATGCCCCTTTACCACCTGAAAAACCCTGTTGATCTTGAACTGATGGCTGACAAAATCATCCAGTCCTGTACAGGTGATCAGAGTCTGTATATCGTGGATGCTTTCCAGCAGATATGTCTGCCTGCTGCTATCCAGCTCCGAAAGAACATCATCCAGCAGAAGCACCGGTGTATCCCTGATCTTTTTCTTCACCAGATAGATCTCCGAAAGCTTCAGGGAAAGAGCTGCAGTCCTCTGCTGCCCCTGGGAACCATACCTCCGGATGTCGATCCCGTTGACCTTTACGCAGAAATCATCTCTGTGCGGTCCCACAGAGGTCAGCTTCATCCGAAGATCCCGCTCCCGGTTCCTGGAAAGCTTATCCTCAAACTCCGCCGCCGTCACACTTGGCTCGTACAGGATCTCCAGCTCCTCGATCCCGCCGGTAAGGCCTTTATGGAGCCCCCTTGCAATCTCGTTAAGCTCCTCCACAAAGGCTTCCCGCTTCCCGATGATCTTCTTTCCGTAATCGACCATCTGCATATCCCAGACATCCAGGGTACTTTTCAGCCCGGGGTTCATATAACAGTCTTTGAGAAGGCGGTTTCTCTGGTTCACGATATGATTGTAGCCGGCCAGCTCCGTGATATAAACACCATCCAGCTGACAAAGCTCCGAATCCAGAAAACGTCTTCTCTCTCCCGGTCCATCCTTGATAATATTAAGATCCTCCGGAGAAAAAAACACCAGATTCACCACCCCCAGCAGCTCCCTTGCCTTGCGGATCGGCAGCCCGTTGATGGCAACTCCCTTTGCTTTGTTTTTCCGGAGGTGCATGTCTATTTTGTATGAAAGCTCGCCCTTCTTCACCATCATTCGGATATGGGATTCCTCATTCTCAAAGCGGATCATCTCCCGGTCCTTGCTTCCCTTGTGGGATTTGCTGGTACCTGCCAGATAAACCGCCTCCAGGATATTGGTCTTTCCCTGGGCATTGTCGCCGTAGAGAATATTGGTGCCCTGATCAAAATTCATCTCCAGCGACTCATAATTCCTGAAATTATTCAGTCTGATGGATTCAATGTACATTCCTTCACCCGATCACATAAATATCTTTTCCATCGTAGGAAATGGTATCTCCAGGATGGATCTTGCGGCCACGGCGGTTCTCCACCTCACCGTTCACCAGTACCAGACCATCATTGATGGCATATTTCGCCTCAACGCCGTCCTCCACAACACCGGCCAGCTTCAGCGCCTGGCCAAGCTTGATAAATTCGTCTTTAATTCTGATCTCCAATTTTTTCTCCTCTTATCTCCGGGGTATTTTCTCCGTCAGATCAATCTTTTCTGATCTCCTGGCGGTATTTAACCGCATCAGGTAAGTCCTCTGCTTCAATCGTGGATATCCGTTTGAAAATCCCCCAAAATACAAATTTCACCGGAAGGTGGTAATTTAAATACCCCCTTCCAGTAGTTTACACACGAAACACTTCTCAGAACACGATCGCATTCCCATATAAAATCGGTCAAAAACGGTCACTCATTTTAGGTGTACCTGTTTCTGTCGATCCTGATACCGGCCATCAGACTGTACGCACTATACGGACACTTACATATCCTGGCCACCGATATCAATTCTGTTCACAGCTTCAAGTATGTGCGTCTCACACGTACACCCGCATTCCCGAAGCTGCCGCGCCACCTCTTGTCCCTTATTTCTTATATACCCAGGTTTTATCTGGCCTGATTCTGGTTGATATTTACAGGAAGGATCAGGTAAGTATAGTTCTCCTCATCGTCACGGATAAAGCACGGGGCCTTCGGATTTACAAGATAGATCGTCACGGTTTCATCATCAATAACACGAAGAGCATCGATCAGGAATTTCGGGTTGAAGCCGATCATGATATCCTTACCCTCTTTTTCAATATCGATCTCCTCATTCATGGAACCCATTGCAGAATCAATGCGCAGCTCCATATCATCATCTGTGATGTTGATGATGATCGGTTTTTTGTCAACCTCACGTACCAGAAGTGTGGCACGGTCGATACAATCCAGGAACTCTTTTTTGTTGATCTTCAGTTTTGTCTCATAATCACTGGAAAGCATCTGGTCAATTCTGAAATATTCTCCCTCGATCAGTCTGGAAACTACCATAGTCTGATCAAATTCAAATAAAATATGGTTTTTTGTGAAGTAAATGCTGACCTGATCATCCACTTCTCCGGAAAGGATCTTGCTGACCTCGCTTAAAGTTTTGCCCGGAACTACCACCTTACGGTCAGAATAATCTTTCTTAAGGGGCATTTTTCGGATAGCGATACGGTGTCCATCCAGAGAAACTACTTTCAGACAGTTATTTTTGATCTCAAAAAGTTCACCGGTCATAAGCTTATTGTTCTCATTTACAGCAATAGAAAAAATAGTCTGGCGGATCATTTCTTTCAGTGTGTACTGAGAGATCGTCAGTGGTTCATCCTTTTCGATCATCGGTAAATAAGCAAAATCTTCTCCTGATTTTCCGGGGATATTGAATTTTGCTTTTTCACAGGTAATGGTTGCTGCGTATTTATCATCAGTTTTAATGGTAATGTCATTATCCGGAAGTCGTCTGATGATTTCATAGAAGATTTTTGCATCAAGAGCAACTTTACCTTTTTCTTCAATAGTACCCTCAACGATAGTTTCAATTCCCAGCTCCATATCGTTGGTGGTAAATTTGATCTGGTTTGTGGTTGCATCCATAAGAATACATTCCAGGATCGGCATTGTGGTTTTTGATGGAACTGCTTTGAGTGCGATACTTACACTTTTTAACAGACTTGATTTGGAGCAGATGATTTTCATAGTGTGTATAACTCCCTTTCTGAACAAATTGTGGTTTTTATAAATATATTTATAGAAAAAATCCGCCGTAACAGCCGTAGGGGGCCAGATTTTGTGAAAAACTCCCGCAGGTCTGATGTTTTCAGGGGTTTTCCGTTGGGATAACTTTGTGTAAAAGTGGTAGTTTCGCATGTGAATAAACCGGGGATAAAATTACCGCCGCGTTTTGGCAAAAAAGTTGTACACATCTCTCCACATACAATCAACACGTTATACACCAGTAATGTGGAAAACTTCCCTAACCTTGTGGATTAATCTTCTTTTTCAATATATCAATGGTATTTTTTAAGTTATCGTCGTTCTGCAATTCGTTTTCGATCTTTTCAATACCGTGCATAACGGTGGTATGGTCACGGTTTCCGAGAGCTTTTCCGATATTTTTCAAAGGTGTGGATATGATCTCACGGCAGAGATACATGGAAACCTGGCGAGGCATGACGATCTTGGAGTTTCGTTTGTTTCCGCTTAAGTCCGCAGGTGTGACTCCGTAATGCTCTGCAACAACGGAGATGATGTATTCCGGTGTGATCACTTTTTTCTCATCCGGAGAAATAATATCCTTCAGTGCCTGCTCTGCCAGCTCCAGAGTTACTTCCTTTTTTTCAAGTTTGGCTCCGGCCATGACCTTGTTGAAGGCACCTTCCAGCTCACGGATATTGGATTTGATATTGGTAGCGATATATTTGATAACATCTTCACTGATGCTGTAGCCGTTCATTTCTTCATTTTTATGAAGGATCGCCATTCGGGTTTCGTAGTCAGGCAGCGTGATATCTGCGATCAGACCCCATTCGAACCGGGAACGGAAGCGCTCTTCCAGGATTTCCATATCCTTTGGTGGTTTATCAGAGGATATGATGATCTGCTTTTTGGCACTGTGAAGACTGTTAAATGTATGGAAAAATTCCTCCTGTGTGGATTCTTTTCCTATAATAAACTGAATATCATCGACGAGAAGAACGTCGATATTTCTGTATTTTTCACGGAATTTACTCATTGCCGTGTTATTTCCGTTTCGGATGGTTTCGATCAGCTCGTTGGTAAATTCCTCACTGGTTACATACAAAACACGGCTGTTTTCGTCGTGTTCCAGAATAAAATGAGCGATGGAATGCATAAGATGCGTCTTACCAAGACCGGCTCCGCCATAGATAAACAGTGGATTGTAGGTATCTCCCGGTGATTCGGCAACTGCAAGAGCTGCGGCCTGGGCGAATTTGTTATTACTTCCTACAACGAAGGTGTCGAAGGTGTATTTTGGATTTAAATGCGCCTCTTCGTAACGTGTATCCTGAACCTGTTTATCATAAGAAGTGTTTTTTTCTGTTTTTTTGGGGAGATCTTTTTCCAGAACGAAGCGAACCTCGCATTCTTCCATGCCTGTCAGTACACAGATAGTAACCTGGAGAGGTATTTTGTAGCGTTTACTGATGTAATTGACTCCTATCGCTGCCTGCTCAGAGGGAACAACCACTGTTATCAGCTTTCCGTCAACCTCATAAACTTTCAGCGGCTTGAGCCAGGTATTAAAAGGGACATCAGTCACCTCATATTCAGATTTGACAGTTTGCAGGATCTCCTCCCATTTTTCAATAACAGCGTCCATTTTTTCCTCCCATGAGTATTATAATAACCCCAGTCTGCGACTGGAGATAGATATCCTTTTATATATTACAATGAAAATGGGGTTTTCGCAATGGAAAATCATTGAGATTTTGGGGAAAAGAATGTGGATAATGTGGGGAAATTACTGTGGATTAGGGTGGATTATTGTGGATAAGAGTCCTGTAGGTTTCCATAAGTCGAGAATTGGTGGAAAATATGGAAGAATTATGTGTATAAAAAAATCCACCTTAAAAATACCGCAAATAAAGGTTTTTTTTGAAAACGATGTGAACAAACCCTCCGAAAAAGTGGATAGATTTCCGGTCAATCCACAAGTTATCCACAAGTTATCCACAAAATGTGGATAATGTTACGTAAACCATAAGCGCTTTCCACATAAGAGAAAAAAAAAATACCGTAAGGTGGGGGTATTTTACAGAACCCTTGATTTTATCGGGTTTTTTGCAATTTTTACTTGACGAAAAGGAGGTTTATTTATATAATTGAAACGATGTTCTGAATGATAAGTTATTTCATAACAATTAAAAATAGATAAAGGAGGTGCTTTACCTATGAAGATGACATTTCAGCCAAAAAAGAGATCCAGAGCTAAGGTTCACGGCTTCAGAGCTCGCATGAGCACAAAGGGCGGACGTAAAGTATTAGCTGCAAGAAGATTAAAAGGAAGAAAACAGTTATCAGCATAAGCTGCAAGACCGCATTTATGTGGTCTTTTCTTCTATCCGGAGAAATATCCGCGCAGGCGGAATCTAATTAAGGAGGATTCGTTTGATCAGATCAGAGTCCTTAAAGAAAAATCAAGATTTTAAAGTTGTATATCAGAACGGAACATCGTACGCAAATCGGCTTCTGGTGATGTACGTGCTGAAGAATCAGCACATGAAGAATCGTCTGGGAATATCAGTAAGCAAAAAAGTAGGGAACAGTGTGGTTCGCCACAGACTCACCAGATTGATCAGAGAAAGCTATCGTCTCAACGAAACAGATTTTGACAGTAACCTTGATATTGTAGTAGTAGCGAGAGCCGCAGCCAAAGGCAAGAGCTTTCACGAGATCGAGAGTGCTTTTCTGCATCTTGCAAGAAAGCATCATATAACAGGGAACGAACATGATAAAGAAATTTCTGATTAAGATGATAAGGCTCTATCAAAAATATATATCGCCGATGAAGAGAACAAAATGTCCTTATATTCCCACATGTTCTC
>OGYI01003096.1_pt1 | contig 10913 bp, 7 predicted proteins | sample 1576521 | NCBI WGS metagenome assembly OGYI01 (sample SAMEA3541484, study PRJEB24748) | human gut metagenome | biome: human gut; feature: human-associated habitat; material: faeces | place: China | collected 2012
TCCTCAACGAGCAGTTCGATTCGCAGCGTCTGGCAAAGAAGCTGCAGCGAATCGAGTCCTCCACCAGGCCTCCCTCGAGAACCGCGACCGTATGGACGGCCTCGGCCCCGCAGCTTGCGGCCGCCTGCGCCGCGCCCTCGCCCACGGCCACGGCCTCGACCCGCTCCCCCAGCCGACGGCCCACGGCACCAAGCTTTGCGAAGCGCTCGGGAGCCTCGCTCACCACCCATACCTTGCTCAAAGCACTCATGCTCTCCACCTGCCTTACCGCGATGCCCGGATGCCGGACACCAGCTCGCCGATATTCTCGTCCGTCGCCCCTTCGAGCACGATTCCCTTGCGCGCGATGCTCGCGGGCGCCTTCACGGAAACGGTTTCCACCGGGCTTTCGGGAATGCCGCCCACCTCGTCGAGGCTCCACGTGGTCACGGGCTTCTTGCCCGCAGCGAGGATGTCCTTGAGCTGCGGGATACGCGGAAGCACGGCATCGGAGGTCATGGACACCACGGCCGGCGGCGCGATCTCGAGCACTTCCACCTCGTTCTCCAGCACGCGCTCCACCAAAAGCGCGTCGCCCTCGGCGCGCACGCTGCCCGTTGCGTTCACCACGGGCAGGCCCAGCAGCGCGCCTACGAGCAGGCCCACCTGCTGGGAGTATCGGTCTGCCGAGCCCTCGCCGCAGACCACGAGGTCGAAATCGATCTTGCGCAGCGCCGCGGCCAACACCGAGGCCGTCTGGAACGCATCGGCGTCCTCGAGGGCCGGGTCCACCACGCGGTACAGCTCGTCGGCACCACGCGACAGGGCGGCCTTCACGAGCTTCGTGTCGTTCAGCTTCTCGCCCCCGGCGGAGAGCAGCACGGCGCTCCCGTCGGTGGCGGCGGCCAGCTGCGCCGCCGCCTCGATGGCCACCAGGTCGTACTCGCCGAGCACCCACTGCGCGCGGTCGAGGCGCAGGGCCCCGTCGGCGCCGACCTCGATGTCCTGGGCATCGGGGACGATCTTGTAGCATGCCACGATGTTCATGGTTCGCGAATCCCTCCTCGTCGATGGGCGTTCCTACTGCGCTTCCTTGATGAGCGCGCGGCCGGCCGTGTGCACCATGATCTCCTCGGTGCCCGCCATGATGCGGTAGACGCGCTGGTCGCGCCACAAACGCGAGATGCGGCAGTCGTGCGTGTAGCCGATGCCGCCCATGATCTGCATGGCGTCGTCGATGACCTCGAAGGCGGCCTGGCCGGTGTAGCGCTTCACGAGCGACGAGTCGATCATGATGGACTCGCCGTTGTCCTTCTTCCACGCGGTCTTGTACAGCAGGTTCTGCATGTTCTCGATCTTTATCCTCATGTCCACGAGCTTCTCCTGGACCAGCTGGAAGCTCCCGATGATCTTGCCGAACTGCATGCGCTGGGCGGCGTAGCGCAGGGCCTCGTCGTACGCGCAGCGGGCCATGCCCACGTTGGCGGCACAGATGGTCAGCCGCTCCACCTCGAAGTTCTTCATGAGCTGGTAGAAGCCCTTGCATTCCTCTCCCACCAGGTCGGACTCCTCGCACTCCACGTCGTCGAGGTGCACCTCGTAGGTGCCGCACATGTTGTTGCCTATCTTGTCGAGCTTCTCGATGGCCACGCCCGGGCGGTCCATCGGGAACAGGTACATGCTGAAGTCCTTGTAGGGGCTCTCGTTCACGCCGCTGCGGCACACGCACAGCATGTAGGGTGCGCGGTCGGCGCTCGTGTTGAACGTCTTGTTGCCGTTGATGTACACCTTGCCGTCGCGCTTCGTGGCCGTGGTGGCCATGGCGGCGCTGTCAGAGCCCGCCTGCGGCTCGGTGAAGCCGAGCGTGAAGGGCTTTTTGCCCTCCAGCGCGTATCCCAAGATCTTCTCCTGCTGCTCCTTGTTGCCGAACGTGAGGATGTCGTCAACCTCGGTGGCGAAGTTGATCCAGCACAGCGACGGGTAGCCCAGCGCGTGCGCTTCCTCGGCCACCATGACCTGGGTGAGCGTGTCGGTGGGCGTGCCGCCGAACTCCTCGGGGATGCCGAGGGTGGTAAAGCCGGCCTCCACGAGGGCGTCCACGGCCTTCTGGGGGTATTCGTGGTTGCGGTCGCACTCCTTGAAGTAGTCCTCGAAGTTGCCCCGCTCCATGACGGTTTTCAGGCTGTCGAGCAGAAGCTCCTGCTCCTCGGTCTTCTTGAAGTCCATGGGTTGCTCCTATCGTTCGAAGGAATCGGCGGTCTGCCTGCTGGGAAGGGGAGTCGGTGCGAGGCGGCCCCACCGGCCGGAAACCGGATGGGGCGCGCTTAGTCCCTGCCGGCCGCCGCCATTATAGGAAGCCGCGCCGGCATGGCCCAAATACGTATGTTGCAGCAGCCCTTCCCATGCCCGAATGCATGCCCATTCATCTTCTGGTATCCTACTTTTCACATTCTGCATAAACCGAGTCGACGCGAGGACGGTGGGTCTTTCATGGACATCGAGGTGTACCGGGAATTCATGGCGCTCGCCGCCCACAAGAGCTTCGTGTCGGCCGCCCGCGACCTGAACATGTCGCAGCCCTCGCTGAGCCGGCACATGAACGCCCTCTCCAACGACCTGGGATGCCGGCTCTTCTACGACACCCGTCCTTTGAGCCTCACGGCAGCCGGCGAGGTGGTGCTCAAGCATGCGGGCAAGATCATCGGCGACCAGGCGAACATGCTCGCCGAACTGCGCGCGCTTCCTGCGGGCGGCAGCGATCGCATCCTCATCCTCGACCTGCTGCACACCAACGCGCTCTACGTGGGCATCAACGAGGTCGTCGCCCGCGCCAAGGAGCGCTTCGCCGGGCTGCGCGTGGAGTTCGTCAACATGGACAACTCCGGGCTGGGCGGGCAGCAGATGGTGGATGCCGGCAAGGTGGACGTCGCCTTCGAGACCATCATCTCCGAGAACCCGCCCACGGAGCTCCATGTGTCCGACTCGGTGGAGGCCATCTGGATTCCCGAGTTCCACGGCGAGCTCGTGGCCGGCGTCTCGCGCACCTCGCCGCTGGCGGCCAAGGGACAGCTCGCGCTTGCCGACCTTGCGCAATCCCGCTTCATCCTGCAGGCGAACCGCTACAGCGAGCGGTTCCGCGAGGACTTCATCGCGCTGTGCCGCGAGGTGGGCTTCTATCCCAACATCACGCTCGTTCCCACCGACAACCCGTTGGAATTCTACGCCACCGACCCAGGCGACGGCATCCACCTGCTCACCAAGGTGGACCGGAAGTACAAGCCCCTCATGTCCGACATGCTCAAGCAGCATGTGGTCATCCTTCCCTTCGCGGATAAGAAGCGCTACGTGGACGCCTTCGCGCTCATGGACAGCGACCCCGGACGCCCCGACCTCGAGTACTTTGCCGAGCTTCTACGGGAGCACGCCGAGCGGTTCCGCTCGGCGGATGCCCCCGCCGACGCCTGATCGATCGAACGGCGCTGTGCGCGGCTCCCGCCAGCATGTCGGCGCTCCCGCCCTCGCACGGCCATGACCGGGGATGCGCAGGGTCCCTTACTGCGCAACCGCTTCCACCGCCGCCTCCGTCTCCGTATCGCAGCGCGGAATCCGCACGAAGAGCCCGCACGCCGCGCACGCGGCGACGATGCCCGCCGTGAGGTAGAACGCGATCGTGCAGGTCCCCGTCGCATCGAATACGGCTCCGCTCGCAATGGGCAGCGCAGAGGCCACCACCGTGGTGATCATGATGCCCGTGCCCAGGTTCTTGGAGAACGACGAGGCCCCGAAGTAGTTGGCCATGGCCGTGGGAAACACGGCATTGACGCCGCCGAACCCGAAGCCCACGCATACGTAGAACGCGAAGAGCATCGCCTCGTTCTGCGCCGCCGCGCCGGCCAGGATGCCCACGACCAAGATCACCGTGGACGCCACGATGAGCCTGATGGGCTCGATGCGGTCGGACACCATGCCCAGAAGGAGCTTGCCCAGCAGGCTGACACCGCCCATGACGGCCACGCCCGCCACCACAAGCCCGCTGTCGAAGCCGAGCGAGGAGAAGTGCAGGGCGCTTTGCGAGGTGGCCAGCGTATACGACGCGAACCCACCCGTGGCCGCCAGCGAGATGAGCCAGAAGGCCGGTGTCCTCGCCACGCGCTTGAACGGCACGGCATCGGTGTTCTTGTACACCTTGAAGCCCTTGCCGCTACCGCCGAGCACACTCGGGTCGGCGACGCCGTCGGGATGCTGCCCCAGGTCGGCAGGCTTGTTCTTCACAAGCAGAAGCGCCACGGGGATGAGCGCCGCGCTCAGGCCCACCAGCAGGTACCAGCCGCTGCGCCACGTACCGCCCGTGGCGCCCACGATGGCGTTCACGACGGGCGGCCCCACGAACGACGCGCTCGCTCCCAGAACCATCATGGCGGTCATGGCGACGCCGCGGCGCGCCACGAACCAGTCGCCGATCGTGCTCTGCACGGCCAGCTGGCCCACCATCATGGTGGCGGCGCTCGTCACGATGCCGAACACCAGGAAGTACGCCACCGGCGAGGACACGAGGAATATCAGCGCGAGCATGGCCAGCAGCATGACCGCTGCACCGAGCGCCATGCTGAACCGGGCGCCCTTCTTCGCGATGAGCGCCCCCACGAGCGGTGCCGAGAGCCCCTGCACCAGCACGAACAGCGAAAAACCCGTTCCCAGCATGGTGGCGTTCATGCCAAGCGACGCATCTTGGAGCATGAGCGGGTTGACGATGGTGGCCGTGGGCAAAACGATGCCCGAAGAGCAGAAGTACATGAACCCCAGCACGGGGATCAAGATATAGCCATAGAACAGCTTCTTCGGCCTCGCGCCCCGCGCCGCCGCAACGGGTGCCGCGCCCGCCTCCCCTTGTCGCGCCTCGTAGTCCATGCCGCCTCCCTATCGATTGCAGTCTTGTCCTCCTTCGTCCAGCATCGCCCGGATGGATTGGAAAATCTTCCGCAGCGGATGTTGAAATCTGCGTTTCTGCCCCGCAGCCCTCATACCCAGATACTGAAGCGCCGCCTCCTGCCCGCCGTCGGGAGGGTGAGCGCTCCACAGTATGCAGATGTTGAAGCGAAGGGTTTCGATTCTCGCATTGCAGCCCTACGGCAGCAGGTACCGCTTCTTGCAACATACGTATTTGCCCCTTGTCGAAGGCGGTCTCTATAATGCGGGGCACGCGGCAGGGGGCCGCGGCGATCGAGAGCTCTGCACCGGACTGGGAACCCGGCTCCGCACCGGCGGAAAAATGCACCGCACTCTCTCAACAAGGAGGTACAACGCATGGAAAACACCAACGTTCCAATGGCAAAACGCCTGATCGGGATAGGATTGGCGATTGTCTGCCTCGCCATCGGCTTCCTGGTTCCGGGCTCCGAGGCCCTCTCGCACCAAGGAGCCACCGCGCTCGGCATCCTGGGCGCGCTCGTGGCGCTGTGGGTCACCTCGGCCCTGCCCCTGGGCGCCACCGCCCTGCTCGTCGTCGTGCTGTGCCCGGTGCTCGGCGTGGTCGACAACCTGGGCAAGGCCATCGGCGGCTTCGCCAGCCCCGCGCTGCTCTTCATCATCGCGGTGTTCTCGATGCCCGTCATCATGCTCAAGACGAACTGGGGCGTGCGCCTCATCAACGCGCTCATAGGCTGGACCGGCGCCAACTCGCGCAAGCTCGTGCTGGGCTTCATGTGCGCCACCACGCTCGTGTCCACGGTCATGTCCGACGTGCCCTGCACGGTGCTGTTCCTGGGTTTCGCGCTCACCATCCTCAAGGCCGCCGATGCCAAGCCGCTGCAGTCGAACCTGGGCCGCTGCCTCATGATCGGCATCCCCATCGCCGCCGTCACCGGCGGCATGGCCACGCCTGCCGGCAGCTCGTTCAACGTCGTGGCCATGAACATTTTGCAGCAGGCCACCGGCACTTCCATCTCGTTCCTCGACTGGGTGCTCGTCGCCCTGCCCGTCGTCATCATCATGACGCCCATCTGCTGGTTCTTCATCACGGCCATCCTCAAGCCCGAGCCCATCGCCGACTCCTGCCTGCAGGGCATCCGCGACCAGGCCGCCGGCGCCAAGAAGATCGAGGCCTACGAGGTGAAGGCCATCCTCGTGATCGGCGCCATGCTGGTGCTGTGGATCGTGGGCAACTGGGTTCCCGTCCTCAACGCCACGGTGGTCGCCCTCATCGGCCTGACCGTCATGTTCCTGCCGGGCATGGACCTGCTCACCTGGAAGGAGTTCCAGGGCTCCGTGCCGTGGGGCATCGTCATCATGTGCGGCACCATCATGTCCATGGGCGGCGTGGTGGAGGCCACGGGCGGCGCGGCGTTCCTCGCCGGAGCCATCTCGGGCAGCGGCGTCATGGACCTGGGCTTCTTCGCAGCCTTCGCGCTCCTGCTCGCGCTCATCTACCTGCTGCACACCGTGTGCCCCATCGGCGTGGCCATCCTGGGCATCTTCCTGCCCATCATGATCACGCTGTGCGCCGGCTTCGGCGTGTCGCCGGCTGTGCCCACCATCGCGCTGGCCGTGGTCGTTGCGGGCAACTACCTCATGCCCGTGAACCCCACGGTCATGCTGACCTACGGCGAGGGTTACTACACCTTCGGCGACATGTTCAAGACCGGCATCGTGCCCTCGGTGGCCCTCGTGCTCATCATGGCCGCCTGGATGCCGTTCATCGTGGGGGTCATGGGCCTGTAAGCCCTCTTCCCCACCTGCGCTCCGCGCACGAAGGCCTTGGGACCGCTTGCGGTTCCAAGGCCTTTTTTGACGCACGCCGCATCCCATCAGGCCGCATCTCTGCGAGGCAGGGATCGGAGGCCGGCCGAGGCGCGCAGCCTCTCCAGCACGCTTCGGCCGGCCAGGGGACCGCGCCCCTATTCCCCGTCGTAGTCCTCAACGATGTTCATGAGATGCTGCTGCGAGCTGATATCGAGCTTGCGGTAGATGTGGTAGATATGGGACTTGGCCGTGGCCGGGCTCACCACCAGCTGCTCGGCAATGTGCTCGGCGTTGCGCCCCTTGGCCAGCAGCAGGAACACCTCCTCCTCGCGCGGCGTCAGGGCGTAGCGCTGGGCCACGAGCTCGCAGCGCTTCCTGAAGAAGCCAGGCCCCGACTGGTCCGCACCGACATCCCCTGCGGCTTCGAGAGCCCGTTCTGCGGCAGGAGGCGCCAGCAGCTCGTTCAACCGCTTCCGCGCCTGGGCGTCATCGCCCCCGTACACGCAGAACGCCACGACCAGCACCAAGGCGAACGTCACCATCAGCAGGTCGAGTTGCGTCCCCGCAAGCGGATACGCGAACACCGCGAGGTAGGCCACCGCCGACCCGGCCAGGAAACCCAGGTAGCTGGGGGTCTGGCGCAGGGCGAACCGATCCACCGGATGCAGCCGGAACTCGTAGTTGTCGATGCTCGTGGTGCACCATCCCACGATGGTCGAATGCGCGAGCGCAGCGATGATCATGCCGCCGCACACCACCCGCCCCAGCCCGTCGAAGAACGGAAACAGCAGCATGCCGGCCATGAGGACGGGCAGCGAGATGCGCTGGACGACCGCCATGTCCACGTCCACCTTGGACCCGAGCAGCGCCCACAGAAGCGCCACCAGCGTGCCCACCAGCCCGCTCGCGCCCCCGATGACGGCCACCTCCTGGCCCATGGAGCACAGCTCGATGGCCATGAACCCGTACACCGCCCCCTGGCTGGCAACCGACAGCGCGGCCGGCACCGTCAGCACCTTCGTGCGGCGAAATGCCCCCACGGGCAGGATGCGCTCGGCGGGGATGCGCGTGGAAAGGTAGGCCGCCAACCCCACCGATCCCACGATGAACAGCGTGATCTCCGACAGGTTGAGCCACTGGGTGTCCGAGGCGTTGGCAAAGACGAACAGCAGCGTGCCCCCGATGGAGCCCAGCCCGATGACCACCGCGGTACGCCGGGTGGGAATCAGGCTGAAGAACACGCACCAGTACATCATGATGCTTCCCTGGGCAACGCCGAACAGGGCCCAGGAGACCACCGAGACGGCAAGCGGGATGCCCGCGAACGCCGTGTTCACGAACGCGTTCGCCACCGCCGCGAGCGCGAGCAGCGAGCCGATGGCAAACAGGCGGTTGCGGTTCTCGAAAGCCCAATCGGCCTTCCATGCGCAGAACGCGAACGTGGCCGCCAGCGTCAGCACCGACACGATGCGCAGGGCCGTGGCCTCCCGCACATCGCAGAACCCGAGGAGGGCGAGGGAGGGACTGAAGGTGGCCGACAGCTCCCACCCGATGAGGAACGCGAAGCCGATGGTGGCAAGGACGTAGGTCAGGCGCAGATCATCGGGCGTCCTTGTCTCGGTTGAAGCTGTTTCCGCAGGTGAATAAGGTGTCATCCCCGCTCCTCAACATCAGAGTATGATAATGTTCCGGCCTATTCCCGCAATTCAACCTTAGCAGCGGTAGATAATTTTCCCCCAACGAAGAATACTGCCCGCATACGGGAGGAGGCGATTGCCCTTCCCGCATGCGGGCATTTTAGCGTTCCCGCGCTAAGCGCACAACCGCCCGCCTCGATCGCCGCTCCACACTGGCCGGTCGCTTTGCAGGGGGCATCCGGCAACCGCCGCACCACGACCACGCGGCCCTGCGCGCAGAGAGGACGAACCATGTGCTTCAGACCACCCACCGTCGACAACGGACCCGTGAAGTGCCCCAAGTGCGGCGCCGAGGTCGACCCGAAGGCCGACGCCTGCCCGAGCTGCGGCGCCAAGGCGGCGCCGATGCCCGGGATCCCCACGCCCCCGGGCGCTCCCACCCCGCCGCCGGTCCCCGGCGTGCCCGGGGCGCCGAAGGCGCCGAGCGTGCCCAAGCCGCCCGCGCCCACCGCGTAAGGGGAGAGCGGGAAGGTTTCGAAGGGAAGCCAAGAGGAGAGGAGAGCAACGCATGACCACCAACGTGAAGGGCACGCCCATCGTGAAGGGCCTGGGCTTCGACAGCTTCGGGCTCGGCGCGAACGCGTGCACGGTCGACATCGACGAGGAGCAGGACAAGATCCTGCGCATCCGCCCGTTCCACTTCGACGAGCACCAGACGCCCGAGGAGCTGAACGCCTGGAAGCTCGAGGCGCGCGGCAAGACCTTCGAGCCGGGCTTCAAGACGCTCATCTCGCCGCTGTCGCTGTGCTACAAGAAGCGCGTGTACTCGAAGAACCGCATCCCCTACCCGATGAAGCGCGTGGACTGGGACCCGGAGGGCGAGCGCAACCCGCAGAACCGCGGCACGAGCGGCTACGTGCGCATCAGCTGGGACGAGGCGTGCGCGCTCATCGCCAGCGAGATCAAGCGCGTGCACGAGGCCTACGGGCCCGCGTCGATCCTCTGCGAGCTCGACGGCCACGGCGAGACGAAGTTCGTCCACGCGCCGCACGGCTGCCAGAGCCGCATGTTCGACCTCATAGGCTCCTACACGCTGCAAACCCGCCAGCCTGACAGCTGGGAGGGCTGGTACTGGGGTGCGAAGCACATGTGGGGCATGGACCCCTTGGGGCAGAACTCGCAGATGAACAACGTTATCCGCGACGTGGCGCAAAACGGCGACGCGGTGCTCTTCTGGGGCTGCGACGTGGAGACCACGCCGCTCGGCTGGGGCGGCTACCTGGCCAGCCGCCTGTGCTACTGGTTCACCGAGCTCGGCATCAAGCAGATCCACATCTCGCCTGACGTGAACTACACCAACGCCGTGCACGCCGACAAGTGGATACCGGTCAAGCCCAACACCGACGCGGCCCTGCAGCTGGCCATCGCCTACACGTGGATCAAGGAGGGCACCTACGACCAGGCCTACCTCGACACGCACGCCGTGGGCTTCGAGAACTTCAAGTACTACGTCATGGGCGGCGAGGACGGCGTGCCGAAGACGCCGAATTGGGCCGAGGCCATCTGCGGCGTGCCCAGCTATACCATCAAGGCGTTCGCGCGCTATTGGGCCAAGCACGCGGTTTCCATCGCGCACTGCAACGGCGGCTCCTACATCCGCTCCTGCTACGCGCACGAGCCGGCGCGCCTCGAGGTGGCGCTCTTGGGCATGCAGGGCCTGGGCAAGCCGGGCGCCAACCAGTTCAAGTTCATCGAGTGGACGCTCTACGGCATGGACACCGTGACGCCCTTGCCGCCATCGGTCGAGATCCCCGACTGCAGCCCGGCCTACCGCGGCTGGTACCGCAGCTTCCCCAAGAGCTTCATCCCCAAGACCATGATCCCCGAGGCCATCATGAACCCGCCCGTCTCCTGGTACGGCCACATCGGCGCCGGGTTCCCGCGCGAGGACCAGTTCGACGGCCCCTACACGTTCCCCCTCGAGGGCAACGAGCGCCTGCACATGATCTGGTCGGACACCCCGTGCTGGGAGACGTGCTGGAACGGCGGCAACGAGATGCAGGAGGCCCTGCGCCACCCCTCAATCGAGTTCATCGTCGTGCAGCACCCCTGGATGGAGAACGACTGCTTCTTCGCCGACGTCATCCTGCCCACGAACACGAAGTTCGAGACGGAGGACATCGGCACGGACTCCGACAACGGCCAGTGGAACCTCGTGTACTACGAGCGCCAGGCCATCAAGCCGCGCCTGGAATCCAAGTCCGACATGGAGGCCGTGGGGGAAGTGGCCCGCGCGCTGGAGAAGTTCGGCGGCATCTACGAGAACCTCTACGAACGCTACATGGGCGGCAAGACCTGCGAGGAGTACATCCAGGCCGGCTTCGAGAACACGGGCGCAGCCAAGAAGATGGACTTCGAGGAGTTCAAGGAGAAGCAGTACTACCCGTTCCCCACGAAGGAGGGTTGGGAGGAGCTGCCCGCCGGCCTCATCCAGTTCTACGAGGACCCGGAGGGGCACCCGCTCCAGACGCCGTCCGGCAAGCTGGAATACTACTCCAC
>OGYI01003099.1_pt1 | contig 10895 bp, 9 predicted proteins | sample 1576521 | NCBI WGS metagenome assembly OGYI01 (sample SAMEA3541484, study PRJEB24748) | human gut metagenome | biome: human gut; feature: human-associated habitat; material: faeces | place: China | collected 2012
AAGGAATGGTAATTATGTCAAAATTATTAGAGGATATAAATTCACCAACAGACATTCATGCCTTAACTGATAAAGAGTTAAATGAGCTTAGTGATGAAATAAGAAGCTTTTTAATAGATAAGGTATCAAAAACTGGGGGGCATTTATCTTCAAATTTAGGTGTGGTGGAATTAACACTTAGCTTATATAAAGTCTTTAATTTTGAAGAAGATAAAATAGTATGGGATGTTGGACATCAAAGTTATGTCCATAAAATATTAACAGGAAGAAAAGATAGGTTTGATACATTAAGAAAGTATAAAGGGCTTTGTGGATTTCCTAAAATAACAGAAAGCAAATATGATGTATTTGGAACAGGTCATAGCAGTACATCAATATCAGCGGCTCTTGGAATTGCAAGAGCAAGAGATATAAAAAAAGAAAACTACAATGTTATTGCAGTTATAGGGGATGGGGCATTAACTGGAGGAATGGCATTAGAAGCACTTGATGATGTTGGATTTAATAAAACTAATATGATTATAGTTTTAAATGATAATCAAATGTCTATTTCTAAAAATGTAGGAGCATTATCAAATCATTTAAATAAGCTTAGGGTAGGACCAGGATATAATAAGCTTAAGCAAGATATTAATAATACACTTAGTCATAGTGATGCAGGAAAAACTGTGGTTCAATGTTTACATAGAGTAAAAGACAGTTTAAAGCATTTAATAGTTGAACCAATGTTATTTGAAAATATGGGAATTAAATATATTGGTCCAATAGATGGTCATGATATAGAACTTATGAATGATGTATTTAGTAAGGCAAAGTCAATAAAAGGACCAGTTATAATTCATACTATCACTCAAAAAGGAAAGGGATATGAATTTGCAGAAAAGAATCCAAATAAGTTTCATGGAGTTTCGCCTTTTGATTTAGAAAGTGGAGAATCATTTATGTCACCAAAGAAAACATATTCTAAAGTATTTGGTGATGCTATGATAGAATTTGCTAAGGAAGATAGTGATATAGTGGCTATTACAGCTGCTATGCCAGATGGTACAGGCTTAAAGGAATTTGCAAATATATATAAAAATAGATTTTTTGATGTAGGAATAGCTGAGCAACATGCTGTTACTCTTGCAGCTGGTATGGCAAGTGCAGGATTAAAGCCTATTTTTGCAGTATATTCTACATTTTTACAAAGGGGATATGATCAAATTATACATGATGTATGCATTCAAAATTTACCTGTAATATTTGCAATTGATAGAGCTGGTATTGTAGGAGAAGATGGTGAAACTCATCAGGGGGTTTTTGATTTATCTTATTTATCAGCTATACCTAATATGACTATTTTAGCTCCTAAACATTTAGAAGAGTTGCCTTTAATGTTAAAATGGGCATTAAATCAAAATAGACCTATTGCTATAAGATATCCAAGGGGGACAGATTGTGTTGAGGATATAAGACCATTATCTGAAATAAAATACGGGAAATGGGAAAAGATGATAAATGGTGATAAAATTGCAATAATAGCAGTTGGTAAAATGATTCAACATGCAGTAATTGCAGCTAAAACTTTAAATAAACAAGGGATAAACCCAACAATTATAGGCGCAACTTTTGTAAAACCTATAGATATAGAAATGTTAAAAGAATTAACGAAAGATGGATATAACATTATTACAATTGAAGATAATAGTATATGTGGTGGCTTTGGAAGCTATGTTTTAATGGAACTTAGCAAATTAAATTTTAAAGGTAAATTTAAAGCTTTAGGATATAGTGATAAATTTATACCTCATGGCGATATTGATTTATTATATAAAGATGCAGGATTAGATTCAAAATCAATAGAAAAAAGTGTTATAAACATTATGAATAAAGGAGAATAATATGGCATCAAAAAAAGAAAGATTAGATGTATTATTAGTTGATAAAGGAATTTGCACATCAAGAGAAAGAGCAAAAACTAATATTATGGCAGGACTTATTTTTGTTGATGGACAGAGAGTAGATAAGGCTGGTGAAAAGGTTAGTGTTGATGCAGATATAGTATTTAAAGGAGAAGAACTTAAGTATGTAAGCCGTGGAGGATTAAAACTTGAAAAGGCAATGAATACTTTTGGAATAGATCTTACTAATAAAGTATGCATGGATATTGGAGCTTCAACAGGAGGATTTACAGATTGTATGCTTCAAAATCATGCAAATAAGGTTTTTTCAGTAGATGTTGGTTATGGGCAATTTGCATGGAAATTAAGAACAGATGAAAGAGTTGTCTGTATGGAAAGAACAAATATAAGATATGTAACACCAGAAGATATTGGTGTACCATTAGATTTTGCATCAATAGATGTATCTTTTATATCATTAAAAACAATAATGCCTGCAGTTAAAAATCTTTTAGGAGATAAGGGTGAAGTTGTAGCTTTAATAAAGCCACAGTTTGAAGCTGGAAGAGAAAAGGTAGGAAAAAAAGGTGTAGTAAGAGATATAGAAGTTCATTTAGAAGTTGTAAATAAAATAGTAACTTTTTTAATTGAAAATGAATTTAATATATTAGGATTAAGTTTTTCACCTATTAAGGGACCTGAAGGAAATAGAGAATATCTAGTATACTTTACTAAAGATAAAGAAAAAGAAGGATCTTTTGAAATGAGTCAAATTGATGAAGTTGTAAAGGAATCACATAGCCAGCTATAAAAAGCTGGCTTTAGGTATATAGTATAAGATTTTAAAGGGAGAAATATGAAAAATATTGTAGTAGCATTAAATCCTTCAAAAGATAAAGATGGAAAAATATTATCTTTAGTAATGTCTCAAATTACAACGGTATTTAAACATTCTAAGGTTATAGTGTTAAATAGTTATGAAATGAATAAATACAGATTTCAAGATAAGCTTGATTTGTTAATAGTATTAGGTGGAGATGGTACATTATTAGGTGTAGCAAGAGATATTAATGGGAAGTATGATGTTCCAATTTTAGGAGTAAATATTGGAAATTTAGGCTTTTTATCTAGTATAGAAATACAAGATTTTAGTGAAGCATTAAAAAAGATTAAAAATGGACAGTATATTATTCAAAATAGAATTCTCTTAGAATGTACAATGTTAAATCAAGATGATAATGACAAGGGTAAAGCTTTAAATGATGTTGTTATTGCAAGAGGTACATTATCAAGAATGGCTAAATTTGAAGTGTTTATAGACAATAAGCTTTACTATAGATTTAAGGGAGATGGATTAATAGTTTCAACTCCTACAGGATCTACAGGATATTCATTTTCTGCAGGAGGACCATTTATTTATCCAGATGTAGATGTTATAATTTTAACCCCTATATGTCCTCATACAAGGGGAATGCAGCCAATAGTCTTAAAAAGTAGCAGTGAAATACTTATAAAGGCTGAAAATTATAATGGAGAAATTTATTTAACATTTGATGGACAGGAAGCAAAACAAATAAATGATAATACATCTATAATAATAAAAAAGGCAAAACAAATAGCAAAAATTTTATTATTTGATAATTATGATTATTTTAATGTTTTAAGGCAAAAAATATTAGATAACTAATAAGTTAAGAAGAAACTTTTATATAGAGAAGGTGATTGATTTGAAATCTAAAAGACACAATCAAATTTTAGATATTATAAATAATAATGATATAGAAACTCAAGAAGAATTAGCAGATGCACTTAAGATTGAAGGATATGATGTAACACAAGCAACTGTGTCAAGAGATATAAAATTATTAAAATTAGTAAAAATGCAAAGTGAAAGTGGTAAATATAAATATAGTGCACCTACAAAAGAAGAAAGAGATATTAATGATAAGTTATATAGCATATTAAAAAATGCTGCAATTTCTGTAGAACAAGTAGATAAATTTGTTGTTGTAAAAACTTTAACTGGAGCAGCATCAGCTGCAGCAGAAGCAATAGATAGTTTATATACTAATGATGTTGCAGGAACTATTGCAGGAGATAATACGATTTTTGTATTAGTTAGAAGTGATGAGAAGGCTGTAGAGCTTATTTCAAAGATAAGAAAAATGATTTCTTAGATTTTAAAGGTGGGGTATAATGCTAGTTGAGTTAAATATTAAAAATTTTGCGTTGATTCAAGAATTATCAGTTGAATTTGGTGCGGGATTCAATATATTATCAGGAGAAACTGGTGCAGGTAAATCAATTCTTATTGATACAATAGATTATGTATTAGGCGGAAAATTCTCTAAAGATCAAATAAGATATGGAGAAGATAAAACAATGGTTGAAGCTGCTTTTTCTATAGAAAATGATGAAATATATGAAGTGTTAGATGATTTATCTATAGAAAAAGATGATATGCTTATAATTCGAAGAGAAACAACCTTAAATGGTAAAAGTATTATAAAAGTTAATAATAGAAGTATTGTTTTATCTCAATTGAAAAAAATTAGAGAAAAGCTTTTAGATATTCATGGGCAACATCAAAATCAAAATTTACTTAATAAAGGAACTCATATTTTATATGTTGATGAATTTTATCATGGTAAAATAAAGGATTTACTTAATGAATATGAAGAATTAAGACATACATATATAGAAAATTCTGAAAAAATAAATGAATTAAAAGGCAATGAAGATAGAGAAAAATTAGCAGATTATATTAAATTTCAAATAGAAGATATAGAAAAAGCAAATTTAAAAGTTAATGAAGAAGAAGATTTAAAAGAAGAATTTAATATGCTTGCTAATGCAGAAAAGATTTCTAATAGTTTAGTTAGAGCATATGGATATTTAAATTCTTCAAATGAGGGAATTTCTATATTGGAAGGATTATCAAAAGTTATTTCTGAATTATCTTTAGTTGAAAATCACTCAGATGTAATAAGAGAAAAGAAAGTTCAAATTGAAGAAGCTTTTTATAATTTAGAAGATGTTACAAGGGAGATTAGAGACATAGGCAGTGAAATAACATATGATGAAGATAGATTAGCTGAAATTAATGAGAGAATTTATAGTATTAGTTTATACAAAAAGAAATATGGAAATTCAATAAAAGAAATATTAGATAATTTAAAAAACTTAAAAGAAAAATATAATGAACTAATAAATAGTGAAGAAATTATAAATAAACTAAAAGAAGAGCAACAAAAAATTGAATCAAAAATGAAGATTATAGGAAAAAAACTTCATGATTTAAGAGTTGAAGCAAGTGAAATATTAGAAATTAAGATAAAAGAAGAATTATCTTATGTTGGACTTGAAAAAGCAATAATAAAAATAGATGTTGTATTAACTGAAAATATGAATAGCAGAGGATATGATGAAGTACAATTTTTAGTTTCTGCAAATCCAGGAGAACCTTTAAAGCCTTTAGAAAAGGTATTATCTGGTGGGGAACTTTCAAGAATTATGTTGGCATTAAAATGTGTTTTTGTAGATAAGGATAAAATTCCTACATTGATTTTTGATGAAATAGATACAGGTATAAGTGGAACTATAGGAAAACGTGTAGGTGAAAAAATGTATGAAGTATCTATAAAACATCAAGTTTTATGTATTACTCATTTACCACAAATTGCAGCACTTTCAGATAGTCATTATTTTGTTTCTAAAGAGGTGTTAAATGGAAAAACATTTACTGGAATTAGAATGTTAAATAAAGATGAAAAGATTAAAGAAATTGCAAAAATGGTAGGTGGAGATGAAATTAGTGATGTAACAATCGAAAATGCATCAGAAATGGTGAATTTTGCTGAAATAAAGAAAAAAGAAATTAAAAATAATTAATATTTATATACATAATGGATATAAATACTGTAAACAATAAAATCATGATAATTTATCATGGTTTTATTGTTTTTATAGAAAATGTATTTACATATAAATTTTTAACTAACTTAACAAAGTTATTATAGCATATAAAGAAAGTAGAGAGGGAAAATTAATGTCAGAAGGCAAGGAGGAGATAAAATGATTAAAAAAATATTAAAGTATTTTAGTATAATTATTACTCCAATAGCTATTTTGGCATTAATAGCATACATTAGTGTTTTGCAATTACCAGAAAAAATATACATAAATGATAGTATGGAAGTTTCTGATATTTCTGTACAAAACCAAGGGATTTTAAATACTGCTAAATTAAATAAAGATAAAGTTAATATTGATTTTCTTGGGCTTATTCCAATAAAATCGGTAGCAGTGCAAAAATTAGAGGATATAAAATTATATCCAGGTGGAGCCAGTGTAGGAATAAAATTATCAACAGAGGGAGTTCTAGTCGTAGGATTTTCTAATGTAGAAACTGATGATGGTAGTGAATTAAGTCCAGCAAAAGTTGCTGGAATGCAGTTGGGTGATGTTTTATTAGAAGTTAATAATAAAAAAATTGAAAGCTCAAAACAGTTGATAAGTTTAATAAAAAGTGCTAATTCATCTACAATAAATGTAGAATTTATGCGTAATGGATGTAAGTTTAACAAGGATATTAATTTAATTAAAGAAGGAGAAAATTATAAATTAGGATTGTGGGTTAGAGATTCTACAGCAGGAATAGGTACATTAACCTTTTATCATGAGGATACTAATACATTTGGAGCCTTAGGACATCCAATAACAGATGGTGATACAAATACAACATTTACTATAAAAGATGGAGATCTTTTATCAGCATCAATACTAAGTGTAAGAAAAGGTGAAAAAGGAGTACCAGGAGAATTAAGAGGATTGTTTGTAAATGAAAAAAAATCAATAGGTCAAATAGAAAGTAATTCATCTTCAGGGATTTTTGGAAAAACATATCAACCTTTAGTAAATTCCATATTTAATCAACCAATGTCTGTTGGTTTTAGAAATGAAGTTGTAGAAGGTCCAGCAAAAATAATAACAACTATAGATGATAATGGACCAAAAGAATATGATATTGAAATAATCAAGTTATTACAACAAGATAAATCAGGACCTAAAAGTATGATAATAAGAGTAACAGATGAAGAATTATTAAGCAAAACAGGTGGAATAGTGCAAGGTATGAGTGGAAGTCCAATAATTCAAAATGATAAAATAGTTGGTGCTGTAACTCATGTACTTATTAATAAGCCTGAAATAGGTTATGGAATATACATTGAATGGATGCTTGAAGAAGCAGGTATAATTCAATAAGGTAAATGAGAAAACATAATTATAAGATATTATTTAAGCTTTAAAATTAAATAATATCTTATAATTTTAATTTATTCAATATATAAAAAAGAAAAAAATACAATTTTTTTAGAGAAAAATTTCAAAAATATGTAAAATAAGCTATTTTATTTATTAAATTTATGTTATAATATATTACATAAAATAAAAAAACAAGTAAATATACTTAATTAAATGCTTAATTAAGTGAAAAATTAAGTTATATTTCTATTTTAAGTTTGAATTATAAAATATATTATTGTAATGGGTAGAAAGGGAGATAAAAAAGATGGATGGAAATAAAATATCAGTAGTAATAGCAGATGATAATAAAGAATTCTGTAGTATTTTAAATGATTATCTTTTAAATCAAAAGGACATTGTTGTAACAGGAATTGCAAAGGATGGAAGAGAGGCTTTAACTTTAATTGAAGAAAAACAACCAGATTTAGTAGTTTTAGATATAATAATGCCACATTTAGATGGTTTAGGAGTATTAGAAAGATTAAATTCTATGAATTTAACTAAATTTCCAAGAATAGTTGTATTATCTGCAGTTGGACAAGATAAGATAACTCAAAGAGCAATAACTTTAGGTGCAGATTATTATGTGGTTAAGCCATTTGATATGGACATATTTACTAAACGTATTAGAGATATGTTTAATGATTCATTATTAGGAAATGATGAACCAGTTAAAAAGCAAGTAGCTATGACAACAACAGAAATGATTACTGCTCCAAGCAGAGGACCAGTTGATTTAGAAACTGAAATTACAAACATAATTCATGAAATAGGTGTACCAGCTCATATAAAAGGTTATATGTATTTAAGAGAAGCTATTACTATGGTTGTTAATGATATGGAATTATTATCTGCTGTAACAAAGGAATTATATCCTTCAATAGCTAAGAAATATAACACAACAGCTTCAAGAGTTGAAAGAGCTATAAGACATGCAATTGAAGTAGCTTGGGGAAGAGGACAAGTAGAAGCAATTAATAAGTTATTTGGTTATACTGTTCATAATGAAAAAGGTAAGCCAACAAATTCAGAGTTTATTGCTATCATTGCAGACAAGCTAAGATTAAAAAATAAAGTATCTTAAAGCTAGTAATAGAGCCAAAATTGAAAAATCTCATACCAACCAATACTAATAATGGGGGTATAAAAATCGGATTTTCATACCAATAAATATACAAAATATATCACTTCTAATTCATAGGTTGGCAATTTATGATTAGGAGTGATTTTTTATGCCAAGAATTATTAAAACAAAAACTATTAATAGTATAATTGTAGAATATTTAGAGTATTGCAGTTATAAAAATTTAAGATTAAAAACTATAAAATCTTATCATCAAACTTTGATGCTTTTTGCAAAATATCTTGAAGAAGAACTAGAAATAACGGACATAAAAAAGGTCAATAAAAAAGTAGTAGAGGATTATTTAGCTTTTACAAAAGATAGAGGAAAGTATAGTTTTGCATCTAGCGAAGCTGGAATAGAAAAAGCAAACATAGATAAAAGACATGATGTAGGTAAAGAAATATCAGATGTTACTATAAATGGTTATCTAAGAAATATTAAAGCTTTCTTTACTTATGCAGAAGAAAATAACTTAGTTAAAAAGACTAATATCCATTCAATAAAATTTTTGAAAGTAAATAGAAGACCAAAGGAACAATTAACAGATGAAGAATATAAAAAGTTGATTAAAGTATTAGATTTGTCAAAGTTTCATGAGTTTAGAGATTTTACAATTATCAATTTAATTTTTGATACTGGAATGAGATTAGGGGAAACTTTACAACTAAAGCTTGAAAATATAGATTTGTTTAGATGTACTATATTTCTTGATGGAGATATTACAAAAGGAAGAAAAGACAGAGTAGTTTTCTTTAGCTATGAAATGCAAAAGCTATTGCAAAGATGGATTAAGTTTAAAGATGTAATACAAGAAAGTGATTTATTATTTCCTACACAAAGAACGAATAGAAAGATTGAACAAGGAAACTTTGAAAGAAATTTTAGAGGTTATTTATCTAGAGCAAAAATAGATAAAAATATAACTCCACATGGATTAAGAAATAACTTTAGTAGAAGATTTTTACTTAATGGTGGTTCTATTTTTGTTTTATCAAAAATATTAGGTCATAGCAGTGTATCAGTGACCGAAAAGGCATATTTGGATTTACAAGATGAGGATTTAAGAAAAAAATATATGAGCTATTCTCCATTAGAAACAATGAGATAAGTATATTGTCCAATTAATAGAAAATTTGTTATAATATCATTAGGAAATTTTTGAGAGGATGATAAGATGAGAGAAATAGAAATACATGAGAAATTGAGGCATTTAACAATGCTTCAAATTGAATCACTAATGAATAAATATTATAACGGAGTAAAAGCAAGCGACATTATCAAAGAATATAATATAGATACTACTAGTTCTAAATTATATACTCTTTTTCCACCTATAATATGTGAAGATATTATATGTCCAGTATGTAATGAACCAATGTATAAAGAAAGAGATTCTAAGTCAAGTTATAGTTGGAATAAAAAGAAGCCTTTTTGTGCAATTTGTGGACATACAGATGAAATAATTTGTAAGTGTAATTATTGTATTGCCGAGAGAGAAAAAGTTAGAAAATTGAATGAAGAAAGAAAAGTGAGAATATTACAAGAAAAAAGAGAAAAAATAAAAAAAGTATATGACTTAAATATAGTACCTGTAAATTATTCAGAGCTTAATTTTAGAGAAAAGGTTTTTTTAGGAGCGTTATTAAGAACTTCATTAAGTGAGGATATGGAGGTTATATTACCTCTAAATGATGCAGAAAGAGAATTGGCTCCAACTATTGGATATATTAAGGAAATCTTAAGTTATTTAATAGGCAGAGGTGTAATAAGTGTGGATTCAAACTCGAGCATAGATGCTTTCCTTGATTCAAATGAGGAAAAAGATATTGAATTTCCAAATGTATACTATATAACTATGGTTAAATATCGTATCAATATAGTAGGTGATGAAGATATAAAAAATATATTATCTAAAATAATTAATCCTAAAAGTTTTTCCGATGCAGATAAAGAAGATGCATTAAATATTTGGAAAGAGATAGCATTAGAAGAATGTATTGAATATTTTGAATATCAAATGAAAAGTGTAAGATTTGATTTTAATATAGGAGAAAAAACAATTGCGATATTTAAAGATTTATTAGAAAATTTTTCTGTATCTCAGATATATGGAATTATTTACAAAAGTGTAGCAAATGCAACAAAGTATTATCAAGAAAGTTCAGTTAGTAAGAAACAAGCAGCGAATTCGGTTATAGGTGGTTGTCAAAGATATGCAGAAAGAGCTATGATAAACAATTGGGAGTTGGCAAAGTATAGTAGAATTAAAGAATTACCACAATCTATGATAAGTGAATTTTTCTTTGATAGAGTCATAGGAGTAGGTAGTTTAGGGTTTAATATGCCTCCATCTGAATTATAAATTATGAAATAAAAAATAATATTTATAGATATTTAATAATAATCTAATAGATAATTGATACAAAAAAGATTCAAGCCTTGATATAAAAAGGTTTGGAGCTTTTATTATTATTTGTATTTGTGGAATTATCGCAACAGTAATTAATATATTTACAGGTTTCATAAATACTAAAATTACAGCAGGAGGAAGTGTTATTTGTATTATGGGATTTATCATT
>OGYI01003106.1_pt1 | contig 10873 bp, 9 predicted proteins | sample 1576521 | NCBI WGS metagenome assembly OGYI01 (sample SAMEA3541484, study PRJEB24748) | human gut metagenome | biome: human gut; feature: human-associated habitat; material: faeces | place: China | collected 2012
GCCGCGCGGTCCTCGCGCGCGGCCAAGCCTTGCAGGAAGCGTCCGAACCCGCGCATCGTCGCGTCGTCTTCGGCGTACGCGCCCGCTACCTCGGCGGTCTCCCGCCCCAGCAGCGCGTCGAGCGCCGCCGCGTCCGGCGCGGCGCCGAGCAGCTTGTGGAACAGCGTGTACAGATAGGCGCGGGACAGCAGCAGCTCCTCGAGCGCGAACGCCTCCTCCGCGGCCCCGGCCGGCGTCGCCGCCTCGGCCGCGCTCACAGGGTCACCTCGCGGAAATCCTCGCGCAGCGCCCCCGCGCTCGGGCGCAGCAGCAGGTTCGGGTGCGTGACGTCGGCGCTCGGCAGCACGGGCAGCTCGCTCGTCAGATCGCCTCCGTGCGCGGCGCGCAGCTCGTCCAGCTCGCCGAACTCGAGGGCGCGCATGGGGCACGCGTCCACGCACACGGGGTTGCGGCCCGCGTCGCGCAGCGCCTTGCAGGCGTCGCACTTCGCGATGAGGTTCGCGTCCTCGTCATGCTGCGGCGCGCCGTAGGGGCACACCGTCATGCAGTTGCGGCAGACCACGCAGCGATCGGCATCGTATTGCACGGTGCCGTCGTCGGCCTTGTGCAGGGCGGCCGTGGGGCAGCCCGCCACGCACGCCGGCTCGTCGCAGTGGTTGCACGACAGCGCGAGGTGGAACAGGCTCACGTCCGGATACGTCCCGCACTCGAACGAGTCCACCCTGCGCGGGCGCGGGCCGGCCGATTGCAGGTCGCGTCGGTCCTTGCACGCCACCTGACAGGTGCGGCAGCCGATGCAGCGTTGCAGGTCAACGTAGAATCCCAAGCTCATGGTTTACGCCTCCTCGTTCTCGTAGATGCCCCGGACGGTGTACGCGGGCGTGTCCTCGGCGTCGATGCCGGGCGCCAGGAACGGGCCGCGGTCGCAGTCGGCAGGCAGGGGCTCGCCGTCGTATTTCTCGATTTCGATGAGCAGGCTGTTGTACCCGTCCACCTGGGGGAAGTAGTTCGATTGCCGCCCGTCGGAGAGCATCTGCTCGCTTCCGCCGCGATCGACGATGCGTTCGGGATCGCTCTCGTCGAGCAGCGTCCGCACGCCGTGAGGGATGGCGACCGTGCCCGGCATCATGCCCTGCAGGGGCTGGGCGCGGCGAAGCATGCGGCCGAACTCGTTGTAGCATGCCACCGTGTCGCCGGCCGCGATGCCGCGTTCCTCGGCGTCCTGGGCGTTCATGAACACCGGGTTGGCGAACGCCTCCTGCGTCCACGCCATGTTGTCGTAGCATGTGTGCGCACGGCGCATGTAGTGGGGCGTGTACGCCTGCAGCGGATAGGGGCCCTTCGCCTTGGCGTCCCAGTCGGCAAACGTCTCCTGGTAGCCGCGGTTCGGCACGAAGTAGTTCGCATAAGGCTTGATGGGCTCGGGGTTGAGGCCCACTCGGTTCACGTTGTCGGCTTTGAACTGGCAGTATATTTCCAACTTGCCCGAGCGCGACGGACGCGGCCATGCGGGGTCGGCAACCGTCACCGACGTGCCGTCCTCGCCGATGCCCAGCTTGTCGTCGCGGTAGCCCACGTAGTTGCGCCGGTCGTCGGCGGAGCGCTCGACCACGTAGGAGCCTTGCGCCATGAACTCGTCGAAGCCCACCTTGCCCTCCTGCTCCGGGTAGTTCGCCCCGTGTTTCTCGTTGTCGGCGGCCGTCCAGGCGATCACCGGTTCCCAGCGCGACAGGTCGCTCGAGAGCTCGCGCATCCCCAGGAAGTAGCCGAGCCACTGGTCGTAGTTGCTCTTGGGATACGCCTCGTCGGGGTCGAAACCCATGCGCTCGATGATGTCGCGGCAGATGCGCTTCTCCTCACGCGCTTCGTACATCGGCTTCACGAGCGGGCGCCACGCCAGAAGCGCATCCTTGCGCTGCTTCTGACCGTTACCGTCGCCGAAGGGGCTCGGCCAGCACAGCTCGCCCCAGGCCTCGTCGTCGTTGCCCTCCCAGTGCGTGGCCACCGGCAGGATGATGTCGGCGAACTGCGCGGTCAGCGAGAACTTGATCTCGAGCGAGATGCACGTGTCCGCAGCGCGCATCACCTCGATGGCCGCGGGCAGGTTGCCGCGCGTCTGCATGAAGTTGGAGTTCGTCTGGAACAAGAGACGCGGGTTGACGGGCATCTCGCGCGCCTCGTGGTAGGTGGGCGTGTTGGCGCGCAGCTTGGCGGGATCGTCGCCCGATCCCAGATCGTAGGGCCCGGCCGACGTGGAGAGGTAACGGCCTTCCGCAAGCGAGCTCCACCACGAGTTGCCCTCGATGCAGCGGTTCGGCCCGGTGGCGCCCGGCGAGCCCACGAGGTTGTCGATATAGCCGTAGTCGCCGCCCGCATGCTGGATGAGACGGTAACCCGAATCGCCTGCGTCCCACGTGTAGATGGCGGCCGAGCCGTGCCCCGACTTGCCGTAGTGGCCGCCCAGGGCCGACACGGTCATGAACGCCTGCGGCAGATTCTCGGCGCCCAGGTAGCGGGAGGCCGCGTAGCTATGGAAGAAGATCACCTTGTTGTCCTTGGAGGCGAGCTCCGCGTACCACGTGATGTCCTCGACCGGCGTGCCGCAGATCTCGCTCGCCCATTCCGGGGTTTTCGGCGTGCCGTCGTAGGCGCCCAGGATGTAGTCGCGGTAGTTCTCGTCAGTCGCCGCGTCCTCCGGCATGGTCTCGGGCGTGAAGCCCACCGTGCGCTCGTTCACGAAGTCCCAGTCGATGACGTCGCCGCGCTCCTCGTCCAGGCGGATCATCTCGTAGATCACGGCCAGCAAAAACGCCGTATCGGTGCCCGGCCGCACGCGGATCCAGCGCGCGCCCAGCTGCGCGGCGGTCACGTTGTAGCTGGGGCCCACGTACACGAACCCGGTGCCGGATTCCTTGGCGTTGTTCAGCCAGTACATGCTGGAGTGCTGCGCCCAGGCGGGGTTGCAGCCGTACAGCACGATGGTGTCGGCGTTCGGCAGGTCGTACTTGTCGGGGCCCATCATGATATCGGGATGATCGCCCCAGGAGTACAGGCCCAGCGCCTCGGTCTGGAAGGCCCAGCAGCCGAACGACTCGGTCTCGGTGTTGTACACCGCCCCGCCGATGACGGGGAACATGGCCGAAGCGGGGGCCCAGCGCCAGCCGTTGCAGATGACGGCGTCCTGGCCGTATTCCGCATACACGCGCTTGAGCTCGTCGGTCACGTAGTCGAGCGCCTCGTCCCAGCCGATGCGCTCCCACTCGTCCTTGCCGCGCAGCTCGCCGTGGGCGTTTTCGCCGCCGCCCGGCTGCCAGCTCTTGCGCTTCATGGGGTACTTGATGCGGTCGGCGTTGTACACCTGCTGGCGCAGGCTGCGGCCACGCAGGCAGCCGCGCTGCTGCGGGCAGTCGAAGCGGTCCTCGCGGGCGTCGTCCGTCTTCTGGCGAACGACCACGCCGTCCACCACGTAGCCCATGTTCAGGCACATCTGGTTGCAGTTCTGGTGGCAGTGAATGGGCATCCACTCGCCCGCATCAGCTAGGATACTGGTATCGGACGCCACGACGTGCGCGCCGTCCGATCCGGCATCCTGCGCGGTGCCCGTCGAGCAGCCGGACAGCCCGAACGCCGCCGTCGCCGCTGCGGCCGCCGCCGTCCCCTTCAGGAAATCACGTCGCTTCAGGCTTTTGTCGAGCAGGGACATATGCTCCCCTTTCTCCTTGAGTTGCACGGTTTCTCTCTGCTGCCGATACTAAAACCGGCGAGGCGCTATGAAAAATGCCTATAATGAATTGTTCTTCATACCGGTTTTGTATAGCTTTGCTGAACGAGCGACAGGAGGGCGTCGTGGAACTGAGGACCTTGGAGTACTTCCTGGCCGTCGCGCGCGAGGGCAACATCTCGAACGCGGCGAAAGCCCTGCACATCACCCAGCCGACGCTCTCGCGCCAGCTGTCGTCGCTCGAGAAGGAATTCGGGCGCGAGCTGTACACGCGCGGCCCCAAGGGCATCGAGCTGACCGATCAAGGATCCATCCTGTGCCGCTACGCGGAGTCCATCGTGGAGCTGGCGCGCAAGGCCGAGGAGGACATGCTGCCCTCCGAGCGATCGATCGGCGGCACCGTCCACATCGGAGCGGGCGAATCCCAGGCGATGACGCTCATCGCGCAGGCCATGGACGAGGTGCGGCGCACCTACCCCGCCGTCGATTTCGCCATCCACAGCGGCACCACCGCCGAGCTGAAGGACGGGCTGGTGCGCGGGTTCTACGACGTGATGCTGGAGTGCGAGATGCGCGAGCACGCCAAGATGAACACGATGCACCTGCCAGTGACGGATGTATGGGGCGCGGTGGCCTTGCGCGACAGCGCGGTGGGGCGACTCGAGGGCATCTCGCCTGCCGACCTGGTAGGACAGAGCGTCATCGCCTCGCGCCAGGCTCTCGCTGGAACACTGCGCGACTGGGCAGGCGACGCGCTGGATCGGATGGACGTGGTCGCCACGTTCAACCTGCCTCTGAACGGCCGCTACCTCGTGCGCCAGGGCATGGGCTGCATGCTCACCTACGAGGGCCTGTTCGACGCGAGCGAGAGCAGCGACCTTCGCTTCGTTCCCTTCGCCCCGCGCTTCGAGGCTCACCAGGGCCTCGTCTGGCGGTCCTCCATGCCCAACAAGCAGACGCAGGCCTTCCTCGACGCCATGGAACGTGTATGCGCGAGGCATGCGGAAGACGACGCAGGCATCTCGTAGACCGTACGCAACTGTTTCGGCGTTTCCCGAAGCCCGGCAGCGGCCTGCGAGGACGCGGCGAAAGCTTCTTCTCTCCCACCCCCTCCTCGCGTCGCCATGAAACCTCCATTTGACTTGGAGCCTGCTCCAAGGGGCACACTGGAACGCGACAAGACGATCGACGCATCGCATACGACGAGAGGAAACCCCATGGGAAAGAACGTCCTGGTGGTATCGGCCAGCCTGCGCCCGACCAGCAACTCGCACGCCCTCGCGCTCGCGTTCGCCGAAGGGGCGCGCGAGGCGGGCCACGACGTGGAAACGGTCAGCCTGCGCGGCAAGCGCATCGAGTTTTGCCGCGGGTGTTTGGCTTGCCAAGCCGGCGCCGCATGCCCGCTGAAAGACGATGCGGCCGCCATCGTGGAGCGCATCGTCGCGGCCGACGCCATCGCGTTCGCCACGCCCATCTACTTCTTCGAGATGGCCGGTCAGATGAAGACCCTGCTCGACCGCAGCAACCCGGCCTATGCCGCCGATCCTGCGTTTCGCGACGTGTACCTGTTGGCCACGGCGGCCGACGAGGACGCCCATGCGTTCGACGGGGCGACGAAGGGACTGCAAGGCTGGGTCGACTGCTTCGAGCAGGCACGCCTCGTGGGCGTGGTGACCGCCACGGGAGTCGATGCGCCGGGCGCCATCGAGAAGCGCCTGCACGAAGTCAACCGCGCACGCCTCATGGGATGCGGGGTTTAGACGGCGCACGGCCGCCGGCCAACTCAAGGGCTGCTTGAGGTTCTTCATGCCTCCCAAGCATGGTGAACCTTTCAATATAAGCATTGGCTATCGGTTGAGCAGCGCGGTATGTTGACAGCAGGATGAACGGACTTCCCCACGACCTGCTAGGAGGCGTGCTATGCAAATCGCCGAAGTCGCGAAACGCTACGGAATCTCGGTCGACACCATTCGCTACTACGAGCGCATCGGGCTCGTCCCCCACGTCACCCGGCTGCCCAACGGCATCCGCGACTTCACCGAATACGACTGCGGCTGGGTGGAGTTCATCCGCTGCATGCGCGAATCGGGCGTACAGATCGAGGCGCTCGTGGAGTACGTGGCGCTGTTCCAGGAAGGCGAGCACACCGCCGCCGCCCGCCTTGAGATTCTGGAAGAGCAGCGCGCGAAACTGGTCGCGAAGCTCGAGGAGATGCAGGCCACCGCGAAGCGTCTCGACGCCAAGATCGCCAGCTACCGGCCGGGCGGCGAATGCTCGGACGGCGGCGACGAATGGCTGCGCAAGGAATAGCCTCCTCTTTTCCTCACACCCTCCTCCCAACGCGAAAGGAGCGCCCCCTCCCGACGCTCCTTTCAACACGTCAAGGGAGGCGGTGGATACGACGCGCTGCGACCCTTCCCCGCGTGTTGTATCCCCGTTCCCTTGACGCCTCTCGCACGCTTCCAGACCGTCACAGCGTTTATATATGATTAAAACCATCATGGACAAAAAGGGCTAGTATTCTGCAGTTTTTGTAGAGTTTTGCCGACTTCAAAAGGTCTTGGTTACAAAAACGCCTGGTAGAGAGTGCATCCGCATGTACACGACTCAATAAAAATGCAGATTCGGGCATGTTTTTGTCCATGACTATATTACTCATATAATGATATGGGAGGACGAGGAGAAAGAAGGGCGGCCCGCGATCGACTAACGCTTGACGAACCTTTTTCAAGTCGGCCTCTCTTGCGTCAAGGCCAGAAAGCACCCGCATGCCAAAGGTTCCGCAGCGGCCTCAGCTTCCCCATGCTTTTCAGGCATGAAGATGCTTTCATTATAAGCATTGGCTATTCGCCTATCTCGGCGGTACGGTAGAGGAGGAAAACAAGCACTGTTCGCACTACCTTTGCTGGAGGCTGCCATGGACGCCGAAAACCGCACAAGCCGCAAGCGCAACGCGTTCGCAACCGCGTTGCTGACGACCCTCGCGTTCGCGCTCGGGTTCGCCGAGTTCGTGCTGATAGGCATCACGCCCGACGTAGCCGAAGGGCTGGGCGAGCCGCTCACGCTCATCGGCGATCTCGTGGGCTACTACGCGCTGGCCTGCGCCGTCGCCACGCCCATCGTAGCGCTTGCCACGGCGCGCGCCGACCGCTTCAAGGTGATGGCGGCGCTGCTGGCGGTGTTCAACGTCGGCAACCTGCTCACCCTGTTCGCCGACGGCTACGCGCTGCTGCTCGTCTCGCGCGTGCTGCCCGCCGTCACGTCCGGCACGCTTCTGGCCCTCGCGCTCACCTACGGGCCCGACATCGTCGAGCCGAAGCGCGCGGCCGCGGCGCTGGGGCTCGTGATGGCCGGTTTCTCGGTGTCGAGCGTCGTCGGCGTGCCCATCGGAGCGGCGCTGGCCGACCTGTTCGACTGGAAGGCCGCCTACGCGTGCGCGTTCGCGCTGGGCTTGGCGGTGAGCGCCGTCCTGCTGCCGACGCTCCCTCGCACCCCCGCGCACGCGGAAAGCGTGGCTCCCACCCTCCGCTCGCAGCTGCGTCTGCTCGCCGACGGCCGCGTGCTGACCAACATCGCCATGATCCTCGCGGGCGCGGCATCCACCTACGTGTTCTACACCTACCTCGCCCCCGTCCTCGCCGACGTCGTCGGCCTCGATGCCGCAGGCACAAGCCTTGTGCTGTTGCTGTTCGGCGCGGCATGCGTGGGATCGAACCTGCTGTCGGGCTGGGTTGCCGGCCGCTTCGGGCTGCGCGCGCTTCCCGTCGCCTTCGCCGTTCACGCGGCGCTTTTGGCCCTGCTGGCCGTAAGCCTGCCCGCAGGCGCCGTCGGCATCGCGAACATCCTCGCGGTGGGACTGCTCATGTACGTGATGAACTCCACCGTGCAGATGCTGTTCCAGAACGTCGCGCGCGCCGACTACCCCAGCGCGCTCACGTTCTCGGCGTCGCTGCATCCCATGTCGTTCAACGCGGGCATCGCGCTGGGCTCGTTCGCGGGCGGCCTCGTGGTGAATGCGGGCGGGCTTCTGGCCACCGGCCCGGTAGGCGCGCTGTTCGCCCTGGCTGCCGCCGCGCTGGCGCTGGCGCTCGTGCGGATGACCGCGCGTCGCAGCGGCGAAATCGCCGCCGAGGCCGCCCGCACTGCGGCGACCGCCCGCGAGCCGAGGTAGCCAGGGTCCCTTCCCGCCGTCAAACACTGCGAAAAGGTTCCCTGTTGCACGATGATCCATCCTGCTCGATGCCTGCGAACAATACGGCGAAGGCCTGTTCGTGCACGCTTTTGTCAACCATTTCTTGGCATTTGAGGCTATTTTGGTTGACAAAAGCGTGCATGAGCGAGAAAAACCCGCATCCCCTCGAAAACTAGCAAGCCCAGGCGCACTCCCCTGCTCAGCCCGTCGCGTCGGCAACGCCTCGGGTTACGGGGTATTCGCGCGGAACCTCCCGCAAACGCGCATGATAGGCTATCATAGATGCAGGTGATCGGCGCGCACCCACATCCGCGCCGCACGCGATGCGAGCCGCCGGCGCGGCGCGTCGCGCGAATCCCGCAATGATGCTTGGAGATACGCTTTGAGTTCGACGTTTCAAGACCTCGGCCTGTCCGAGACGACCCTGTCCGCCGTCGAGCGGATGGGCTTCACCGCCCCCACCCCCGTGCAGGAGCAAGCGATCCCGTTGGTCCTCGAAGGTCGCGATGTCGTGGCCGCCGCGACCACCGGCACCGGCAAGACGGCCGCGTTCGCGCTGCCCCTGTTCGAGCGCATCGGCCGCGCCAAGCGCCCGGGATCGCCGCGGGCGCTCGTCGTGAGCCCCACGCGCGAGCTGGCCCAGCAAATCGACGCCGCTTGCACGCAGCTGGCGAAAGCGTCGAACCGCCGCATGCTCACCGTGATGGGCGGCACGAAGTACAAGGGGCAGATCGCGAAGCTCGACCGCGGCATCGACGTCCTCGTGGCCACGCCCGGCAGGCTGTACGACCTCATGGAACGCGGCGTCGTCAAGCTGCGCGACGTGGAGGTGCTCGTGCTGGACGAGGCCGACCGCATGCTGGACATGGGTTTCTGGCCCACCATGAAGAAGGTCGTGGCCGCCACGCCCTCTTCGCGCCAGACGCTGCTGTTCTCGGCGACGCTCGACCGCAAGGTCATGCAGAGCGTGTCCTCCATCTTGAAGGATCCCGCGTTCGTCGAGGTGTCCCACAAAGGCGAGACCGCCGACACCATCGACCAGTTCATGATCCCCGTCGGCCCGATGAAGAAGCCCGAGCTGCTGCGCCTCGTGCTCCAGCAGCGCGGCAGCAAGCGCGTAATCGTGTTCACCGACACGAAGACGCGCGCCGAGATATGCACCGGCCAGCTGAAGCGTGCAGGCTTCCGCGCGGACTCCATCCATTCCGATAAGACGCAGGTGCAGCGCAAGCGGGCGCTCGAGGGCTTCAGCAAAGGTGCCATCGACGTCCTCGTTGCCACCGACGTGCTGGCCCGCGGAATCGACGTGTCGAACATCGAGTACGTGGTGAACTACGATCTGCCCGAGAGCCCCGAGGACTACGTGCACCGCATCGGCCGCACAGGCCGCGCCGGCGAGACCGGCTACGCCATCTCGTTCGTCAGCCCCGAGGCGAAGGCGCAGCTGCTCGATATCGAGAAGCTGCTGGGCGAGCGCATCCCCACGCTGGACATCGACGGCTACGACGCGACGGAGGCGGAGAAGGCGCTCGCAAGCCAGTTCGTGCCCAAGGCGACGGTGGGCAGCGCGGCGTTCTCGCGCTCCCTGCGCCGCAACGGCGCAAGCGGCTTCGGCCGCAGGCGCTAGCAGCTTATCAGAACTCCACCAGCTCGTATTCCATGTCGACGGGTTTGTAGGCGCTCACGAACTCCTCGGGCGTGAGCGCGGGCACCGGCGATTTCGCGAAATCGCGTTTGTTGCGCGTGACTATCACGTCGACGTCGTTGCGCTTCGCCGAACAGGCGATCAGATCGTCTTCGTAATCGCCTTGGAGTGTTTCGTGCGCACGAAGGCAATCGGACTCCGTCACGTCGAGAATGTCGACCAAGCCGGCCAAGTTCCCGAAAACCTCGTGCGCCTTTTTCCGAGACATGAGCTTCCGCGCGGACAAAAGGTACACGATGCTGGGGGTCATGCTCGCCGTAATGCACAATTCGAATTCGCGCACGATGGCCACGTCCATCGCCTCGAACGAGTAAGCGAAATCCTCGGTCTTGCCCCAGACGTCGATGATGACGTTGACGTCGAACAGCACCTTCATGTGCGAACGCCTGGACGGGTCTTCCATTCAAGATGCTCGCGCCACTCGTCCCGAGCTTCGGTGCAAGGCGATGGCGACAGGACTCCTGCCATGTCGCGCAAAGTCGATCGTTTCCGCTCCACTGCCGAGCGACGGGCATCCTCGTTCGCCGGCTTGATGAATTCGGGGAGCCGCTGCTCCTTCTCCATGTACTCGTACAGGCCGCGAACCGCATCGGAAACGGACACACCTTCGCGCCTGAGCACCTGGGCACCGCGATCCTTCAGATCCTCTGGCAGGCGCACGTTCAAAGTCGCCGTAGTCGCCATAGCCTCACCGCCTTCCTTCGCTCCGTTCCCCTTCATGCTAACAGGTTGCATTACGTAATGCAATCACTATATGCCGCAGGACGATCGGAAAGCCAGCAGCCGCTTTTCTACACCATGTTCGCGAGGCGCTTGGCGTGCCAGGCGTCGAAGATGCCGAACAGCACGTGGAACAGGCCCGTCACGCCAATGGCGAGGACGGTGAACAGCACAGTCATGCCGAAGGTGAACGGCTCGATGCCGAACAGGCCGTGCAGCACCGTGGCCCCGAGCACCGTGCCGCCCACCACCACGGCCAGCAGCGCCGCGCGGATGGGCGTGAACGGGATGGACAGGCGAACGATCAGAAGCGCGCCGATCCAGGCCGTCAGCAGCACGCACAGCGTGGACACGTGCTCGTAATCGAGGTGCAGCACGTTGTAGCCCACCGTGTTCACAATGAGGATGGTGAGCACCGCGCAGGTGGCGCCGGGGATGGACTTCACGATGACGTTCTCCAGGAAGCGCCCCTTGATGCGGTCCTTGTTGGGCTCGAGCGCCAGCACGAACGACGGGATGCCGATAGTGAATGCGC
>OGYI01003110.1_pt1 | contig 10860 bp, 10 predicted proteins | sample 1576521 | NCBI WGS metagenome assembly OGYI01 (sample SAMEA3541484, study PRJEB24748) | human gut metagenome | biome: human gut; feature: human-associated habitat; material: faeces | place: China | collected 2012
AAATCTCCCACAAATTGTGACGCACATCTTGCAGAAAGCCTTTTTCAAACACGCTTTAGAGTGTGCACAAAATAGGTTTGTGTGAAAAATGCCAGGTAAGAAAATAAAAACGTTTCTTCTGTCCATTGGATAGAGCAGAGCGTGAAAATTCTGCCTGGCAATTTTTTATTGATAAAATTATTGACAAACGATAATTATAAGTTATAATTAAATTACAAATTATCGTTTTTCAATAATTTTTACAAAACAGTTAAAGAAATCCAGAGTAAAGGATTAGATGGTTTAATCCCGCACGTTAGCGGATTTTCTCGATATCGGCAAAAAGGAGGTTCCCCATGAAAGAAAGACATTTATTTACCCTCTTATCTGTGGAAGCGGCCGCCTGCGTCCTGTTCTGTATTTTACAGCGCAGCTTATCCGGTCTGTTTTCCACCTTGATCGCATTCCCTTTTGAGCAGATCGGAGCTGGCCTGCGGGTTCTGTCGCTGTCTGGGGCTGTAGGAAATGTGGTCGCAATCATCTTATACATGCTGTTGGGACTTATCCCTGCTGGAATTTGGGGATTCCTGCACTGGCGCAAGAAATCAGAACCCCTGGATATCATGCTTCTGGTTATCAGCGCTCTTCTTTTTGTAACCCTATACTACATGATCAATCCGGGACTTTTGTCCACCGGAGTGCCAGGCACCGGGAAATGGTCCCTGGGAAGTACCTTCTATTCCGTCCTTCTGGGTTACCTGCTTATCCGTATTTTGCTTCATTATAAAAATGCAGGAACGGAGAAACTGCAAAAGGGGCTTTGGTTCCTTCTTGGCACTGTGAGCGTGGTATTGGTGTATGGCATCTTTGGACAGGAGCTGGGAGGGCTGCTTCAGAATCTGGAAACGGTACAGAAGGGAAATACAGGCATAGAGCTAAGCGACGGTTTTATTACTTTTTCCAACCTTACCCCTACTTATGTTTTCCTGTTCCTCAACTTTGCAGTCCGTATTCTGCCATATGTACTGAATATTATAGTTGTTTTCCTAGCGAGAAGGCTTCTGGCTGCAATGAAGGAAGACCTGTATCAGGAAGAGAGTGTAAAACTGGCGGAAAAACTTTCCCACTTTTGCGTGTGGACCTTAGCATCCACTATTGGGCTGGGTGCGGTATTTAACCTACTACAATTGTTTTTCCAGAGCAGCCTTTATCAGATTGAGTATGTGGTGGCGGTCCCGGTATTTTCCCTGGCCTTTGTGCTGGCAGTGCTGTTGTTTGCAAAGTATATAAGGGAAATGCAGAGGCTGAAAGAGGATAATGACCTGTTTATTTAAGCGTATGGAGATATATAAATGATAGCCGGACTGCAAGTGTCTTGATTCGTTATATAGGAAGAAGCAAGGGTATTCAGGTAACGACTCTTAATTTAATATCGTTGACTATTTAATATGGAGCAATTTGCAATAATGAAAGGAAATGATTTATGGCAATAAAAGTATGCCTTGAAGACGTATTGAAAGAGCGGGGAATGACGTCCAAGGAATTGTGCAGCCTGGTAAACATCACAGAAGCCAACCTGTCCGTCCTCAGAAGCGGAAAGGCCAAGGGCGTGCGGTTCCACACCATTAACCGGATCTGTTATTTCCTGCAATGCGATGTTGGCGATATCTTAAAATTCGATGGAAATCTGGAGGAGGACGAAAATGAAGATTAGGAAATCAAAATATCACCAAAAATCGGTTAAGGTGGTCCATTGCGGTGCTCTCATCTGGAGAAAATTTTCCACAAATTGTGACGCACATCTTGCAGAAAGATTTTTGAAGGGACGGGAGAACAATCATCTGTTAAAAAGTTTGTTCAAATTATCGGTTATTTTCATGGCCTTTACAGCCAGCGGCTGTACTCTTGCAGTCCCAGAAGCCGGCACAGATGGAAACGGTGACCGCCTGATCGGCGCCTTTATCACCTCCGAATATCTGGACCTATATGATATGGAAGGCTATCTGAACGACCATGCCGCCTCCCTTATGAACAACAGCAGTATCACCATAGGAAATGACAGCCGTTATGAGGGGAAACTTGTGGCAACTGTGGATAAAGAAGGTGCCCAGTCTTCTTCTGAGTGGAAAATTTCCTTTGGAGACATAAAAGGAGAATACATTTTAATGCCAGTGACCGAAGATGAGGATGGAAATACATCTGTAGGAAATCTTTGCTCCGACGGAGTAGGAGATCCGTATTTGAACTACAACGTTACTGATGATGGAGAAACGCAGGAAATCAGCGCCACTGTTTACCAGGTCTCTGGCAAGTCAGAACACACCCAGTATGTAAATCCGGTTTTCCAGAAAGAAAACGGGGAAATTTATGCCATGGCTGGAAACGGCTATTCCAACGGTGTGGGAGGCTCAGAAGGAAACACTATGGCAGCTACCCTTTCCGGTGAAACTACTACAGTGGAAAATGGAAAGACTAAGACAGAAGGCTGTAAAGTGACGGTTCAGTTTGCCACTATGTACAAGCCAGTGCGGACCATCATTTACCAGATGAATGAGGCGAATCAGGTATTGAAACAGACTGCCTATAAGCCATCTGAGGTGCCGGATAGCTTGAGGGTAGAAGCAGACACTGCCTATATTCTGGCGGAAATCAGAAAGGAAGATACTTCAGGCAAAATGGTGACAACCAGGACAATCCTGAATTTGAATTCGTCAGAGGATGAGGAAACGCAGTACCTGGAGACTTGGTATCCCCTGGATAATGGGCTGATCAGCAAAAAAGATGTAGAGATTGAATATTGAATAAAAATGCCAGGAAAATTAACCTGGCATTTTTTGCGTAATAGGAAATTTCGTTGGAATTTATTATTTATTTTTTACTCGTTTTTCCTCGAAAAAAACAGAATTTGTACAAAATAAATACATAATTCATACAAAACCAATTCCAAACAATAAAAAGCAATAAAGAATAATAAAAAACAATTGACAACACTACAACACTTTGCTATACTAAAATTACCAAAAAGAGGCGGGCAAAGAGAACATTTTTTATTTATGCAAAGGCGCATGAAACTACATCGTGACTAAGTTGCTAAATAGAAAATGTTTTTTTGCTATAAAGGCATCGACACCAGATTTTTATAAAATATTTTCTAAAAAATGTCCTGCTTTTATAAGAAAACACCTGCGGCAGCAGGCGCTTCCGCTTTCCGAAAAGGCTTACTACCGTACCGGCATTAAGGACGGATAAGAAAGGAGAAAAAACTATGAAAATGATGAAAGCAGCAGTAGCACTTGGAATGGCACTCACCATGACTGTTACAGGTGCATCAGCAGTATTCGCAGAGGGAGAGACACTTAGCGTTGCTACTGATTTCGAGATCAAGACTCTGGTACCGTGGGCTGCATCCGAGGAGAATGCATTCCTGGTACTGAACCAGGCAGAAGAGGGACTGTTCCGTATGGACGAGAACAACCAGCCTCAGCCAGCTCTTTGCGATACTTATGAGGTATCCGATGACAAGCTTACATACACCTTCCACTTAAGAGACGGAATCCAGTGGAGCAATGGTGAGCCTGTAACAGCAGCAGATTTCGTATATGCATGGCTGAAACAGATGAGCGCAGACGCAACAAACGGCTACAGCTTCATTATGACAGACTACATCGTAAATGGTCAGGAGTATAATGAGGGAAGCGTTGAGGCTTCTGAGGTAGGCGTTAAGGCTGTTGACGATCAGACACTGGAAGTTCAGCTGAAGAGCCCGACACCATACTTCCTGAACCTTACTACAATGGATATGTTCTTCCCGGTTAATGAAGCATTCTGTGAAGAGCAGGGCACAAACTTCGCTCTTTCCCCAGACAGCATGCTCTACTGCGGACCGTACGTGATCACAGATTATGATCCGGCTGTAGGCGTTACTTTCGCTAAGAACGACAATTACTGGGATAAAGACAACGTAGCAATCGAAGATGCACAGGTTCGTGTAATCAAAGATGCTGCAGCTGCATTAAGCGCATATCAGGCTGGCGAGCTTTCCCAGGTTAAACTTGATTCTGCAAACGTAGTAGCATACAAGGATGATCCGGAATTCTCCCAGGAGATCGACTTCCGTACAAGCTATGTACAGTTCAACCTTACAGATGACGTAATGAGCAATGTAAACATGAGAAAAGCTATTTCTCTTGCTATGAACAGAAGCGCTCTTACAGATAACATTCTTGCTGATGGTTCTGCACCAGGATTTGGTCTTGTAGCAGACGGCATGAGCGGTGATGGAGAGAAGACATTCCGTGAGCTGAACGGAGATGTTTCCCCATATGATCCGGAGCAGGCAAAAGAGTACTATGACAAAGCAGTTGAGGAGCTTGGAAGCGCACCTTCAGAGGTTACTCTTCTTGTAGCTGATGACTCTGTATCCAAATCCGTTGCAACATTTATCCAGAGCGAGCTTGTTACAACACTTGGTCTGAACGTAGTAATCGATACCAAGACTGTACAGGGACGTGGAGAGCTGATGGATGCCAACAACTATCAGTTTGCTGTAACAGCATGGGGTGCTGACTATGATGACGCTATGACATACCTTGATCTGTGGACAAACGGAACTCCATACCGTGGAAACTACAACGATGCAGATTACAATGCACTGATTTCTGATGCTAAGACTCAGACAGACGATGCAGCTCGTCTTGATGACATGCTGAAAGCTGAGAAGAAGCTGGTTGAGGAAGACGCAGTTGTTGCTCCTGTATACCACAGAGGTTCCGCTGTTCTGACAAAATCCAATGTCAAGAACCTGATCAGCCATCCAATCGGTGTTCCGCTTGAGTTCAAGTACGCTTCTTTCGAATAATCTCTTATTCAGGTGATTGTTGGATATAAACTGGCAGCGAAACAGATCTCAGAGGTTTGCTTCAAATTCAAGTAATATTCCTTAAGGAACAAGTAACGGACCGTATACAGCAGTGGCTTACACAGCCGGTATACGGTCTGTTTTTCACAGAAAGAAAAGGAGTACTGTTCACTACGTGCACAGTAACAGAAAAGGTGATGTCATGCTGAAATATGTATTAAAGCGATTGGGGTACATTCTGGTTACCTTGTGGGTAATTGTAACCTGTACCTTTTTCATGATGAAAAATCTTCCAGGTACACCTTTTGATGCTGAGCGTTTTAGTATTATGACACCTCAGCAGCAGGAACGTGTGCTGGAAATGTATGGATTAAATGATTCTCTTCCAATGCAGTATGTGAAATATATTAAGAACATGCTGAAAGGAGACCTGGGTACTTCCTTTACTTATGTAAACCAGGATGTTTCCAAGGTTATCACAGGTCGTCTCGGACCATCTGCGCTGATTGGTATCCAGGCAGTACTGATCGGACTTGCAATCGGATTAATTTTAGGAATCCTGGCTGCCTGGAAGCACAATAGCGGAATTGATTACTTTACTATGATATTGGCAGTGCTTGGAGTCTCGGTGCCGAACTTTGTCGCCGCAGCCCTTCTTCAGTATTACATAGGTCTGAAATGGGGCGCTCTCCCGGTTGGATTCTGGACTGGCTGGAATTGTTCCGTATTGCCGTCCATTGCGCTTTCGTTCAGTGCAACAGCTATGGTTGCCCGTTTTATGCGTACCGAAATGCTGGATGTACTGGATCAGGATTACATCGTAACTGCAAGAGCCAAGGGGCTGAGCCAGATGAAAGTCCTTGTGCGTCATGCAGTCCGCAACTCCATCCTTCCGGTTGTAACTATTTTAGGACCAATCGTAGTAAACCTTATGACAGGATCTCTTGCTGTAGAGAACATCTTCAGTATTCCTGGTATCGGAAGCCTTTTCGTAGACTGTATCAAGGCCAATGATTATCCGGTGATCATGGGTATTACTATTTTCTATGCCGCATTCTATATGCTGATTGTACTGCTTGTTGACCTGGCTTATTCTCTTATTGATCCGAGAATTCGTCTTGCCAAAGGAAAGGAGAGCTGATCGTGGACAAATCAAAAATTGACCGCAGCATGTATCAGAAAGCGAAAGTAGAAGCCTCTGAAAAAGAGCACATCGCAGCTCCTGCTTCCACTATGCTGGCTGACGCATGGATCCGTCTGAAAAAAAACAAGGCAGCAGTTGTAGCATTATTTATTTTGATCGGAATTATCCTGCTTGCCATTTTTGCACCGATCTTCAGTAAATATTCATTTAGAGACACTGATTATAACAATGTATATGGACTTCCAAGCGCAGCACACATTTTTGGTGCTGACCAGTTTGGACGTGACCTGTGGGTACGTACCTGGATGGGAACCCGAATTTCCCTTATGATCGCACTGGTAGCTGCAATCCTGGATCTGGTTGTAGGTGTTCTTTACGGTGCTGTTTCCGCTCTTTTCGGGGGAAAGGTAGACGCTGTTATGCAGCGTATTATTGAGGTACTGGTTGGAATCCCAAGCCTTATCATTGTAATCCTTTTCCTGATGGCATTCCCGGCTGGTGTAGGAACTATTATCGCTGCACTTTCCATTACCGGATGGGTAAACATGGCCAGACTGGTTCGTGCCGAGATCCTGAAACTGAAGAATCAGGAATTCGTACTTGCTTCTCAGGTTCTTGGAACCAGCAAATTCAACATTATTATGAAGGATCTGATCCCGAACACAGTCAGCGTTATCGTAATCAACGTGATGTTCACAATCCCAAGCGCTATCTTTACCGAGGCATTCTTAAGCTTCATTGGTATTGGTCTGGCAGAGCCGCAGGCTTCCCTTGGTGTATTGATCAACGGTGGTTATCAGGTACTGCGAATGTATCCACATGTACTGATTTTCCCGGCAATTGTTATCGTACTGATTATGGTATGCTTCAGTATTCTGGGCGACGGACTTCGTGATGCCCTTGATCCGCAGATGAGAAAGTAGGTACAGCTATGGGAAAAATATTAGAAGTTAAGAATCTTACAGTCCACATCAAGACGCACAAGGGCGTTGTCCAGGCTGTGCGCGGCGTGGATTTTTACCTGAATGAGCAGGAGACACTTGCGGTAGTAGGAGAGTCCGGTTCCGGAAAATCCATTACCATGAAAGGTGTTATGGGAATCCTCCCAAAGAACGGAAAAGTAGTAGAAGGAAGCGTAATGTTCCAGGGTAATGATCTGACTAAATATTCAGAGCGTCAGATGCAGCAGGTGCGCGGAAGCGAGATTGCCATGATCTTCCAGGATCCCATGACTTCCCTAAACCCGACCATGAAGGTTGGAAAACAGATCGAGGAAATGCTGAAAGAGCACCGCAAGGAGATGAGTAAAGCCGACCGTAAGACAAGAGCCATTGAGCTTCTTTCCCTGGTTGGAATCTCCAATCCGGAGGCACGTTACGACCAGTATCCACACCAGCTGTCCGGTGGTATGAGACAGCGAGTTGTCATCGCCATTGCACTGGCCTGTGATCCCAAGGTGCTGATCGCAGATGAGCCGACCACAGCCCTTGATGTAACGATCCAGGCACAGATTCTGGATCTGATGCGCGATCTTCAGAAAAAGATCAAAACATCCATTATCATCATTACCCATAACCTTGGTGTTGTGGCAAATATTGCAGACCGTGTTGCTGTTATGTATGGCGGAAAATTAGTTGAGACAGGAGATGTGGAAGATATTTTCCACAACCCATGTCACGAATATACAAAAGGCCTTCTTCGTTCTATTCCAAAAGCACACGAAAAAGGCGGTGAGCTTCAGGCAATTCCGGGAACTCCTCCGGATCTTATGGAGCCTCCGGTTGGATGTCCTTTTGCGGCAAGATGTAAGGAGACAATGATCGTTTGCCAGAAATACATGCCGGATTATACCGATTGCGGCAAGAATCACAAGTCAGCATGCTGGATGCTTGACGAGATGGCACAGGAGGTAAACTCTGATGAAAAATGATGAAAAGCAGGTACTTCTTGATGTCAAGAACCTGAAGAAATACTTTAATGTTGGAAATAAAAAGATCCTGAAAGCAGTTGATGACATTTCCCTTCAGATTTATAAAGGAGAGACTCTTGGTCTGGTTGGAGAGTCTGGATGTGGTAAATCTACCTTCGGAAGAACTGTTATCCATCTGTATGATCCTACAGATGGTACGGTAACTTTCGATGGAACGAAAATTGACAAGAATCTGGATACAAAGCAGAGACATGAACTTTGCAGAAGAATGCAGATGATTTTCCAGGATCCATATGCATCCCTGAACCCGCGAAGAAAAATTCTGGATATTGTAGCAGAGGGAATTGATGCTCATGGTCTTGCTGCCAATAAAAAAGAACGTGATGTCAAGGTCATTGAGCTTCTGGAAACCGTTGGTCTTCAGGCAGAGCACGCAGATCGTTTCCCTCATGAGTTTTCCGGTGGACAGCGCCAGCGTGTTGGTATTGCACGTGCACTTGCAGTAAATCCGGATTTTATTGTATGCGATGAGCCCATTTCTGCTTTGGACGTTTCCATCCAGGCACAGGTTATCAACCTTCTGGAGCAGCTTCAGAGAGAGCGTGGGCTGACTTACCTGTTTATTGCACACGACCTTTCCATGGTGAAGCACATCAGTGACCGTATTGGTGTTATGTACCTGGGATCTCTTGTTGAGCTTGCTGACAGTGAGGAGCTTTTCGAGAACCCAATGCATCCTTATACCAAGGCTCTTCTTTCTGCAATCCCGATCCCGGATCCGGATATTGAGAAGAACCGTCAGAGAATCATGCTTGAGGGTACACTTCCGAACCCCATTGATCTTGGCGAGGAGTGTAAGTTCTGCAGCCGTTGTCCTGTTTGCAAGGATAGCTGCCATAAGAGCCAGCCGAAGCTTGTTGAGGTAAAACCGGGACATTTTGTTGCCTGCAGTCAGTGCGCAGAGTAATATTTGACAGACAGATTGGGTATCTATTCAGAAGATATGGAAAGCTAAAAGACTGGCTGTAATATGAAATGTATAGTGCTATATAAGTTATGTTAACTGTTAAAATAGCAAGAGATAGACTTAGGAAAAATCAGACAGCAGAAAACAGGAGGAAGAAGGATGTTTATTGAGGAACGGCAGATAGCCATCGAGAAAGTCCTTCGGGAAGAGGGAAAAGTCCGGACCAGGGAGCTGAGCGAAATGTTCCAGGTCACAGAGGACTGCATCCGTAAAGATCTGAAAACTCTTGAGAATGCCGGCAAATTAAAAAGAACTTACGGTGGTGCGATTCTTTCCCAGGATTACCCGCTGGAAAGAGATGTTATCGACAGAAGAAATTATCATGTGGACAGGAAGATGGTGATCGCGGTCAAGGCTATGACGCTGATCAAAGAGCGGGAAGCGATTTTTCTTGATATATCCACAACCAATATTGAGCTTGCCAAGCTTCTTGCGAAATCGAAAATGCAGCTTACCGTAGTGAGCAACATGATCGATATTTTACAGCTGCTTGCGCAAAATCCCAAGATCACAGCCATTGGAACCGGTGGAATCATGTATCCTACAGTAAATGGATTCCTTGGTTCTGCAGCAATCCAGGTGATCCGGCAGTACAGCTTTGACCGGGCATTTATGGGAAGCTGCGGAATTGATATGATGGATCACACCGTCACGACTCTTGGAGTGGAGGACGGATTGACCAAGAAGGCTGCAATTGAAAGCAGCCGTCATAAATATGCCGTGATGGAGCGGGAGAAATTTTATTTTAATGAATCTTATAAATTTACACAGCTTGATGAACTGGACGGAATCATCACAGATGAATTCCCAGATCAGTCGGTGCAGGATATGCTGGATTCCCTTGGTGTAACGCTCTATTAAGAAACGGCAGCTCGGGAATGCAGCAACAAAGTGACAAGACCGGCGGGCATGGGAATAATTTGTGAAATTATCAGAATGCAAAGTATTGCGATAGCTGCAATGTGATAGTATCAGGCTGGGTGAAAGGAAAAAGAGGATATGAGCAAATTTACTTTGGAGGTTTGTGCAGATTCTGTGGAATCTGTACTTGCCGCGGAGAAAGGCGGAGCAGACAGGATCGAGCTTTGCGGAAATGTGGTGATTGGAGGAACAACTCCATCAGAGAGTCTATTCCGCGAGATCCGCAGGCATAGTGATATCAAGATCCATGCACTGATTCGCCCAAGATTTGGTGATTTTTGTTATACTGAATATGAATTTGATATTATTCGTTCAGAAGTGAGAAGATTCCGGGAGCTGGGTGCCCAGGGAGTTGTAATCGGTATGCTAAGACCGGATGGATCCCTGGATGTGGAGCATCTGGCACAGCTTATGGAGGAAGCGAAGGGGATGTCTGTAACTTTACACAGGGCTTTTGATGTGTGCAGGGATCCAATGGAGGCACTGGAGCAGGCCATTTCTCTTGGTTTTAACACCATTCTCACATCTGGACAGAAGAATAACTGTGTGGATGGATCGCCGCTGCTTGCAGAGCTGGTGGAAAAGAGTGCCGGTCGTATTCACATTATGGCTGGTGCAGGAGTGAATGCAGACGTGATCGCTCCAATCTATGAGAAAACCGGAATCACAGATTATCATATGACGGGCAAGGTTTTGCTGGACAGTGAGATGAAGTACCGCAAAGAGGGCGTGAGTATGGGACTGCCTTCTTTGAGTGAGTATGAGATTTTCCGCACCAGTGAAGCTGAGGTGAAAAAGGCCCGGGAAGTTTTAGCAAGGCTTTAGAGCCTTAGGCGCTCTTTCACAAAATGGGATTGTTTTCGTGAAAGGGCGTTTTGCTATTTAGTGTGTTGGTCGTTATTCCGGACGCGATTTCACAACGTATATTCACCGCCGCGCGTCCAGGCGTTCCGGCAAGCTAATGACTAACTACGACTAAGACGCTCAGGAAAGCCTTCGCG
>OGYI01003119.1_pt1 | contig 10839 bp, 9 predicted proteins | sample 1576521 | NCBI WGS metagenome assembly OGYI01 (sample SAMEA3541484, study PRJEB24748) | human gut metagenome | biome: human gut; feature: human-associated habitat; material: faeces | place: China | collected 2012
CCGCAATAATTACACATAAAATTACCGGCACAGGAGCACCTCCTTATTTAATTTTAATTGTACATAAATACAACACTTAAATTCTATACTTTTTTTATAATGATGTCAAGTAGATTTCATGATTCTACTGACATATTGACTAAATTTTCTGTAAAAAATTGTCTTAAATGCCCAAATTCCGATAAGCAGAGAGTATATCTCCGCCATGGAATCCCCGTCTTCCCAGGTAGCGCATCATCCGCTCTTTTTCCTTTATATCCGGTGATGGTTCCTCGCCCCATCGCTTTTTCAGAATTTCCCGAATTGTCTCCTTATCATCCGGCAGTTTCATCTCATCTTCCATTTCTGCCAGATGATACATATCAATCCCTTTCGATGCCAGCTCGTACTCCAGTTCTCTGCGGCTTTTCCGATGGCCTCTGTATTCAATATAATTTTTCGCGAAACGAGCATCATCCACGTAATGATAACTGTCCACATACTCTATCGTCTGTCGAACGATCTCCTCCGGATAACCATCCTGCTTTAAACGCTGAATCAGCTCTTTATGCGTTCTGTCCCGTACTTTTAAAAGGTTCAAAGCCCGAAGCCTGGCCTTCGGCAGGAGATATTCTCTATAAAGCTTTTCAAGGAGTGCATCCGCCATATCCTCGCCTGCTTTTACACCAAAAGAAAGCCAGTCCTTCTCTGAAATAACAAAATGGTCGCCATTTGCTAAAGTTATTTTTATCTTGGACTTTCCCGATTTTTCAGTATACGATATAAACATGTTTTTCCCCTTTATATTTCAAAAACCCTGCTGACTTTTTTCCATTCGGGAAAATCAGCAGGGTTTTTAACTTATTCATTCTCTGTTGAAGGTATCGTTTCAGCTTCCACATTGCCGCCATCCTGAACCGTTGCTTCAACCTGGCCGCCCAGACCGTAATGTGCCCGAACCTTTGCAGCAACCTCTTCCATAATCTCCGGATGATCTCTCAGATAGGTTTTTGCATTTTCACGTCCCTGTCCAATCTTTACACCATTATAAGAATACCATGCGCCGCTCTTGACAATAATATCCACATTCGCAGCAAGATCCAGAATATCTCCTTCTCTGGAAATCCCCTTACCAAACATAATATCAAACTCAGCCTCTTTAAACGGCGGAGCAATCTTATTCTTAACAACTTTGACACGGGTACGGTTACCGACAACCTCACCATTCATCTTCAGGGATTCGATACGGCGAATGTCCATCCGCACAGAAGAATAGAACTTCAGCGCCCGGCCGCCTGTAGTTGTTTCCGGGCTGCCGAACATGACACCCACCTTTTCCCGCAGCTGATTAATGAAGATCACAACACAATTGGACTTACTGATCACGGCAGTTAATTTACGCAATGCCTGAGACATCAGACGAGCCTGCAATCCAACATGGGCATCTCCCATCTCGCCATCAATCTCCGCCTTTGGAACAAGTGCCGCAACCGAGTCAATAACAACAATATCAATGGCACCGGAACGAACCATCGTTTCGGCAATCTCCAGAGCCTGCTCACCATTATCCGGCTGAGAAATATAAAGATTGTCAATATCTACACCGATATTTCGTGCATAAGCCGGGTCAAGAGCATGCTCCGCATCAATAAATCCGGCGATACCGCCGAGCTTCTGTACTTCTGCAACCATATGTAACGTCACTGTTGTCTTTCCTGAAGATTCAGGACCATAGATTTCAATAATACGCCCCTTTGGAACACCGCCTAGTCCAAGCGCCAAATCCAGACTCAAAGCCCCGGTAGGTACCGTCTCCACATCCATATTGGCAGTGTTGTCTCCTAATTTCATAACCGAGCCTTTACCATACTGTTTCTCTATATGTGCAATAGCCGCATCCAATGCTTTCAGCTTATCTACCTTATCCACTTTGTTTCCCATAGATTCATTTCTCCTTATCTGTGATTTAGCTCCGAACATTCGTTCGTCCATGCATTCATCATACATGATTTTTCTCTTCCTGTCAATGATTATATCGCTATTTTTTTATCGGGTAAATCACATTCTGCTGACAGTTACTCGTCACATTCGACAGGATTTTTCTCCATACTGAATCTTTGTAATGGAATAATTTTGTAAAATTTCCCCTGTTTTAAACCATACAGACCAATCATTCCAAGAAGAAAAAATGCAACAATCCCGATGGAATAACCCATAGAAGACAGCGGATTCATCTGATTTAAAACCAGAGAAGACAGATTGCTGGCAATATGGAACAGAACCGGCGCCCAAAAAGTTCCGGTACGTTTATAGGCAAAAATCATGAGTATCGAGAAGACAAAAGCATATGCGATTTGAATGAGCGTTCCGTGATAGACACCAAACAAAATACTTGTCAGAATGACTCTGGCTGTTTCATTACCGTATTGTCCCAGTCGTTCATAGATAAGACCACGAAACATCAATTCCTCTACGACCGGCATAAAAAAGCCGATGACCACGACCTGCATAAACAACGGTTCCGAATAAATTCCCCTGGCCAGCTGAGCATAGTCAATATCATATCGAAACAATTCAAATGCATTGACGGCCAGATTAAAAGCCATTGTCATGCCGACAGCAGATAAAATCACATAAATATAACGTCGAAACGGGCCGGAAATCGGCAAAATACGATACGGCCGTTTCATCCACTCTTTATTTAAAGCCCGATAAAAAATCGGAATAGAAAGTATCGCCGCAATTCCCGACATCAGAACGATATTGTTGCTCAACATTTCAGCAGCATTGATCTGCAGCTCCATTATCTGTTTGTCACTTAGGATTTCGGCTGCATCCACTTTACTGTTCATAAATGTAAAAGCCGCACTAAAAGAAATCACGCGCTGAATCACAAGAAAAATCACCATTGGTGATACTATTCCCCAGGCTCTTTTTAAACCATTCATTTTCCACCCTTACCCTCTTTTGTTTTTCATTGTTTTCTGATGATAATGAAAAAAGACACTGAAAATCAGTATCTTTTTTCAAGTCTGCCTGTAAGCCGAGTTATGTTAAAAATGGTCATCTATCTCGACTTCCTGTTGCCAGGAAGCTCCAGCGACCTACCCTGAGACACGACGGGCCGCCGTATCGTCTCATGTGCGGTCTTGCTTCGGATGGGGTTTACATAGCCCCTCCTGTTACCAGAAGGACGGTGGGCTCTTACCCCGCCTTTCCACCCTTGCCGGTCGATACCGGCGGTTTATTTCTGTTGCACTTTCCTTAGAGTCGCCTCCACCGGACGTTATCCGGCATCCTGCCCTGCGAAGCTCGGACTTTCCTCACCTGAAACCTTTCGGTAGATACAGGCGCGACCATTTGGCAGACTTGAAATATTATATTAGCACTCTTTCACACATTTGTAAAGAGGTCTATACATTAAAGTAACTTCCTCCGATGAACTCTCTGAGAATCGAATTTTTCGGGATATTTTCACTTGTAACTCCCACAAAATAATCCAGGAATTTCAAAAGGCGTTTGGCTTCTTCATATTCAGGCTGCTCCGGCCGTATGCGGAATAACAGCGGTTCAGCAAACTGCTTCAATACGGATAATTCATAGATCAACGCTGAATTAAACTGGGCGTCGGCATTCTCCTGATATGGAAAAATATTAAATTCCTCTCCCCGCCGCACCGAGTTCCACATAGCAATCGTGTGGGCAGCCTGTGTTCCTCTGTGGGCCGCATCCCTGACAATACGTCGGATCAATCGACCGTCTGTCGTTGCAATGCGATTGTGTTCGTCCAGATTCAACTGGGTCAGAGCACTGATATACACCCGATATTTATCATCCTTCGGAATACTGCTCGTTAATGCATCATTCAAACAATGAATGCCTTCGATGACAAGAACATCTTCCGCCCCTATCTGCATAAAATTATTTTTACCATACTCTGACTTTCCACTTACAAAATTAAAAGTCGGCAGCTCCACCCGATCTCCGGCCAGAAGCCCGGTCATATCCTTATTAAACTGATCAATATTTAAAGCTTCCAGACATTCAAAATTATAATTGCCATCTTCATCTCTTGGCGTCTTTTCCCGGTCAACAAAGTAATTATCCACCGGAATCGGATGAGGCTTTAATCCTTTGGCACGAAGTTGTACACTGAGGCGATGGGAAAAGGTTGTTTTTCCCGAAGAAGATGGGCCGGCAATAAGAATAATACGTTTGCCGCTATTATAAATATCTTCTGCGATATCCGCAATGTTTTTTTCCTGAAGCGCTTCGGAAACAAGCATCAACTCCATAAATTCACCATTGGAAATACAGTCATTTAACTGTCCGGCATTGCATATGCCAAGCCGTTCGCCCCAAAGTGTGGATTCTTTAAGCACATTGAAAATCTTTTCTGACGGCTTAAACTCCTGGATGATCTCCGGAGCTTCCGCCACAGGCATTTGCATGACAAAGCCATCGCGGTATGGAATCAGTTCAAACCGGGTGATATAACCTGTAGACGGAGCCATATATCCGTAATAATAATCCAAAATATCTTCAAGCTGATACATATTTACCCTGGAAGCTCTGCGATATTTCAAAAGAGAAACTTTTCCTGCCATTCCGTTTGATTCAAACATTTCGGCCGCTTCTGTTGTGGACACTGTGCGTTTGATGATTGGAAGATTTTGTTCTGCCAGTGTTCTCATGCGCTGACTCAATTTTTTAAGCAGATTCTCTTCCATTGGCATATGGCCCTTAATTTCACAATAATAACCCTTGTGTACTGAAAACTGAACAACCAGCTTTTCGGATTTTACCATGACATCCCGAACAGCCTTTGTCAGCATCAGTGTTGCCGTCCGGCGATACGACTGTTCGCCGATCTTCTCTCCGGTCGTTACAAACTCCACCAGTGCGTCCCTATCCAGTGATTTATGCAGTTCGTTTAATTTTCCGTTCACCCGCGCCATTATAATCCTGTGCGGATATCTGTCCTGAAAATCTCCGGCAACCTTCTCAAGTGAAACTCCCGCAGAATATTCCCGCTGTTCATCCAGAACAGTTACTTGAATGTTGTTTATTTTTCCCATCATATCACCTTCTCTACATTGTTCGAAATGGATAGACAATTTTCGACTTACATACCTTTATTTCCGGGCAATATTTCTTAAAAAAGCCCGCCATATCATCAATAAAAACATGTTCCAGCCCATAATGCCCTGCATCGATCACAGCTATATGTTTTTCCAGGCAGTCCAGGCCTTCATGGTGTCCGAAATCACCGCCGATCAGTACCTGACCCCCCTGGGCCAACGCAAAGTCTTCCATTCCTTTGGCCGAACCAGGACAGACAGAAACCCGTTGAATTTTCTGATTTAAATCACCATAAACACGTACGTCCGGAATATGAAACCAGGCTTTGATTTTTAAAGCACAGGTTTCCAGAGTCATCGGAGCCTCAAAGTCTCCTGTATATCCGACGCCTTCGCTGCCGTCAGCTACTGTGGCTTCCAATACCTCAGGATTTTTAAGCCCCATCCGGGAAATCACCAGATCTGCCATACGCTTTACATCATAATTGGTGTGCATGGCATAGCAGGCCACGTGGTTTTCTATCATGCGCAGAAGCCGTTCCCCCAGATAATCGCCTTCTTCAATCCGTTTGATTCCTGAAAAGATCACCGGATGGTGGGTCAGCAGCAAATCTGCTCCGGCTTCTACCGCCCCGTCAATCACATCCGTTGTCGCATCCAGAGCAAGATAAACTGTCCGGATATCTTTATCCATACGTCCGCACAAAAGTCCCACATTATCCCATGACAACGCCGCCTCATTTGGAAAATGTCTCTGAAGAAGCGCATATAATTCTTTACCGTTCATATGTATTCACCCGCTTATTTACTGTAATAATCCATCCCCCGGCCCAGTTCCTCCAGATAGTCCGTGACCTCTCTGTAGCGCTCCGTGCCGGACTGATGGGTTTCATCTAATTGTTTTAAAATTTTATGATAAATTCTCTTTTCTTTTTCTAAAAAATCCAGCAATACAGGGTGTTTCTGCCGGAGAAGAATCTTGCCGAACAAATACTCGGTTTCATTCCACCCGGGCTCCTTTCCCGGCACAGCTTTCATAGCCATATAATACTTTTCTTCATCCATCAGCATGATTTCATCCACGATCTTAAAATCGTGTTCGATCAAAAAACGCCGTACCGACGGGATCTCAGACTGGGGCTGGAGCACCCAGGATGAAACGCCTTCCGCATTGCTTCGTCCTTCTGAAAGAATCCGAATCATCAGCGGTCCGCCCATTCCGGCTATGAGGACGGTATCTGCCTCCCCGGGCTGAAGTTTTTCCAGGCCATCAGAGAGACGAAGGTCCATCACATCCTGGAATCCATATCGGTCTCTGTTTTCTCTGGCACGACATAACGGCCCCTGATTAACGTCCATCGCAATGGCCGACGGAATCCGCCCCTGCTGCAGTAACCATATTGGTACATAGCCATGATCTGTTCCCACATCGGCCAATCGCGAGCCCTCAGGTACCAGTCCGGCAACCTGGATTAATCTATGAGATATTTTTACCATGATCGTCTCCTAATTCGACAAAAAATCAACTAACTTACTGCTTCTTCCACGGCTGCGGAGCTTACGCAAAGCCTTGGCTTCAATCTGACGAATGCGTTCCCTCGTCACATTAAACTCCTTGCCTACTTCCTCTAATGTCCGTGCCCTTCCGTCATCCAGTCCAAACCGCAGACGAAGTACCTTTGCTTCCCGGTCCGACAGGGTAGCCAATACTTCCTCTAATTGTTCCTGAAGCACAGAAAAAGCAGCCGCCTCCGCAGGTACAGGCACATGATCATCCTGAATAAAATCCCCCAGATGGCTGTCCTCTTCCTCACCGATCGGTGTTTCCAGAGAAACCGGCTCCTGGGAGATCTTCAGGATCTCGCGTACACGGTCCACAGACATATCCATTTCTTCTGCGATCTCCTCCGGACTTGGTTCGCGTCCAAGCTCCTGAAGCAGCTGACGGGAAACACGGATAAGCTTATTGATGGTCTCTACCATATGAACCGGAATACGAATGGTTCTGGCCTGGTCTGCAATGGCTCTTGTGATAGCTTGGCGGATCCACCAGGTAGCATAGGTACTGAATTTATATCCTTTGCGGTAATCAAACTTTTCTACCGCCTTGATAAGACCCAGATTTCCTTCCTGGATAAGATCAAGGAAAAGCATTCCTCTTCCCACATAGCGCTTTGCAATGCTGACAACAAGACGAAGATTTGCTTCTGCAAGACGTTTCTTTGCATTTTCATCGCCTTTTTCCATTCGCTGCGCAAGCTCGATCTCCTCGTCTGCAGTCAGAAGACTGACCTTACCGATCTCCTTCAGATACATGCGGACAGGATCCTCTATGCTGACGCCTTCCGGAACAGAAAGATCGATCTTGTCAAGCTCCACCTCTTCCTCGTCGTCCAGTTTGTCAATGTCCATGTCGTCATCCAGGATCAGTTCCTCGTCATTTCCTGTAATGCGGAGCACATCTACCCCACTTGCTTCAAGAAAGTCAAACACCTTTTCCATCTGATCCACTTCCAGATTCTGATCCTTAAAAAAGTCATTGATCTCCTGATATTCCAGCACATTTTTTTTCTTTTTGGCAAGCTCCAGAAGTTCTACCAGTTTCTCACTGAATTTACCCATATTCATTTCCATAGGTGCTTAATCCCTCCATATAGTGTTTATATTTTATCCTTATTCAAAAGAAATATGCAGTTCCCGGCGTTTTCTGCCAAGATCCTCCAGTTCTTTTTTTGCTTTTACAAGCTTCTGCAGACCCTGAAGATCGGACGGATCCCAGTTTCTGTTCTTTTCCGCAAGGCTTTCCTGCTTGATTCGGAGAAGCGTGTCCGCAAATGCCTGATCCTGTTCCTGCTGCGTTTCCAGATGAATCGTGGCGTTAAATAAAGAAGCCACCTCTCTCTGTTCCTCGCTGTCCGGGAAGCTGTTCAGAAGTCTTGCAGGATTTATTTCGCCCTCTTCTCTCTGCTGAAACAGCATCTGAGCCACCTCCCGGTAAAGGGGAACAACAAAATCCTCCGGAGTCAGATACTGGGCTACCTTGTCAAATATCTTCGGATAAGTGACAAGCCAGGTAAGCATAAGCTTCTGGGAAGTGTCTGACGCCGACTCCTTTTTCTTTTTTTCCGGCGAACCGGATTTCGGCTGAGTCCGGTGCTCTGCAGGAGTCCCCTTTAAAGCCAGCGTATTCACACGCTTTCTCAAATCCTCACTGCTGATCCCATAACGTCCTCTGTATATTTTAACGACAGCGTCGATGTAAAGATTTCGTTCCAGCTCATCCTTCAGTTCCAGAAGCATCTGTGCACACCGCTCAAAAAACTGATTCTGACCCTGAGGATCATTCATGGAAAATTCGTTTTCCGCCACCTCAACCCGGAACAGAAAGCTGTCCCTGGCCTCTTCAAGCCTCTGTTCAAAGGCCTCCGGTCCCATATTCCGGATAAATTCATCCGGATCCTTATAGGGCTTCAGACTGACAACTCTGGAATTTACCCCTGCCTCCCGAAGGATCGGAATTCCCCTGAGCGCCGCCCGGATTCCCGCTTCATCACTGTCATATAAAAGCAGCACTTCCTGAGTATAGCGCTTCAGAAGACTTGCATGTCCTGATGTAAGCGCTGTTCCCAGAGATGCCACCGCGTTGGTAAAGCCAGCCTGGTGCATGGAAATCACATCCATATAGCCCTCGCAGAGGATCAGATATTTTTTCCTTGTGGTCCGGGCAATGTTCAGCCCGTAAAGATTCCTGCTTTTATCAAAAATCTTTGTTTCCGGAGAGTTGAGATATTTAGGCTTCGCATCTCCCATAACGCGTCCGCCAAAGCCAATGACCCTGTTATTTACATCCATGATCGGAAAGATCACCCGGTTCCAGAATTTATCATACATTCCGTGCCGTTCGTCCACATTAAAAAGCCCAGACTCTCTCAGCCGGTCATCCGGATAGCCTTTGGCTTTCAGATAGCGGTACAGGCCTCCGCCGGCCCGGTCCGAATACCCCAGCCCGAACTTTCTCATAGTCTCCTCGCTGAGTCCCCGGTTTTTCAGATAATCAAGACCTGTCTGACCTTTTTCTGTGCGAAGCTGATAATAAAAATACTGCGCCGCCTGTTTATTGATCTCCAGAAGCTCTGCTTTTTCCTGAGCCTTCTGTCTGACTTCTCTGGAGTATTCGATCTTCGGAAGCTCCACCCCCGCCCTGTCTGCCAGATGCTTTAAGGCCTCTCCAAAAGTATAATTCTCATACTCCATAATAAAATTAAATACATTCCCTCCTGCTCCGCAGCCAAAGCAGTAATACATCTGTTTGCCGGGCGTTACGGAAAAGGAAGGAGTTTTTTCGTTATGAAAAGGGCACAGACCAAAATAGGAATTTCCCTTTTTTGTAAGTCTTACATATTGGGATACTACGTCTACAATATCATTTTTGCTTCGTACTTCTTCAATGATATCGTCTGAATAGCGCATAGACATCCTCCTCTGTTATTTAATAGCTGTCCCATGACTGAGGTATGTAAATTTCCCGGAACTTTGTCATAGAATACTGATCTGTCATTCCGGAGAGATAATCGCAGACCGCTCTGTCTGTGGACTCTCCTTTTAGAAGCAGATCCCGGTATTCTCTGGACATTGCCTCCGGATGCTCTATATAATACCGATACAGCTCCTTCAGCATATTGATCGCCTTTTTTTCCTCGCGCTTGGCTTCCCGGTGATCATAAACGCTCCGGAACATCAGCTCCCTGAGATCCATAAGCGCTTCCTGTATCTCCTCTGACATCTGGATCCGGTCTCTGTCCATACTGTTTTCTATAATGTCATGTACAAAGGTATTCAGCCTCTCTCTTGTGGTGTAGCCCAGAAGCATTCTCATGGTTACGGGAATATCGTCCTCTGTAATAATGCCGGCTCTCTGCGCATCGTCCATATCATGATGAAGATAGGCGATCTTATCAGAAAACCTTACCACCTGTCCCTCCAGAGTAGAAGGATTCCCGCTGGTACGGTGATTCAGGATCCCGTCAATGACCTCCCAGGTCAGATTGAGACCTTCACCGTTTTTTTCCAGAACCTGCACTACCCGGGCGCTCTGTTTATAATGAGCAAAACCGCCCGGACTGATCTCATTAAGAGCTTTTTCTCCAGCATGACCAAAAGGCGTGTGTCCCAGGTCATGTCCCAGCGCAATGGCCTCCACCAGATCCTCATTCAGTCTGAGAGCCTTGGCAATAGTACGGGCGATCTGAGAAACCTCCAGTGTGTGAGTAAGACGGTTTCTGTAATGGTCTCCCTGAGGCGCCAGAAAAACCTGCGTCTTATCTTTCAGCCTGCGAAACGCCTTGCTGTGAAGAATCCTGTCTCTGTCCCGCTGAAACACAGTACGCACATCACATTCTTCTTCCGCACGTTCCCGTCCTCTGGATCTGACACTGCAGGAAGCATAGGGACTTAAAAGCTCCAGTTCCCTCTTTTCCATGCTTTCTCTTATATTCATAGGCAATTCCTCCACAGAATGACAAAATACCTCTTATTAATTATATTCTACACAAAGCTTCAAATTCCTCTTTTTTTCAAAAAAATAAGCATATGGATTTTTCCCGACACGGGTTTATTAAACAGGCAAGACTATATAAACTCTCAGACTTATTAAAAAGATCTTGTCAGTATGCAAAAAACTCTTAACATCACATCAATCTCTGTGATATCAAGAGTTCTAAATCAGAATGCGGAAGATGGGACTTGAACCCACACAAGCGCAATGCTTACAAGATCCTTA